>Ga0163150_10003634_pt1 | contig 21451 bp, 19 predicted proteins | sample OliLakLV19P2IB_FD_148628 | JGI IMG/M metagenome (GOLD analysis project Ga0163150, IMG submission 148628) | Freshwater microbial mat bacterial communities from Lake Vanda, McMurdo Dry Valleys, Antarctica - Oligotrophic Lake LV.19.P2.IB | ecosystem: Environmental > Aquatic > Freshwater > Lake >...
TTTTTATGCTCGTCAAACGGGAGTGCTGGGTGGGCGAGTCTTGGCAGGCGGAGTGGAGGTGGTAGGTCAAGGTCGGACCGGAGCTATGCGACGCATTGCGTTCGGAGCATGGGCGGAGAAGTTTAGGAGCCATGATCTACGAGATCCTCGAAGCGGATGATCACCCCTGTTGTATCGCCTTACTGAGGTTCCGCACGAAGCTCGGAGTGTAGACGATTGTATGTTAGTTCATTCATTTAGGTTTAGGATGAACACTTCGGAAAACGAGTCCACCCGAATGCTGTATCGGGCTGGATGAAAATGGAGTAACCAACGCATTAGAGTTTGCCAAGCGATAGTGGAATCGAGCCCTGATGCACCCGTTGCTTTTGCCACATGCTGACGCATCTCTCCAAAACGTCGTGGTTGCGATAAAAACACTTCAAGCCGGTGCACGATTGGCTCATTCAACAACAACAACGCCACAAATGCAAAAAAGGTCTGCCTGCAGAGGCCTGATGGAAGATTAAGATGTGTGAGGTCAGTGGAACGCGGCGGCCGTTTCGCACAATTCCTGAAGCATTTCGTCTACGTGGACAGAAGCTCCCGATGGCGAATCGCATCGGCAAAGAAATCCGGGCCGCCAAAATTGCCAGACTTGAGGACCAGGCACAGGCGGCGCGCGTCGAGACTAACCAGTGAAGGCACACCGGGAGCGACGATACCGGCGACCCGCGCGGCCTTGACGCCGAGTCGATCTACCACGGCGCCGGATGTTTCTCCGCCGGCGACGATCAGGTGGGATGCCAGTCCCGCATCTGTCACGGCAGCGGCAAGATCGCCGAATGCCGCTTCGAACGCTGCCGCGGCACCGCACCCGCCGGAGCGCTCGGCGGGCAGGGCCGAGGAAGCGACCGCGGCCACTCCTGTTCTGCCGATCTCCCGACGGACCTCGGCGAACGCCGCCGCGATCTGATCGGGTTCCGATACGCGCAGAATGCGGCCCCCTGTGGCCTGCCAGCGCCCTAACTGCTGCAGTGTTGCCGCCGAGCAGCTCCCGGCGAGGATCAAAGTGCCCAGGGCCGGGTCTGGCGAAGGCATAGCGCGGCGGACCGGTGGCCCAACATCTTCCCGGTTCCAGATGCGCGCAAGCGGTTGAGCCAGACCACTGCCGCCGGTAATCAACGGCAGATCGCAAACCACCGCGGCGATCGCGTCAAGATCCGCGTCGGAGACAGCATCAATGAGGACGATGCGGGCGCCCTTGTCTCGCTGGCGTTGCAGTTCCACCCGGATGGCCTCGGGGCCCTGCATCACGGCGGGCAACGGAATCAGACCGACAGGCAGACTGGTCTGGAGCCCGAGCCAGCGCACCAGATTCGAATCTGACATGGGATTCAACGGATGATCGCGGAGCGGAGATTCCGACAGCAGCCGATCCTGCACAAAAAGGTGTCCCATATACTGAGTCCGGCCATTCACCGGCAGGGCAGGAACGGCAACGGCGCAGTCTGCACCGAGTGCCCGGAGCAGTGCCTCGGTTACTGGCCCGATGTTGCCGCGGGGCGTCGAATCGAAAGTGGAACAGTACTTAAACTGGATCTGCCGGGGGCGCAGGGGCAGCAGATGCCGTAGTGCCTGCAACGAAGCATCAACGGCTGCGGCAGGCTCAACAGAGCGAGTCTTGAGCGCGACGACGATTGCGCCGCCGCGGCTTACCGTGGAATGGTCGATCGCCCCGTCCGGCACGCCGAACATCTGGACGGTCGGGACTCCGCCCGCGTGAAGCATGCCCGCCAGATCTGAGGCTCCGGTGTAGTCGTCGGCAATCGCAGCGAAACGCAGGGATGTGTCAGGCATCGCTCAACGGAGCACCTTTTGGCGGATATGTTCGAGCACAGCACGAAAGTAGAGTTTATCCTGCGAATTGCCGGTGGGGTTGTAATACGGAAACGGGTACATCTGAGTCTCGATCGACGGTCCGTCCAGCACCACGCCGACAAGCTTCATTTCCACCAGCGAACTCGAGGGCAGTTCCTCGCCGTAACGGCCCACAGCGGCTTTCCCCACCGGGGTATCGATCCATTCGATCCTGGCGCCCGCCGATTCGAGCACTCGCTGGGTGGCTTCCGTCAGTTCGGGCCCGATCCCATCGCCTGCCGCCACCGCAACCCGATGTCTCATACTGTCTGCGCCTCCTTTGCAGCGCGCGGCTCCCACCCGGCCAGGGCTGCGGGAAGGGTTCCGGCAATCACCAGCGCCGGGATTATCCAGAACGGCTCGTTAAATCCCCGGGTTTTGGAGATCCCGCCGATCGGCCATACCCGCAGGGCTCCCATCAGGGAGCCGATGCAACCCATAATTCCAGCTACCAGGCTGACGCGGCCCGGAGCGATGTCCTGATTGAACGCCAGGAAGATGCCCCCCAGCAGGCCCGACCCATGTTGAGCAGGAACAGGCCGGCCATGCCGAAGGCAGGCCCACAACCCTGGATTGCGCACGGTCACCCCCAATCCTCTGCTTCCGTCAGGGTACGCGGATTTTTCGTGCCTTGCAAGAATTTCTCGCGTCGGCCGGAAGCACATGCCAGCGCTCCGCTCCAGAGCGCAACAAACAGGCCGTACGTGTAGCGGATGTTGTATCGATCCAGCAGCCAGCCGACCGCGATATGCCGAGCGGCTTAGGCGTAGAAAAAGGCGGCCCAGTTGCTCGTTGTCCAGATGAAGTTCCGAGGCTACCACCGGAGCCACAACGCTCAAAGCCTGCCGGTCCGGATAGCTCAGGGCAGTCGCAAGGAGAAGGAAGATGCAGAGCTTCCACTCCCAGGGCGAGAGACGGACAGGACCTTCGCCGCCCGGCCGGGCGGAAGGCCTTGCGGTGGAGCGAATCGCCGATGCGGACCGGTCTGTCAAATCGTTTTACCTGTAGCAAATATATCAGTTGTATGTCAAGAACTCACAACCCGGCAACGACTTCTTGTCAGCCGCTTTCGGTTACAATGTCAGCATGGCTCGCAGCGCAACGTCCACCGCGAAAAACCGCTCCGCTGACGCAAGACGCCGCACCTCGCCGGCGGCAGTTCCAGGTACGGCGGTCGAAAAGGCCTACGATGCGATCAAACGGGAGATTCTGGCCAACCGGCTTCGCCCCGGAGACGCGATTCCCGTGGATCAGTTCGTCGGAGATCTGCGGTTGAGCCGCACTCCTGTTCGGGAGGCGACGCTGCGGTTGCAGCGCGAGGGCCTGATCGATATCCGCCCCAGGCTGGGCACATTCGTGTCCCACCTCGACCTGCGCAGAATCCGCGACATGTACGGCGTTCGCCGCCTGCTTGAGGGCGAGGCAGCGCGAGAGGCCGCGTTGCGTGGTCCCGTCAGCGACTTCCAAAAGTTGCATGACGAACTCGCGGCTTTTCACGAGACAGGCGAAATGGACGCCCGCGGCATGTCGGAAACCGGCCAGCGGGTTCATGAGCTGATTGTGTGGCACTGCGGCAACGAAGTGTTGCGCTCCATGATCCTGTCCCTGCAGGATCACTTCACGCGTTTCCGCAGCCTCTCCATCCAGATCCCGGAAAAGATTCTGTCGTCGCATCATGAACACCTGCAGATCCTCGAAAGTCTCATCGCGAAGGACGCGGACCGTGCGTCACATTTGGTGCACGTGCATTTCGATCACGCATCGCAGTTCCTGCTCGACAGCCTGCTGTATGGTTCCTCGGCATCGAGCCCCCGGGTCACCATCGCTTTCGTCTAGACACACGCCGGTTCAGAGCCGGAGCTTGATCGCCAGACTCGGTTACCGTTTGCGCCTCGATTCGAGACCAGGACCCTTCAAGGTCAGTGATATATTGCATGCATATCAACTGCATGTCAATCGCTTTCGAGATTTCGGAGCTCTTGACTCAAAACTGCTGCGCGGCGTGCTGTTCGGGTGCGGCATGATCTCGCGGCACCACTTGCGCGCATGAGCGCGGATCCCGGCGTAGAATTGGTGGCAGTGGGCAATCGAATCCGGGAGAAGGCAGAGAAGCGCAGGCTGGAGTTCCTTCCGGCAACCCGCGTCGACGCCTCTCTGCCCGAGTTGCTGCGCGTGGAGAGGCCGGACCTCGTCGACATCCTGTCTGCTCCGAAGGCTGACTGGGACGCGGCTCAGCGCATTGCCGCCGGCCTGAAAGCGGCTGCGGTGCATGAGAACCATCGCTGTCGCCCGTGGTTCCGCCAGGCGTTCGATGCGCAGAGCGGCGGACAGTTGGGCAAGTTGCGGTTCCTGAACATTGAGCATTGCAACGCGACATCGCCAGCTGAAGCCTGCAAGAGTACTTCCGAAACCGGTGTTTGGCTGGAGTCCAGCGGAAGTCAGCTGGTGGACAGCGTGGTTTCCACGGAAGGCAGCCTTCTGGCGATTGGAGACGAGGGAGAGGCGTGGTTCGAAGGCACGCTCACACCCGGCAAACCGGAGATGCTCGATCAGCGGCGCAACGCGTGGGTGCCATGTGCGGGCCGGGAGAAATTGTGCAAACCCCGCAGGTACACCTGGCCACGCTGCGAACCGTTCCCGCAGCTTACCGTTCGATGGAGGAGGCGCAGCTAGATGTCCGCTCTTTTTATGGTGGCGCTGCTGCTCCTGGCCACAACCCCGTGGATCACCGACCTCGGCGGCACTTACAAAACGAACCCAAAAGGGGCGGTCACAGAAGCCAGCTTCCGGACCACCTGGATCGAGGACTCAGACTTACGGCGCGTGGCCGCGCTCACGGAATTGCGCACCCTCGATCTGGCCCATACGCGGATCACCGACCTTGGCTTCCGCAGCCTGAAGAGCCTGACGCATGTCGAGTCGCTCGACCTCTGGTACGCCGAGCAGATCGGTGACGGCGCGGTCGCCGTTGTTCGCAACTGGAAAACGCTGAAGCACCTCAATTTACGAGGCACCAAAATCACCGATGCCGGGATTGCATTGCTCGCCGACCATCCCGCGCTCGAATCTCTGGACGTCGGATTTAGCCTGTTTACCGACGGGGGCTTCGAGGCACTGACCACGCTACCCCGGCTCCGCGATCTGACGGCGGGCGGGAATAAGATCACCGACGTCGGCCTTAACTCCCTGCGCCTGATGCCGAACCTGCGCCGCCTGGACGTTTCAGGCACGCAACGTACCGACTCCGGTCCCTGGTCCGCAACCATCACGGATCGGGCAGTGGAAGCCATCGCCACACTAACCCAGCTGGAAGACCTGAATCTTCGCAGTGCGAAGTTCACTCCGGCTGGCGCGGCGAAGCTCAAGGCTCTGAAATCGCTCCGCACGCTCGACCTCTCCGAAACTCAACTCACCCCGGCTGCTCTGGCTGATCTGCTACCCGCGTTCAGCAGCCTCGAACGGCTGGCGCTTTTTAACTGCAAACGGCTCGACGACAGCGCCGCCGCGCCGCTGGCAGCCGCTGCGAAACACCTCCGCTGGCTCGACCTGACAGGGACGAAGTTGAGTGCTGCTGGTATCGAGCAAATCCGTAAAGCGAACCCAGCTCTGCAAGTGCTGGCGACCGGGCCGGGCGGGGCATAGGATCCGGTGTTTTAAAGATCGATCAGAAACGCTAGAGACCGTAGGGCCATGTGGGTCGGCTGAAAACGCCGCCATCCACCCATATCGTCTGGCCAGTAACGAAATCGGCCTTCTCGCTCGCCAGAAATGCCACCATATGGGCGACGTCTTCGGGGACGCCGATTCGGCCGAGCGGCGCTTCCTTGCTCCACAGCGCCACGTAGTCGCCGCCCTCCTCTTTGGTCCGTTCGACTTCAATGGCACCAGGGGCGACGCAGTTGACCCGGATCCTGAACTTGCCGAGCTCGATTGCGGCGGATTTGGTGAACTGCTCGATGCCACCTTTGCTTGCGGTGTAGTCCACCAGTTTCGGGAAAGCCCACTTGTTGCAGCCCGATCCGATGTTAACGATCGAGCCGCCGCCCGTCTCCTTCATGCGACGGCCGGCCTGCTGTGTGCACAGAAACGTGCCTTTCAAATTGGTGTCGATGACGCGGTCCCAGTCCTCTTCTTTAAGGTCAAGAAGCGGGCTCCAGGTCTGCACGCCGGCGTTGTTTACCAGGCAGTCGACGCGGCCGAAGGTAGCGTCGAGTTCGGTAAACATGCGCTGGACGTCGGCGCTAAGGCCCACGTTTGCCTGAATTGCCGCGGCCTGTCCGCCTGCGTTACTGATTTCGGTGACGGTCGCCGCGGCGCCAGGCTGGTCGGAGTTGTAGTTGACGGCCACGGCGAAACCGGCCCGGCCCAGTTCCAGAGCGATGCCTTTCCCCACACCCTTACTGGCCCCCGTCACCAGCGCTACTCTCAAGGGCGCCCTCCGTTGATGATGAGATACGGTCGGAATGCCAGCGACTCGCGGGTGTTGATTCCGATGGCCGACTTCACGCGCACCGCAAGGCCGTGCCCTTTGCCGGCAGTGATTTCTTCCACGAGTTTGGGGTCCACTTTGATGCTGACCCAGCCCTGCGGCTCGGATACCGACTGATGCGGCACGAATTTCCACGAAGCGCTGGCTTCTGGCGGAGCGGCCTCAGTCCAGGGGGTCGGGATTACGGCAATTTCGAGACTGGTGGGAGCTGCGCCTTTACTGACGTGAATAAAGAGATCGGCGGACTCCACATTCCACTTGAAAATCGTCCATGTCTTGAAGGAGAAACACATCACTCCCGGGCCTTGTAGCTCGCGGGCTTTCCCGCTGGCGGGTCCTCCGGGCGACGACGCATCGGCAGTGGATTCGAGAATGGCGTTTTCAGCCTGCAGGCATGCTGTTCCCGGCAGAAGCAGCATGACGCAAAGGCTGACAGATCGCAGACGGTTCAACTTGGGCGACATTGGCGTTTTACCAATTATAGTTTGCCCCCCTTTCGACGTACCATGTAGATGTTTCTGCCGCAGCACTTGCCGCGCCGCGAACCTGGGACCAGGCATTACAATCGCGCTGCTTTTTGGAGGTACATACGAATTGGCCGTAAAGAGTCTGGAAGGCGTTCAGGTTTACGAACCTACCGAGCGGTGGACCGTCACCGATGCGAGCGAATTGTACGACGTCCCCGCGTGGGGCAAAGGGTATTTTGCCGTCGGTGAAAACGGTCACTTGTGGGTTCATCCCGGCAAGGAGCCGGAGCGCGGGATCGATCTCAAGGAACTCGTGGAAAAACTGGTGCTTCGCGGCATCAATCCACCTATCCTCATCCGTTTCGGCGAGATCCTGAAGCACCGCCTGGGCGAGATTCACGGCGCTTTCAAAAACGCGATTCAGGAACACGGCTACAAGGGCGATTACCGCTGCGTGTATCCGATCAAGGTAAACCAGCAGCGTCAGGTTGTGGAAGAAGTATTCGAGTACGGCAAGCCCTACCGGTTCGGCATTGAAGCGGGTTCCAAGCCCGAGCTACTGGCCGTGGTCGCGATGGCGGACAACCAGACTCCCATCATCTGCAACGGATTCAAGGACGACGAGTACATCGAGATTGTGACCAATGCGCGCCGCATCGGCCGCACTATTCTCCCCGTTATTGAGAAATTCACGGAACTGGACCTGATCCTCCGTCACGCCGAGCGGGCCGGGATCCGGCCTGAAGTTGGTGTGCGTGTGAAGCTCGCCAGCAGGGGCTCGGGCCGCTGGAAGTCCTCCGGTGGGTACCGCTCCAAGTTCGGGCTGACGGTCAGTGAGGCGGTTCGCGTACTGGAAACTCTGAAGGCCGCTGGTTATCCAGACGCGCTGAAGTTGCTGCACTTCCACCTTGGGAGCCAGATCACCAACATTCGCCAGGTGAAGGCCGCGGTGAGCGAGGCCGTGCGCATCTACGTCGAGCTGAAAAAGGCTGGTGCGGGATTGGAATTCATGGACGTCGGCGGTGGGCTCGGGATTGACTACGACGGCTCGCAGACGGACTTCGAATCGAGCGTCAACTACACGCTCCAGGAATACGCCAACGACGTCGTCTACCACATCCAGAGCGTGTGCGACGAGGCCGAGGTGCCGCACCCGACCATCATCACGGAAAGCGGCCGCGCAGTGGCTGCCTATCACAGTGTGCTGGTGTTTAACGTCCTCGGCGTCAGCGAGTTCGGGGAAGCCGATATCAAGCTGGAACTGCCGGAAGAGGCCGAACAGCCGCTGATCGATCTGCAGGAAACGTACCGGTCTCTGAGCCAGAAGAACCTGCTGGAGAGCTTCCACGACGCGCAACAGGCGCTGGATTCGGCCCTCAATCTGTTCAGTCTTGGATACCTGCCGCTACTGCAGCGCAGCCTGGCGGAAAACTACTACTGGACCATCTGCCGCCGTGTGCAGAAGATGGCCAAAGAGCTCGACTACTATCCGGAAGATCTGGAAGGTCTGGAGAGTCTGCTCTCCGATACCTACTTCTGCAACTTCTCGCTTTTCCAGAGCATGCCCGATTCCTGGGCGGTGAAACAGCTGTTCCCGATTATGCCGATTCACCGGCTGGGCGAGCCGCCGACCCGGCACTCGGTGCTGGGCGACATCTCCTGCGATTCGGATGGCAAGATCGACCAGTTCATTGACCGCCGCGATGTGAAGAAGACACTGCGTCTTCACGATCCCGACAACCGGCCCTACTACCTGGGCGCGTTTCTGGTGGGCGCGTATCAGGAGATTCTGGGAGACCTGCACAATCTGTTCGGCGACACCCACGCCGTGCACGTGAACCTGGGCGTCAATAATGAGGTGATTCTGGACGCCGTGATTCGGGGCGATACGGTTCGCGAGGTGCTGGATTACGTCCAGTTCAACGCGAAGACGCTGATGGAGCAGTACCGGCGCGATGTGGAGATCGCCCTTCGCGACGGCCGTATCGGGTATGAAGAATCCGGCCGGCTCCTCCGTTTGTACGAAGAAGGCCTGAACGGCTACACGTATCTCGAGGACGCCACCGAGGGCTCCTAAAAAAATGTTGGACCGCGGAGAGGGAGCCGCTTTGCGTTGCTCCCTCTCACCGCTTCTTTGTCATGCGCAGGCGGTGCGCAAAATTTCAACCCCACCTGATAGCCCACCGGCAGCGGCCAGCGATGCCTCACGACGACGTGTCGCTCAAAGGTCTTGTTCTGCAGAAACAGAATCTCTCCCACACGGACCGGGAAATCGAGCTTTGTGCCGACGCCACCCTTGCTGACATCCACAAGAAGCGAAGATCCGATTCGCTGACGGTTCCCCAGCGGAGTGATTCGGTAAACGGTAAGGAGTCCGATGGAAGCAGCCTGCTCCCTCGGAAAAAGGCGATGATCCGGCATCACTCAGAAAAAGTGGCTGCACCGGGAAGAAATTCTCACCTGTCCGAAGATCTTCGTCGAACGGTAGTGGTGATCATCTGACGCTTTCCCCCGACCCGTTCCGGGCGACCGTCATAGGTGTAGCCCAGTTCTGCAGACCAGCCCTGACCAACCGCCCGGGCCATCGTTGCCGTCAGTCGCTCGGCCATGTACCCACGGGGTGTCGGTGAACGTCTCAATGCCGAAACTGGCCACCGCGCCATGGCCGACGGGCCGGCGGTACTGGGTCAGCCAGCGGGTGCGGTTGTCGCGCCCCCGAAGCCCTTCAAACCAGTGTTCATAAAGACTGCGCAGGGTGATTACCCCGACACCGGCGCGGAACGGCCGCTCGATGCCACCCCAGATGCGGTTTTGATTGTCCCAGCGGTCACGCTGGGAACTCTCCTGAAGGGTGTAGTAGAACCCGGCAATGGCGGTGAAGCTGTTTGCCAGCCGGATGCGGCTGATGGTGCCGACGCGAGTCTGGTACAGGTCCTGGAATCGCCGCCGCGTGCGTAGCTGCAGATTGAACTGCGTGTTGAAGCGTCCCGCCTCTCGCAGCGGCAACTCGAAGTTGTGCCACGATTCCAGGGGCTGAGCCGGGAGCAGTACAGGTGTCATGATGATGGCCAGCAGAACGGCAGCCACGGGCGCTGATTTCACCCCGCCGTCCCGCCTTCGTCCGCGGCTTCCGGTGGCTTCTTGTACTTAGGCTTTTTACGCGTGTCTTTCGGCTCGATGGGTCGCGACGCCTTGACGATACCAACGCGCTCGCGCGCAAGCTTCCGAACCTCGGCAGACTGATCGAAGGTTTGCTTCTTGCGAGCCATATGGGGGAACTTCCCCAATATACAGGCTTCACCCGCGGGTTTTCTAACTGAGGCAAAGCTAAACCGAAGAAATCACCGCGGTAACAGGCTTTGATCCCACAGGAATCATCGTGAAAAGCGGCGCGGTTTTTCGGCGGTCGGGCTGTAGTCCAGCCACTCGTATGACAGCCATGTCGCCCGATTCCCGATTGAGCACGAGGGCATACTCGTTATCCGGCGTGACGGCGACGAACCCCGGCCCCGCTCCCACTGCCGTTATGGCAATAACGCGGCGGCGGGTGATGTCCAAAATACTCAAATCGCCGGCTGCGGGGCTGGTAACAAACAGGTAGCTGGACGTCGCTGCCATCGCGCCCGGACGGCTCCCGGCCAGCACGGTCTCAGCGACCTCGGGCACAAAGTAAGGGAAAATCACCACCACCGCATCGCGACCCTCACCAGTCACGAACAACTGGCCTCCGTTGGGGTGAAAACAAAAGTGATCGGGACGCAGGGACAGCGGGAGATGCACTACCACCCCGCCGCTCTGCGAATCGATCACCGTTAATTGTCGAGCCTCAAGGCCAGCGACCAGCACGGACTTCCCGTCGCTGCGGAAGCGCACCGTGCCAATCTCACCTCCCACCGGAACCGGCTTCTGAACGGTGCCCGTTCGCAGGTCGACCAGAGACAACGATCCGGCCTTCCCGAACCCGGCCACAGCCATTCCAACCCATTCCTTCCCGTTGTGCGCGGCACCCAGGTCGAAACTGGTTGGCACAGCCGGTAAGCGGATGTCTGCGCTGACGCGCAGTGAGTCGAAAGGCAGGCGGAGCAACCGCTTTCCTGGGGCGCTGAGAATCCAGAGTGCGTCACCCCCCGATTCGGGCAGCATGCTGGTGGCAGGGCCGCCGAGCCACGCCTTGCGCTTGACGGCCAGCGTACCGGTCGCGATTTCGTAGACGGTCCCGGTGTCGGGTGTCAGCGCGTAAACCAGTGGTTTGGAGGGGTGCGCCACCACTTCGGTCGGAGCGCCGTCGAGGGCAATATGCCGAGCTACCGCAAACGCCGTGAGGTCGACCGCGGCAATCGCTCTGCCCTCCTGGTTGGCGACAAAAGCGTATCCGTTGAAGCCATCGCCCCGTTTGCGACGGCAGGACGAGGCCCCGGCGGCCAGCGCGGGCATGATGAAACTACGGCGCGATATCACGAAGGGTCCACTTCACATTATAGGTTCGCCAGCGGGACGAACTGGCGGACACCCCCTTGTGTGCCCTCTGAAACCCACCGGAATGCCCGTAAATTCATGGACTTTGCGTGGACGGCGGGAGAGGCCTGTGGTACCCTGCGGAGGAAAGGTTACATCCACAGCCGTTCCGCTTCCGGACGCCCTGCTGGAACTCCACCCGATGAATTTACGTTCGCTCTTCAGCCTGTTTTCTTCCGACCTGGCCATTGATCTTGGGACGGCGAACACGCTTGTTTTTGCACGCGGGAAGGGGATTGTTGTCAATGAACCCTCCATCGTAGCCATCAATAAGAACACGGGTGAGATCGAGGCCGTGGGCAAGGAAGCAAAGGAAATGCTGGGCCGGACGCCGGGCAACATCGTCGCTATCCGGCCCATGAAAGACGGCGTTATCGCGGACTTCAAAGTCACTGAGCGCATGCTGGGATATTTCATCCAGAAAGCGCACGGACGCAAGATGCTGGTGCACCCTCGCATCGTCATCGGCGTCCCCAGTGAAATCACGCAGGTGGAAAAGCGGGCGGTTATCGATTCCGCCTACCGCGCCAAGGCCAGCGAAGTTCACCTGGTGGAACAGGCGATGGTGGCGGCAATCGGCGCGGGCCTCCCCATTACCGAGCCTTCGGGAAACATGGTAGTCGACATTGGCGGCGGAACTACCGACGTCGCGGTCGTGTCGTTGTCGGGCATTGTCTACTCGCGCTCCGTACGAGTGGCGGGAAATGAGATGGACGACGCCATCATGCAGTATCTGAAGCGCAAGTACAACCTGCTGATCGGTGAACGCACGGCGGAGATGATCAAGATCACCGTCGGCTCGGCTTATCCGCTTGACCGTCCGATCACAATGGAGATCAAGGGCCGAAACTTGATTGAGGGCGTGCCCAAGACCGTCACCATCGACGACAGTGAGATCCGCGAGGCCCTGTCCGAGTGCATCGCGACGATCATTAATGCGATCCGGGTCGCGCTGGAGCGCACTCCTCCCGAACTCAGCGCCGACATCAGTGACAAGGGCATCGTGTTGACCGGTGGTGGAGCGTTGATCAAAAATCTGGATCGTCGAATCCGCGAAGAAACGGGGCTCCCGGTATCCATCGCGGAAGATCCTCTGGCGTCGGTGTGCCTGGGTACAGGCAAGATGCTCACCGATTTCAAGCTGCTGCGCCGCATCGCCATCGAATAACCGCTGAAACTCCGCCCGGGAAGCGGGAGTCCTCAGACAAGAGAGCCAATGGAAGCTCTGCTCAACCGATACCGCAATCTCACTGTCCTGCTCCTGGTCATCCTGGCGCAGCTGGTGCTGCTTGCCTGGCAGGTGAAGAGCAATCAGGACGTGCGAATGATTCGCGTGTGGGCCGTCACGGCGGTCACACCGATGGCCCGGGTGCTGGAGTTCGTGCGCGAACACACCATCGGCGTGGCGCAGAACTACTTCGTCCTGGTAAACGTTCGCACCGATAACGACAAGCTGAAACAGGAGAACGGCCGCCTCAAGATTGAGAATCAGTTTCTCCGGACGGAACTGGAAACGGCGGAGCGGGCCAGGGCGCTGGCCACTTTTCAGGAGCGCACGCCTTCCCGCACTCTGCCCTCACGAATCATCGGCACCGGCACGGGCGCTAATTCGCACGTTGTGTTCATCGACCGTGGATCCACGGCGGGCATACGGCGAGGCATGGCGGTGATCACACCCGACGGCATTGTGGGCAAGGTGCTCGCGGCCTACCCAACGGCGTCGCAGGTGCTGCTGGTGACTGACCCTACCTTCGGAGCCGGCGTTATCTCGGGCAAGAACCGGGTGCATGGCACTGTTAAGGGGATCGGCCAGAATAAGATCATCGTCGACTACGTCCAGAATGAGGAAAAGGTTGAGACCGGCGAGATGTTCTTCACGTCGGGCGACGACCGCATCTTTCCAAAGGGCATGCCGGTGGGGAAGGTCACGGTGGTTCGTGCCGGCCGTACTTTCAAAGAAATCTTCCTGGTACCCGCGGCCTTTCAGCAGGGACTGGAAGAGGTGCTGGTGGTGATCGAAGGCATCAATGGCGTGATCCCGGATGCCGAGCAGCAGCGGAACACCGCCAATCCTGAAGTTTACCTGCAGCCGCAGGAAGCGCCTAAGCCCGGATCGACGCCAGCTGCAACACCGGCCGAGGGTGGCGGCCAGACACCGATCTCAGGCCTCAGCACCGATGCGGACCGAATTCGCGAGCGGTACAAGGTGCTCGGCGAACAGCAGGGGGTGAAGTACGGAGAGGGTGGGAAGATCCCGAATTTCAACGCCACCCAGCCTCCTTCGTCGCAACCGCCTGCCGCAGGAGCCTCGAAACCCGCCGCGCCTGGGACGACGGCTCCCGGCACCGCCGGTTCCAGACCGATTCCGCCTGCGACAGCGCCTGGCACGGCGGCTCCCAGCCCGCTGGCTCCTAAACCCCAGCCGCAGCAACCGGCCACCGGCGCGAATCCGAGTTCGAGGAGTTCCGGTACGGTAACGGTGCAGCCTCGCGCCGTTCCCTCCGGCACTGCTCCCGCCCCGACCCAGCCCCGCCAGGAGGCGAGACCGCCAAATCCATGAGCGATTTCACTTCCGGCCGCCTGCTCAACGATGCCGCGTTACGTCGCCGCCGCAGTTCCAAACACTTCCGCCCGATTGCGATGGTGGTGGTGCCGCTCATTGCGATTCTGTTCCAGGTTTACGTGCCGAGGTTCTTCCAGTACCTGGGTTATCTGGAACTGCCGCTGCTTGTCACTGTGTATTACGCCCTGATGAACCGGAGGCCCATCCCCGGACTGTTCTTTGGATGCGTCATAGGGCTTGTGCAGGACTCGCTGTCGCACCAGCCTCTGGGAATGTTCGGGATCGTGAAAACGCTGGTGGGGTATTTTGCCGGGAGTGTCAGCATGCGGTTCGATGTCGACAACCCCATGCTGCAGTTCGTACTCGGATTTTTCTTCTTTTTCTTCCACCAGTTCTTTTACTGGATTCTGTCGCGGGCTCTCCTCGGCCTGCAGATCGACTTCGACATTCAGCAGACGCTTATCCTGTCGCTCCTCAATGCAGTGGTGGCCCTGCCACTGTTTGTGCTATTGGATAAGATGAGGGAGTAGCAGCCTCACTTTGATTTACAACATCCCACCGCAGACCGAAAGCGAGAAAGAACGGCTCGAACAGGCCAATCGGTTCCGCCGCGATGATGTCTCGCGGGCTGCCGGGCGAATCGCCTTCTTCCAGTACGTCACTGTAGGCGTGTTTCTTTTCCTGATCTCCGGCTTCTGGCGCCTGCAAATCGACAACCCGGCCGTTTACAGCGAACAGGCCGACCGCAATCGCATCAAGTCGATTCCGATCCTCGCGGCACGGGGCAAGATCCTCGACCGCGACGGGCGGGTGATCGTCGACAATCACTCTTCGTTCAGCCTGATCCTGTCGCGCGACAACCTGAAGGAAGAGCATCTGAAGCCGATTGCCGACGGCCTCAACATGGATTTTGAGGACCTGAAGGAGCGGGTGCGGCGGTTCCGCAAGCGCCCTACCTACGAGGCGATCGTCATCAAGGAAGAGCTGACGACGGCGGAAATGGCGTTTGTGGAATCCCACCGGGATCCGGGCACCTTCCCGGAACTGGAACTGATTCACGCGCAGCGGCGGCTCTACCCGAAGGACGGGTTCGCAGCCCACATGATCGGCTACGTCGGCGAAGTGAGTGAGCCGGAACTGAACACCGCCGAGTTCATCGACTATGAACCGGGCGACATGGTGGGCAAGCAGGGCCTGGAGCGCCAGTACAACAAGCAGTTGATGGGCGTCGACGGACAGCGCCAGGTGGTGGTGGACAAGCTGGGAATCCCACGTCAGGTCATCGGGGACAAGCCAGCCTTGCCCGGCACGAACCTGAACCTGACCATCGACCTCGACCTGCAGGCGGTGGCCGAACTGGCGCTGCAGGACCGGCGGGGAGCGATTGTCGCACTCGACCCGAGGACCGGCGAAGTGCTGGCAATGGTCAGCCGCCCGGCTTACGATCCCAACCGGTTTGCGGGCCGCATCCGGTCGAAGGACTGGAAAGAGATCATTGAGAATCCCGATAAACCGCTGCTGAATCGCGCCATCCAGTCGCGTCTTGCGCCTGGTTCCACGTTCAAGCCCGTAATGGCGCTTGCGGGACTGGAGCAAGGCATCGCAGGGTCGGACTTTCGGGTACACTGCTCCGGTGGGGCGTCCTTCTACGGGCGCTATTTCGCATGCCATAAGAAGGGCGGCCACGGCACGGTGGACCTGAACCGGGCCATCGCTTTATCGTGCGACGTGTATTTCTACACGCTTGGCAACAAGCTCGGGATCGACAATATTGCGAAGTATGCGGAGATGTCGGGGCTGGGGAGCAAGACTGGCGTCGACCTGCCGCATGAGGCCGAAGGCCTGGTGCCCTCGACGAAGTGGAAGATGCGCGCCTACCGGCAGAAGTGGTACGCCGGCGAGACGATTTCGGTCTCTATCGGCCAGGGTGCGCTTGAGGTGTCGCCAATCCAGCTGGCCCGGGCCGTCGGCGGAATCGCGATGGGCGGCGTCTGGCAGGTACCGCATATCGCGAAGGAAGCAGCCGGACGGTCGGAAGCACGCAAGGCCAACGTGAGTGCCGACAGCGTCCTCCAGGTGATTGCCGGGATGTACTCGGTGGTGAACGAAGGAGGAACGGCGCCCATGGCGCGCCTGCCAGGCATCTCGCTCTGCGGCAAGACGGGAACTGCTCAGCTGGCTTCGAACGACGTTCTCAAGGGCACCGCGGCAGGTAGGGCGATGAAGGACAACGGCTGGTTTGTCGGGTTTGCTCCCCGGGAAAACCCGGAAATTGTGGTGGTGGCGCTGGTCGAAGCCGGACTGCACGGCACCACCGCGTCTCTGCCTGTGCGCGACGTCGTGAAAGCGTACTTCGATAAAAAGGCCCGGCAGTCGGTTCCAGCGGACCGGCTCGCGACCGTGCCTACGCTGGCCCCCCGAGCCGCGATTCGCATGCTTCCGACCGCGCTAACCGCGGCCCGGCCTGAGGACACGGCGCTCATCGCCCGCTTCGGCGAGAAGGGCATGGAGGCCATTCAGTGGCCATAGCCAGTTACCGTTCGCTGCGGGAAATCGACTGGCCGCTGCTGTTGATTACGCTGGCCATCTGCGGGCTCGGCGTCCTGCAGATTTACAGCGCGACGCTCGGCACGTCGTTTAAGGATGCGTGGTTGCGCCAGGTGGCGTACATCGGCGTGGGTTTGATCTGTTTCTATGTGGCGAGCCGTTTCGACTATCACTCACTGTTAAGTCACAGTTACTGGCTGTACGGATTTTGCCTTCTTGGATTGATCGGCGTTTTCGTAATTGGGACTGTGGCCGGAGGCGCTCGGCGGTGGATTCCGCTGGGTGGCGGGTTCAAGCTGCAGGTCTCCGAGTTCGTGAAAATCGTGCTGGTTCTGCTGGTGGCTCGCGTCCTGACGGAGCTGAAAAAGGATGAACTGGACTGGCGCGATCTGGCAAAGATCGGTGGGTTCGTTTTGCTGCCCTTCGTGATGGTCGCGAAACAGCCGGACCTTGGCACCGCGTTGACGTACCTGCCAGTGCTGCTGGTGGGGATTTTGCTGGCGGGAGTGCGCTGGCAGTACGTAGCGGCCGGAGTACTGGCCATTGCAATCACGGCGCCGGTCGGCTGGCACTTTCTGCACGATTATCAGAAAGCCAGACTGACCACGTTTCTCGACCCCTCGCAGGACCCTCGCGGCAGCGGGTATCAGGTGATTCAGTCGATGATCGCGGTGGGTCACGGGGGCATGTGGGGCCAGGGGCCCACCCAGGGAACCCAGACACAGTTACAGTTTCTGCCGATTTCCCATACAGATTTCATCTTTTCGTCATTTGCCGAGGAGCATGGATTTGTTGGAGTTGTTGTAGTATTAGGTTTGTATTTCCTGCTGCTGATGCAGATTGTGCAGAACGCGCAGACAGCACCTGACAGCGCCGGGATGTTTATCTGCATGGGGATAGCGGGAATGTTGTTGTTTCACGTTCTGGTGAACGTGGGGATGGTGGTCGGTCGTATGCCGGTGACCGGGATCCCTTTGCCGCTGATGAGTGCGGGCGGCTCGAATACGCTTTCGGTTTTTCTGTTGCTGGGGCTCGTGAATAATGTCAGGCTCCGGCGTTTTGTGAATTAGGCCCTGCAATGGGCCTCTAACGATGGATTCGGGGCCTGAGGGCTTCGACAGGAATAAGATCGACCGGGCGACCTTGCGGGAGTTTGAGGTTCGACGGGAGTTTGGTTCCGGCCGCCGGCAATGCTGGCAGCGCTGGTCCGGTTTTCGTGTCCGGCTGGTGGATTGAGAGAAATACAACGGCCCCTGCTTATGGGCGCTCTCCACCACAACCGGGCGCCGATACGTAAGAAGTTTTCAGCATGTGCGCTCCTGCCCTGCTCAGGGTTGCCGCCAACTCGTATCGGCCTCTCGTCCTGGCAAGTCGTCTCTCGCGTACGGTCGGGAGATGCCATGAGCAAAGAGCTTGTGATCTCTTCGAACCACCACGAAACTCGTGTTGGCATTATCGAGGACGATCAGTTGGTCGAGATTTATTTCCAGCGAGCGAACGAATATTCACTCGCTGGCAGTATCCACAAAGGCCGCGTCACCCGCGTTCTGCCCGGGATGCAGTCCGCCTTCGTCGACCTTGGTCTGGAGCGCGACACATTCCTTTATGTGTCGGACTTCCTGGAAGAGGCAGGGGAAGAGTACGAACGGGACGAACGGTCAGCCGCCCCCCCGGTATCGGGAGGAGGTGGCGGAGACCGCCGCGAAGGGCGCCGGGACGACCGCCGCCCGGAATCCCGGTCTTCAGAACCACGGGCCGTTTTCCAGCCTGCCATACAGCCACCGCCGCCTCTGGCACTGGCCCCTTCGCCAGCAGCAATCGCTGAACCTCTCGATATCGAAGAAGACGTGGTGGAGACGGTCTCCTCGTCGGCTGCCGCGGGCCCGGACGCCCCCGGGGCTCAGGGTGATGACGACCGCGGTGGAGATCGCCGTGGTGGCCGCCGCTCGCGCCGCCGCCGTTCGCGTGGACGCGGCTTCCCCGATTCGAAATACGCGTCTGAAGGTAGTAGCGACGCTGGTGGACGCGGTCCCGCTCCGGCTGGCATCGAGCCTGTAGCGTCTTCTGCTCCTGTCATCGCCCCGCGCGATGAAGAAGAGGAAGACAGCGCTCCCGCTGACGTCATCCTGCTGCCTGGCGAATCGCTCGCCAAGTACACAAACCGCGGTCCTTCGGCGCCTCTCCGGGCTGGACGGACAGCAACCCGGGTGGAGACGCCCGCCGCTGCAATCGCGCCGGACCCCGTGGAAGAGGACGCTGTCGAGGTAGAAGAAGAAAATCTCTCCGAAACGGTGGAGATCTCAGAAGTTGTCGAACAGGAACCAGCGGCAGAAGACCTGGACGAGGAACTGCCGGTTGACGCAGTGGCGGAGCCTGTATTTGAGGAACCCGTAGCAGACGACGATTCCGACGGCGATGAGGACGAGCCTGTCGTCACCACGGTGATTCCCGAGACCTCGGAAGCCGAAGACGAAGAGCTGGAGATCGCCGAGCTCCGCACCACCGCGGAGATCGAACGGCAGGTGGAAGAGGCCGAAGCGCGTCTGGACGCCGTCTCTGGAATTGATGAGGAAGACGAAGAGGAAGAGGAAGAGGACGAGACCGAGCTCGACGCTACAGAACCCGAGTTGACCGATGTCGATGACGCGCAGGAAGCCGCTGAACTGGCGGCATATGCCGCTGAGGATGCGGACGACATTGCAGCCGCAGTGCTCGACGCTGACGACCCCGAGGCGGGATTGCCGCCGGCGACCACAGAGGGAAGTGCTGCGCCAGCTTCGGCCAGTGTGCGCGATCAGAGTGACCGCTATCCGCACCGCCAGGGCGCCGAGCGCGGCGGTGGCCGCCGTATGCGCCGCCGTGGCCGTGGCGGCGAGCGAGGTGGGGATCGTACCGGAGACCGCGGCGCCGACCGCAGCGTCGTGGACCGTGGCGCCGTGGAGCGTCCGGAGCGCGGGCCAGCGATTGTGGCGCCGCCCGAGCGGGTCGAGACTCGCAGCGAGGGTCGGCCGGAAGGTCGCGGCGAGGGCCGCAGTGAAGGCCGGGGCGACCGGGATCGCGAACGCACGGCCCTGCCGTCGATCAGCGACCTGCTTCGTGAAGGTCAGGAAATTATCGTTCAGATCGCCAAAGAACCGCTGGGCCAGAAGGGTGCGCGAATCACATCGCATATCGCTCTGCCAGGCCGGTTCGTGGTGTACATGCCGACGCTCGACCACGTTGGTGTGTCGCGCAAAATTGCCTCGGACGAGGAACGTCAGCGGCTGAAGCGCATCCTGCAGGCCTCGCGCGCCGGGTTCACCGGCGGCTTTATCTGCCGTACCGCGGGTGAGGGTGTGGGTGAGGACGAGATCGCCAGCGATATGGCGTATCTGTACAACCTCTGGCTGGACATCCGTCAGAAAGCCGAGAAGCGTAAGGCTCCGGCGCTGCTCCACCACGATCTCGACATTGTGCACCGCATCCTTCGGGACCAGCTGAGTGACATGTTCAAGGCGATCTGGGTGGACAACGAAGAGGTGTATGAGAGCGTGCTGCGCTTCATGCAGCGCTTCCAGCCGACGCTGGTTGGCCGCGTGAAAATGTATACGCGCACCGCTCCCATCTTCGACGCGTTCAACATCACCACTGAGATCGAGAAGGCTCTGAAGCCGAAGGTCTGGCTGAAGTCGGGCGGCTACATCGTCGTGAATCAGACCGAGGCGCTGGTTGCGATCGACGTGAACACGGGCAAGTTCGTGGGCAAGTCGAACCGGCTGGAGGACACGATCACGAAGACCAACACGGAAGCCGTGAAGGAAATCGTGCGTCAGATCCGGCTGCGCGATCTTGGTGGCATCATCGTGATCGACTTCATCGATATGGACGAGCGGAAGAATCGCCAGAAGGTGATGCAGACGCTCGAAGAAGCCATGCGGAGCGATCGCGCACCATTTAAGATTCTGCAGTTCAATGACTTCGGGCTGGTCGCGATCACCCGCAAGCGTGTCAAGCAGAGTCTGGAGCGGACGCTGTGTTCGCTGTGTCCGACCTGCGAAGGCGCTGGTTATACCAAGAGCGTCGCGACGGTGATCGGAGAGATCCTGCAGGAAGCACACAAGGTCCGGCAGGTGGTGGAAGGGAAGAATGCGGAAATTCGCGTCTATCCCGAAGTGGCGAAGCACCTGAAATCAAACCAAAACTCGGATCTCGAAGAGATTGAAGCGATTCTGGGCTGCCCGGTGCTGGTGGTCAGCGATCCGTCCATCCATCCCGAGAAGTTCGACATGGCCTGGTAACAGGCCGGGCGACTGCTACAATGATGTGAGTGCGGCCCTGCCGGATCGCACTCACAATCCTCCCCGGAGAGATGGCCGAGTGGTTGAAGGCGCACGCTTGGAAAGCGTGTATAGGGGAAACTCTATCGAGGGTTCGAATCCCTCTCTCTCCGCCATATTCCATTAAACAGCGGCTTACCCCCTCCGGCCGAAAAACCGAGACATCCTGCTTTTTCACACCCGAGTTTCGCGGACTATTCCGCCCCTCAGAAGTCTTCGCCAACAGTTTCCAGGTGCCCGCTACAGACGGAAGCGGAGTCGGATGCCACGCGAGATCCGGTGATAGTTCCGGTCTCCCCTTCGGGCGTTTCCAGCGTGCCCGTTAGTTACTTCTTGGCGCAAAAATGATGACCCAACGCTTTTCATTTGAGTGGGTTTCCCTGGCCGCAAGTGCATAGACGCCGTTTTCTGCGGGGTTCCGCAGTTTTCCGCATCCGGAACCGGGAACCCCACATAACTCGGCCAGCCCCCGAACTTTCTTGAAAGTATTTTGAAAGTATCCAAACATTGTTTTGGGTTTTTTGGTTCCTGTTATGTTTCACTAGTACTAGTGAAACATAAAGCTGCTGTCCGCAAACGCGACCGGCTCGCCTCGCGTCTTCCCGAGGCTAAGGACGTCCTTCGCGGCTCCCTGCTCGAACGAATCATTCGTCAC
>Ga0163150_10003635_pt1 | contig 21449 bp, 19 predicted proteins | sample OliLakLV19P2IB_FD_148628 | JGI IMG/M metagenome (GOLD analysis project Ga0163150, IMG submission 148628) | Freshwater microbial mat bacterial communities from Lake Vanda, McMurdo Dry Valleys, Antarctica - Oligotrophic Lake LV.19.P2.IB | ecosystem: Environmental > Aquatic > Freshwater > Lake >...
CGGGTCCGGAGCGCGCTCAGCATTGAGAAGCCGCGCCGTTCTGTGAGAACGGCTCCCTTCGCTTCCGCGTCCCGCGATGATTTTACCCGGTTTTAGAGAGAGAGAGAGTGTGTGTGTGTGTGTGTGACCCTCCGTTCAGAGGGTCTGAGAGCATGGGGCGGGGCTTGTCGAGAGCGGGGAAAAGCCGGTTTTTTCGGGGATTTCCGCTTCTGGACCTGGCCGGGAAATATTTCACAAAAAATTTCTTTTTTGCTCCGGTTTTCCGCGTGTTCCAGAACCAGTTCTTGACGAATTGGGAGTTTCGCCCTTTCCTAACGGCGTGACCGCGCAACCAGAAGTGTGGAATAAATCAGGCGGCTTTTGGCTGTGTTCGGAGCTTTCGATTAGCTTATGGAAATCGCGTTTGAAATAAGCCCTATATCACTGCAATCGCTTGCCATCGAGATACATCCGGTGGCCCGGTCGCAGTTGATGTTCGTTCCCGAGTAGTCGCCGACGAGGGCCTTCAGCGCAGTCCACTTGCGGCTGGCGAAGATGCCAAAAACTGCATACTTTAATTGTCAGATTCCCTGTTTTCGCGGTGATTCGGACCGATTGGGAGATTTGGCCTGCTGTTTTTTGAATTCCACCCGGGAATTTTCTGGCTTCCCGATTCCAGAACGCTTAGAGTTAACAGGAAGTGATGTCCACGATCCGTTGAATATCCCGGAACAGGGAAATGGCGGGCGCAACCGGCCCTGAAGCCTGCTTTCAGGGAGTTTTGATGCGCATCGAACCAGGATTTGTCTCCTGCGAGGACCAATCATGCAAAAGCTCCCATCACCAGCCGAAGAAATTACGCGGTTGCTCCAATTCGTCAGCAGCAACAATGCGTCTGACCTTCACCTGAAAGTCGGCTATCCTCCCTTTGTGCGGATTGGTGGGCATCTGCGCAAAACCGGTTCGCCACCGCTCCCGGACACGGCCTACATTGAAGCGATGGTTATTCCGCTGATGTCACCGGCCAAGCAACAAATATTTGCCGAACGTGGCGGTGTTGACTTTGCTATTCGTTCGGACTCGGGAGACCGCTTTCGCGTCAACGCCTTTCGAAGCGGAGGCGACATGCACGCCGCAATGCGGCGGGTTCAAAACAAAATTCCGGACTTTGAGTCACTAAACCTTCCACCGATCTACCGGGAATTGATTGCGAAGACACATGTTGGGCTGATTCTCGTCAACGGAGTAACGGGAAGCGGCAAAAGCTCAACTCTGGCTGCCATGTTAAATTACATCAATAGCACCCGATCGATGCACATCATCACGATCGAAGATCCGGTGGAATACATTTTTCATCCCGTCAAATCGATTATTTCGCAGCGGGAAATCGGGATCGACGTGGCCAACTTCCAGGAAGCATTACGCTTCGTCGTTCGTCAGGATCCGGACTGCATTTTGATCGGCGAGCTGCGGGACAAAGAGACCATGCTGGCCGCCCTCCAGGCTGCAGAAACCGGACATCTGGTGCTCGCATCACTTCACAGCGCAGATGTCCAGTTGACTTTTGCGAGAATTCTGGAGTTCTTTCCCCGCGACGAACACGCTTTTATCCGCTCGTCGCTCGCCTGCAGCCTGAGGGCAATTCTAAGTCAAAGACTGCTTCCTGGACTCGAAAAAAACTCCCGGCTCCCCGTCACGGAAGTGTTGCTCGGGAACGCGGTAGTGCGGAACAAGATCATGGAAGGTGAGGACGAGATGATCCACGCGATCATGTGCGCCAGTCACGAAGAGGGAATGCGGGATTACGCACGTTCTTTGTTTGAATTGGTAAACAGCCAGGTCATTTCCCGCGAAACCGCGCTGGAATATGCCCCCAACCCGGAACACCTGATTTCCATGCTCAAGGGAATTGCGACCGCCGACGGTTTGATTACCCGCCTGAAGCACTGATTGCCTGGCCCAGGTGCAGTCATTCCCCTGGAAAACCAGAGAGGGTCACGCACTTCGCAGGATGCGATAAAACGAATCGGGCTCGATCCTGTCGCTCTGGTGCCACCAGAACAGGCCTTCCACATCCGCCCGGTGGTTGCGACAGGTCTCGATCATCCTTCGAACCAGATTGTCCCCAACGTATTGTTGCCCCGGGTCGTGTTCGAAAAACGGCCACAATGCCGGGATAATCGGTTTTCGGTACCTGGCCGCTTCGCTGATTTGGGCCGACGCATATTTCGACCAGTTGTCTGGCGAATGATCTCCTGTCGCATGGGATTCATACAGCATCGGCATCACAAAATCGACGCAACTGGCCAGCGAGTTCCAGTCGTTGGCCAGGGCTTCGTTATCCTTCATCCACTGCTTCCGCTCACCGGCCCAGTAAAGATCCTTTTCCCAAAGAACCGGCGCGTAGTAATTGGCCTTCGGCAAAACGGAATAGATTCCAATCCGCAAACCCGGATTGCGAACCCGATACATCCTGACGGCGAATTTGAGATGCTCCACCGACTTCGGATCGGACATGTCGAGGTGCTCAATGTCAACCACAAACAACCCGGCAAAATTCTTCAGGAAGCCAGGGGTCGTGCTGTAGTAGTCGGCCCGGGCTTCCACCGGCCAGGTCTTTTTCCGGTCCGTATCCCGATAAAAATAACTGCTGCTACCCACCATCACCGGACAACAGGCTTTGCCGTAACGGCTGGCAAAATTGCTGAACTGGGTGTAGTACGTAATCAAATGATCGCTTCCTTGTCGGGCGCCGGCTCGTCCTGCTTGCGCAATTTGCTCTGGCGGTCCCGTTCATGCCGATCGGTCGAAGTAAACGTCCCTTCGCGCACCGGTTCGTGAGCGCTGGCAGCCAGCTTTTTCAGACCGTCGAGAATTTCTGGATTCGTCGCCGAAAGGTCTGCCGGTTCGCTGGGGTCCGCTTCCAGATCATACAGTTCCCAGGCCGCCCGGGCCTTGGGACGAACCGCGCGCCACTGGCCCTGACGAATGGCCTTCCAGCCACCAATTTCCCAATAGAGATAGGGTGGATAGTAGGTGTGCGCATGAACCTGGTCGTAGTATCCAAGGAAGACATCAAATCCATGGTTCTCCGGAACCCCTGTCGAATCGCGTCCCCCGCAACCCCATTTTCCGAAACCCCCTGTCGCGTAGCCCCGCTTTTTCAGCATCGACGCGATTGTCTCTTCATCGGCCATGATGTAGATGACGTTGGGAGTGGAATCATCGGTGGCGGCCAGCGGAGAGGCGATTCCGCCAAGGCAGGCGGCTGCGATCAGGCAAACGATCCGATACTTTTCGGCAGAGGTTGAATTCATGATCTGATCCTGTTTTTTGAACTCGATTGGCCCGGGTACCTGCAGCAAACAGCCGGACTGCGACGGCCTTCCGGCGCATTCCCATAATAGGCTTTCCCCCTGCCTGCCGTCGAGCGACTCAGGGATGGTGCATTGCGGATCAAGGAGGCAGATTGCCGTTTTAGCGGAACGGCGCGAGCCGTTCGGTGCCGCGTAACCGGAGGGCTCGCGCCCCTACCGCTACATTTGAATTCAGCAATCTAATGCGCCAGCGTTTCCCAGCCAACTCAGGCGGTCCTCTACAAAGGCCACCGCCACGGCGTGGTTTCTTGCATGACACTGGCTGGTAAGATACGCCGGTTCCTGGCGATGACCAAACTATTGAAATCCGAAAGGCATGCCCGATGGCGAAACAAAAACAGTCCCTGCTTGTCCAAAAGCTGACGCGTTACTTTCTGGCAGGTGTATTCGCTGCTTTGCCCGTGGTCATTACGGTCCTGGCCGTTTCCTGGGTCATCAACCTGCTGGGGGGATTGATTGGCCCCGGAACGATGCTCGGCAATGTGCTTGGGCGGTTCGGGTCCCGGTTCGTCGATAACACCACGGTCGCATACATCGTCGGATGGATTGGCGTGTTGACTGCTATTTTCATCCTCGGATTTTTTGTTGAATCGGGAATGCGGCGGATTATTGGCCGAATCACAGAAGCTTTCTTTCGAAGAGTGCCTCTGGTCGGAAAAGTCTATGACGCTTCGAAACAGATTGTCGACATGCTGGACAAGCAGGGGGACGACAAGCTGAAGGGGATGAGCGTTGTCTTCTGTACCTTTGGCGAAAAAGGCGGAGCCGGTGTCCTGGCGTTGCTCCCCACTCCCGATAAAGTCGAGTTGAACGGGAGGGAGCATCACGTTGTTTTGGTACCACAATCACCTGTTCCAATTGGCGGAGGCCTGTTGTTTGTACCCGTCGAATCGGTCAGTCATGTTGACATGTCGGTTGACATCTTTATGTCCGTCTATGTTTCCATGGGAGTCACCATTCCCAAACTGATGGGGAAAACTGCCGGGCACCGGTCATCGGCGCCGACATTGTCGAGTTGAATCCGGAACGGGATTTTCAGAATATGACAGCGATAGTGGCAGCCAAAGTGATGAAAGTGCCATTGGTCAAAATGCTGTAACCCTTTCTGGTCCACTCTATCGGCAAGTGGATTGAGCGCTGGGCAATTTTATTTCGAACCACCGTCCGGTGTTTCGGTCTTCTCACCGACCTTTCCGTACGCCAGCAGGTGCTGCCACGGCAACCGGTCGAATTGGCGGACCAGCTCAAATCCGTTTGCCGTCATTTCGCGATCCACCTGTTTCTTGCTCATCTTGTGCAGGCGTTTGATCGGCACATCCGGGTCTTCCGAACGATATTCGACCAGTACGATGACTCCGCCCGGTGCCAGGCTCCGTCGAATGGCAGCCAACATTTGTTCGGGGTGTGAAAACTCGTGATACACATCCACCATCAGCACCAGATCTACGGTCGCTGCTGGCAAATGGGGATCCCAGGCCGAGCCCAGGATGGGGGAAATATTGTGGACTCCCTGTTCCTCCATCCGCGTCCGTAGCATCGTCAGCATCTCTGCCTGGATATCGACCGCCAGTACCTGGCCGTCGGCGCCGACCAGCTTGGCAATCGGCAGTGAGTAAAAGCCATTACCGCACCCCATGTCACAAACTGTCATCCCGGTTTTCAGCCCGAGATTGACCAGCATCATCGAACAGCGTTCTTCCCGTTCACGTTCATCACGAATCAGCCACTCCGCCCCCGCATAATGCATCGTCTGGGCGACCTCACGCCCCATATACCTGTCAACAGCCTTGGGCGGATCCACCTTTTGTGGCGAGTCGCCAATGACCGGGGCGCCAGCTTCCGCGCCCAGCTCCTGGCAGCAGGTAGTCCCGATGCTTGCCGCGACAATCAACAGCATCAACCCCGCCGTGAAAACTGCTCTGACTGCCGGTCGGAATCGAACTGACAGATTTTCCGAACCGGACAATTGCGAAAGTCCCATTTGAAAGTCTCTGTTCATCTCAGAATTACCCCTGGGTACTGGCAACCCGCCAGCGCCCGTTAAACAACCAGACCATGGAACCCAGCAACAGACCCATCAATGACAGGGTCGACACCAAATAGCCCAGAAAATGTTGCAGATCGACCATCCGATACCCCCACAGACTGCCTGCCGTACCGGCCGTCACCCGTTGCCAATTGCTGGCTCCTCCAGCCCCCTCGGAAACGAATATCGGGAACTCATGCGCCGCCGCAAACGGACTGGCGATCGTCGTCCAGTGTGTAACCACGGCCGCCGGGCTTCCGTCAAACCAGTTTTGCACAAAGAAATTGACGGCCACCGGAGCGACAAACAGCGAGAGAATCAAAATATACGTCGCAATCAGACTGGTGCTCGTCTTCCGGAAAATACAGGAACAAAACAGTGCCAGACTTGCCGTCATGGCACAGGTCAGTACCACGATCACAAACCATGCAACCACCGCCGGGAGATTCGAAAACAGGTCAAAGGTCGTAAACATCGCCAAAACCACCGGCCACATCAGAAATCCGGTCAGCACTCCCGAAACGCGAAACCCCGAAACCAGTTTGCCCCACAGAATCTGCCAGGGCGAAATAGTGGTCGTCAGCAAAAGGTCCAACGTCTGCCGTTCCCGCTCGCTGGTAACACTTCCCGCCGAAAACACCGGCCCCACCAGGACATTGAACAGGATCGCATAACAGATGTACCACGGCGACAGTTCGGGCCAGATATACAGACAGACCGCCATCGGAATGATCGCCAGAATCATGCTGATCTGGATCGCCATCCGCAACATCAACGTTCCCTGCCCGAAAATCTCACTCCGCATTTCCTTGTCGTAAACCGGATTGGTTCCGTCATTCATCAGCGTTGTGCGAATCGGCGGCGCAAACAGCCGGTCCGGAAACTGGTCCCGCTGAATCACCAGCCCCACAGCCTGTTCCGATTCCCGGTCCAGGTCCAGCACTTCCTGGCCGCCACTTCCGACATCGGGCGGGTACAGCAGTTTCGCCGCAGTCCGGTAGAAAAGCGGGATCGTGATTGCCGCCGCCAGTCCCGGGAACAGCGAAAGAAACATCGACACCCGCTGCTCGCCGTACGACGACGACGCATACCAGGCCCACGCGACCAGCATCACCAGCGGCAAAATAATCAGATACGAAACGACCAGCGATGCACTTGTCCGGCGAAATTTGCTGCCACAGGCGATGCTGATCATTCCGAACATGATCAGACACGACACCAGCACTGCGTACGCCGCCAGCACTTCATAAAACGAAACCCCACCCAGCGGCAGACACAGCATCACAACCGGCAGGGATGCAAACACCAGGATCGAAAGGTGCGTCAGGGCCGCGACCAGCTTCCCCCACACGATCCCGGTCGGATGAAGCGGGCTGGCCAGCAGCATCTCATAAGTCTTCCGTTCCTTTTCGCCGGTGATCGAGCCGGCTGCAAAACTGGGCGCCATCAGCGAGGCCAGCACAAAATTCCCGAGGAAGAACATATCGACCAGCATTAACCGACGGCTCGACTCGGTATTTTCCGAAAGGTCCAGCCGCACTTCGCTGGGCCACGCCAGTATCACTACCGCCGCCAGGACCATCTGGAAAACCAGCAACAATACAAACGAGCGCGCCGTCCGGAGATTGACCAGCAACTCCCGCTGCAAAACCGGATTCTCACGCATCAAAAACATTCACCGCACCTGAAATAATTTGGCGGATTTGGGTACCAATCGGGAGCCTGCCCCAGAATCCCATTATGACCTCCCTGCCGCCTGAGGCATCAGGGTCGATTAAAGGACTCCAATTCAGTTTGGGACAGGTTCCCAGTCTAACAAGCCGGACGTCGGCTCGCACAGCTGACAAGGAATGTTCGACGACCAGTTCCGCCCGCCCTCATTTCCAACTATTGGCAAATCGATCCCTTGCAGACCGTAGACTTGAAGTACGAAGACGCCTCGGGGATTATGGCACGTCGTTCGTTGCCCCGTCGATTCCCTTTTAGAAGGTAAAGAATATGCCAATTGGAATCCGGCCGATCGTTGATTTTGCGTTCATGAAAACTTTTGGATCGCCCGAAAACAGGATCTGTCTACTCAGCCTTTTGAATGCGATCCTGCAATTGCCGGTACCGATTGAGGACGCAACACTTGAAAATCCGTTCAACATGAAGGATTTCGAGGAAGACAAGCTGTCGATTCTGGACATCAAGGCCCGTGACGGTCAGGGTGCCATTTTCCACATAGAAATGCAGTTGACCCCGTCCTCGGGGTTGGTGAAAAGGCTGGTCTTCTACGGCTGCGAACTGTTCGCAGATCAACTCCGGGCGGGAGACAACTACCTCAATTTGTGCCCGGTCTATTCGATTTGCCTGCTGGAAGGGGTCTTGTGGCCGGATACAACTCGATGTCACAACCGTTTTCGACTGATCGATTCCGTAACCGGACGAATTTTGGGTGAGACTCTGGAATTTCACATTCTGGAATTGGGGATGTATAATCTGACCGAGTCGGAACTGGCGGGAGCAACGACATTGGAAAAATGGATTTTCTGGCTGTTACATGCCCAGCGATATGAATCTGACGACTTGATTCGATTGATGCCCGAAGAGGCTTTCCGCCAGGCGACGCGGGCAATTACTGTGATTCAAAACAGGACGGAAGAAAAAACAATGTACGATTCACGTGAGAAAGCCCTACGCGATTTTCAGTGGCACATCGATGCCGCGATGCTCAAGGGAAAAGTTGAGGGGAAAGCTGAGGGAATCCTGATTGGAAAAATCAAAACCTTGCAGTCCGTTCTCAATCAAGCTGTCAGCGAAGATGACGAGTTGCAAAAAATGACATTCAGTCAACTGGAGTCGCTGGCTGCCAAATTGCAAATTGAGTTTCACAATCGGTTGCCGGACAAACAAGATTGACGGCAACAAAGAGAACTGGCATGCCCTTGCTGGCGCAACACGATCAAAAAGTAACTCGTGGAACCCGGTGAACAACAGGAAAAAAAGATCGAATGATGAAGATTTTGATGATCGTGGTTGCTTCATGGTTCCTGCTAGTCGCTTGCGGCTGCGATGGCGGATATCCATCGTGCGGTTACACTTGCCAAAACGATTCTGACAGATTGGTTAGGGTGGACAGCATTACAGGTATGAAAATCAATGGAGCGATTGGGAACGCGGGAGGCGGAAATTTGATTCCGGGTGGAAGCAAGACCATCAAAGGCCAAAGTCACGGACAGGTATCGGGTACTGTGCGGATCGAATGGTGGATTGTCGATGACACCAAACCGCATGACCCGTCCCAAAACCTGGTGGCCAATTTTCCGATCGATGAATACCTGCCCCGAAACAGCAATCTGGTTTTCTCGCTGGAACAAGATGGCAAATGGGCCGTTTCCGTCAAACGGCATTAGGAGCGCAGCGAGTAGGGTTCGATGTGCGGACCCAACTGGATACAGGTCAAATCGATTGGGTCAGAAACTGATCGCCATAGACAAGGATCAGGATTGAAAAAACCAGGAGACACGTGGAACAACCTGCGAAAAGGATGGTGGAAATCCAGAAACGAACTGGGCGGTCCTTTTTGCCAACAAATCTTGTCCGGCTCCTCCATCTCGAAACCCTGACAACTGTTTCTCCCGAAACGAGTTGACCAAATGCACCCATGCCCGCAATTCCTGACATCACAAGCGTCAATCCGCCAAGAACCAATCGGCCATCTTCCGCAACAGGCCAGATTAACCCGACAGCTGCCAAGGCTAATCCTGCGACTATTAACAGCAACAAGACCAGATTTACAGTGTTTGTAGCCATATCCGCAGACGAACTGTTGACGTGTACCGTTCGGATGAGGGAGTGGTAACGGTCGGTCCGCACAGCGGACCCTACCAAACGCGTGGATTGATTCTTGCCTGGACACGGCTGGGGAGGCCCTGGATGCGGAGGAAACCTTCGGCGTCGGACTGGTTGTAACTGCCGCCACCTTCCATCGTCGCGATCGCTTCGTCGTACAGATTGTTCGGACTGCTGCGGGAGACGACCGAGACGTTCCCTTTGTACAGTTCCAGAGTCACGCTGCCGTTCACTGTCCGCTGCGACTCTCGCATAAAGGCAAGCAGCGCGTCGAACTTGCGGCAGTACCAGAATCCGTAATAAACCATCTCGGCCACTTCCGGAGCCAGTCGGTCCCGCAGGTGAAGCAGATCCCGGTCCATCGTCAATTGCTCGACGTAACGGTGAGCTTCGTACAGCAGCGTCATGCCAGGAGCCTCGTAGACTCCGCGACTCTTCATGCCGACAAAACGGTTCTCGACCATGTCGATACGGCCAACACCGTTCGCTCCGCCGATCCGGTTCAGCGTCTGGACGATGTCGAGCGCCGACATGCGGCGGCGATCGACTGCGACCGGGACACCGGCTTCGAAATCGATCGATACCTGTTGCGATTTGTCGGGGGCCTGTTGAGGTGACACACCCATGCCGAATTCGACGACTCCGACTCCGGACACGGTCAGGTCCTCAAGCTTGCCTGCCTCGTAGCTGATATGCAAGACGTTTTCGTCACTGCTGTATGGTTTGCTGATCGAAGCCTTGACCGGGATGTCGTTTTTTTCGCAGTAGGCGATCATGTCGGAACGGCCAGGGAACGTCTTGCGAAACCGTTCCATGCGCCACGGAGCGATCACCTGAATGTTGGCGTCGAGCGCCTCAGCTGCCAGCTGGAATCGGCACTGGTCGTTCCCCTTGCCAGTTGCCCCGTGGGCATACGCGGTCGCGCCAACCTTGCGGGCGAATTGCAAGCAGCATTTGGAAATCAGCGGCCGGGCGATTGATGTTCCCAGCAGATAAGGGCCTTCGTATTTGGCCTGGAACTGCAAAACCGGGAAAGCAAAATCGCGGCAGAGTTCTTCCCGGGCGTCGGCGATTTCTGCCGACGCGGCACCAACCTTCTGGGCTTTCGCCAGAATCGCGTCCTTGTCTTCACACGGTTGGCCGAGATCCACGTACAGGGCATGCACTTCGTAGCCCTCGTCCATCAACCAGCCCAAAATAACGGACGTATCCAAGCCGCCCGAGTAGGCCAAAACACACTTCTTTGCCATCGATCAAAAACGCTCCGGTTCCAATATTTCAGATTGTTCAACCAACAAATTCGCCTGGTCAGCAGGGCGACGCATTGTAGGCCAATCGGGCGAACGATAATATCGGCCAGCAGAATGGCTTAACCTCCCCAATCCACCTCGCAGACCATGAACCGGGACAAATTCCAGTCGATCGCCAAACAGTTTCGGGCCGGGAGAATCACAATCAACCAGTTCGCCGATCAGGTCCTGGCGAGGGAAGACGCTGGCGATTCGGCTGACGCGGAAACAGCGGTGCAGGCAAAGCCCGATTCGGCTCGCGTGGGGTTTGACCTGGATTTCGCCAGGCAAGTCCGTTGCGGTTTTCCGGAGGTTGTCTGGGGAGACCACAAGTCGCCTTCGACATTGGTCAGCATCGCCCGGGCACTGATGGATGCCGGCCAACCCGTACTGGTGACGCGTGTCGAGGACGCGACGGGTCGAATTCTGTCGAGCCATTTTCCCGACGGCAGCTACAACGCGTTGGCCAGGACTTTTCGAATCGGACAGAATGCCGACATGCCCGGCAGCGTTGCCATCGTGACAGCCGGAACGGGAGATCTGGCCGTCGCGGAAGAGGCGGCGGAAACACTTCGCTGGTGCGGAGGGGCGGTCGAATTGATTGTGGATGTCGGAGTAGCCGGGCCACACCGGCTGGTGGAAAAGCTGGACCGGATCCAGGGTCGGGACTGTTTGATCGTCGTGGCCGGATGCGAGGGAGCTTTGCCCAGTGTCGTGGCCGGGCATGTCGATTGTCCGGTGATCGCGGTCCCGACCAGCGTGGGATACGGTGCCAGCCTGGGAGGAGTCGCTGCCTTGCTGAGCATGTTGAACAGCTGCGCGGCCAACGTCGCGGTGGTCAATATCGATGCCGGTTTCAAGGCGGGATATTTGGCGGGCCTGATTTTGAGGAAATTGAACCAGAAGGGTCGGGGCGGGGCTTGAACAGAAACGGGTCGTGTGTGTGCAACCATGTGTAGCGGGAAACCGAAGTCCCGGTGGCTTGTCCGCCGGTCCATTCGGTTTCATGCTATAGAGAACCAGCCAGGTCCGTTTGCCAATTGCGTACCCTGTTTCAACGGACCGCAGCGAGAAAGTGCCATGAATCCTCCACAACCTCAATTGCCAAACCGTCCTGCCGATGCACACAAGGGAAATTTTGGGCACGTGGTTGCCGTGGCAGGGAGCCGTGCGATGCCGGGGGCAGCGGGTCTGGTTGCGATGGCTGCGGCCCGGAGTGGCTGCGGACTGGTCACTGTGGTGACTCCGGCCAGTGCCCAGCCGGTGATCGCCGGATACTCGCCGGTTTATATGAGCTGGCCAGTTGCGGAGACGAAAGAAGGCTGGATCGCGTCGAGTGCGATGGAGGAACTGGAGTCGATGTTGGAACGAGCCACGATTCTTGCCATTGGTCCAGGGCTGGGAACGGGCAATGGTGCAAAACGGGTTGTCTCACAACTTTACCGCGACGCAACGATACCGGTCGTTATCGACGCGGACGGATTGAATGTTTTGGCGGTGGAAGCGATTGAACTTGAAGATCATGCGGGACCGAGAATCTTGACTCCGCATCCCGGTGAGCTGCAACGATTGCTCGGCGTGAACATGAAAGTGGAAACGCCAGGCGAACTGGATCAACTGGAACAGGCCGCGACGGAACTCGCAGCCAGTTCCGACGTTATTCTCGTGGCCAAGAGCCACCGGACGCTGGTGACTGACGGCACGGTAAAATGGCGCAGCAGCGGCGGGAACTCGGGGATGGCGACAGGCGGAACCGGCGATGTGTTGACCGGGATCATTGCCAGCATGCTGGCCCAGGGTCTGGACCCGCTCCAGGCGGCGATTTCCGGCACAGCCCTGCATGCCCTTGCCGGCAGCCTCGCGGCACAAAATCTCGGCCCCGCCGCCATGATCGCCACCGACCTGATCGACAACCTGTCGGGCGCATTCCGGATCGCCGGTGAAGAGTGGTTGAGCGGTTCCTAGTCCTGCTCCAGAACGGGGCGCTCGATCACCTGCAGATTGGGGTTACCTGCCAGAAGTGCTTCACGTACCTCAGGCGTGGGCTTTGCGATAGTAAGGGTTCGCAGCGATCGCTGTTTCAATATCTGTTCGCATTCACGCAGGCCAATAGCGAATTCTCCAAGATCCAGTGACTCCAGCCCGATCTTGAGTGGAAGACTTCCGATCAGATCCCGGCCGAAAGTGTTTTCGTAAACGTACCTGGTATTTGGGAGGCAAATGATGAGTGACTTCAGGTTAGGCATTTTTTCAAGGAATGAAAAATCATAATTTGGGCCTGTACTGTCAATGAAGGAAACTGACAGGCTTTCAATGGAATCCGATTGAAGCCCCTTCAACATCTCGAAATCTGCCGGCCTGCCCGGAACAAAGAGGATGGATTTCAGGCAGCCCAATTCGTTGACAATGCCCGCAAATTCTCCGGGGTCTTCAGGTCCCCAGCTGCTTCCTGGAGAACGGCAATGGCAGATCAGGGATTGGACCCGCTGCAAGCTTGCCTTGGGATCAACCAGTTGCACCGCCTGTTCGATGCGGCAATCGAACAACCGGTCCAGCCATTCGGGGATCTGTTTTGAACTTTGTTGTGTCCAACCCTCGATCCAAACAATTTCCTTCAGCCTTTCCAATAACCTGTCGTCATTTTCGGCCCCCTGTTTTTCATTCACAACTACGGCCAACAAAACGCAAACCATTGAAACCAGAGCCAGACTATCCAATAACGTGATCCTGCACAGACTTCCCCGTTTCCTTTTCCTGTATTCCAACCCGGCAACATGGACGGCAAAGATCCCCAGTCCAATTCCCAGATTGGCGATCAGGTTTTTCAAACTCCATCTCGACAATCCCAATTGTGCATCGTAGCGCCAGTTTTCAGTCTGGGTCCAAAATCTGTTTGGTTGCTCCACGTTGAAAGGGAATTCCTGTACCAATAATTTGTCCACGTGAGTGCTGAAAATGTCTTGCAGCCCTTCTCCCGGGAGCTGGTTTGCAGGCTCCCGACTTCTGGCATTTACGGTGTGTACAAATGGCCAACCATGAATCCACAATCCCTGTTGGATACCCTGGGGCAAAATGTTTTTCCCCGGCACCGTAATCAGCACCCACGGGATCATCAGAACGATTGCGGCCAAAACGGCCTGACGGGAGGGGAACCAACGCACGAGTCTTCCGCGCATTGCCGGGTTCCGCGACCGTAGCGTTTCGGCGGGTTGGCCATCGTTGTCCATGTACATTCCATCGGGCCAGGCTAAAATCGGTGCTCCCGGGATCGATCGGCGAAACCTTCGACCCCAGGGAACTCACCAGATATCAGGATATCCAAACGGAGCGAACCAGACATGTCCATATCCAATCCTTATTCCGCTCCGGTGGTTCCTGGCAAAAAAGGAGCTGGCGGTGGCGGAGCTGGCAGCGGGGGCACGATCAAACCGTTACAGAAAACCCGGCCGTGGGTCATTTTTCTGGCCATTCTCGGATTGCTGATGGCCCTGCTCGTTTTCGGCCTTGCAATCCTGATCATGGTCGGACTGATCGCGCCGGAAGGGGCCGAGCCGAACATCGTCGCCCAATTCGTCGGCGGCGGGGTTGTGTTTGTAACCGGGCTTGTCTACTTCATTCCGGCTTACCTGCTGATCAAATACGCCATGGCCATCGGCGAATACGTGGAACAGCCCAGCGGAGCCAACCTGTCCAAAGCCCTGAATGCCCAGATGGTTTTCTGGAGACTGATTGGGATCGTCACCGCCATTTTTCTTGGTCTGTATGTACTGCTGATTGGGTTGGCTCTGATGCTGGGTATGGGTGCGGCGATGGCAAACTGACCGGCCAGTGCCTCGGGTCCGGCAAGTTTTGAACCCACAACTTCATGACAACCTATTACGAATACGATGTCGTCGTGGTCGGAGCCGGCCATGCCGGAACCGAAGCAGCGATGGCCGCTGCGCGGTTGGGCGCTTCGGTCGCACTCCTTACGACCAATCTGGATACCGTCGGTCAGATGAGTTGCAACCCGGCGATCGGCGGAGTTGCCAAGGGACACCTGGTGCGCGAGATCGATGCATTGGGCGGGATCATGGGCCAATGTACCGACGCGACCGGCATCCAGTTCCGGATGCTGAACATGCGGAAAGGGCCGGCGATGCACAGCCCCCGGGCCCAGGCCGACAAAAAAGGCTATCAGCAGTGGATCAAGCAGGCAGTCGAACAGCAACCCAATCTGGACCTCTGCCAGGAACTGGTCGAAGACCTGATCGTCGAGACGGTAGATGGCCTTCCGAAAATTCGCGGTATCCGTGTTCGCGGTGACGCGGTCTATCGGGCTCCAGCAGTGGTGCTGACGACCGGAACCTTTCTCCAGGCGATCATGCACACGGGTGAGGCCCAATCGGCTGGCGGCCGGGCGGGGGAGGGGACTTCGGCGGGGATCAGCGGCTCCCTGCAGAGGTTGGGGTTTCGCCTTGACCGCTTCAAAACCGGAACTCCTCCGCGACTGAATGCACGGACCATCGATTTTTCGAAAACCGAAATCCAGCCCGGCGACGAAAACCCGCAGCCGTTTTCGTTTATGACTGACGGTCTACAGGTCGAACAGATGCCCTGCTGGATCACGTGGACCAACGACCAGGTCCATCAACTGATCCAGGCCAACCTGTCCCGCGCTCCGATGTACAGCGGCCAGATCAAAACGACCGGTCCCCGCTATTGCCCGTCAATCGAAGACAAGATCGTGCGATTCGCCGACAAGGACCGCCACCAGATTTTTCTTGAGCCCGAGGGTCGGAACACCGAAGAAGTTTATGTGAATGGCGTTTCCACCAGTCTGCCCCGCGATGTCCAGGACAGCATGATGCGGATGATTCCCGGTTTGGAAAAGGCCCGGATCATGCGCTACGGATACGCGGTGGAGTACGATTTTTGTCCGCCTGACCAGCTGTTGCCCACGCTCGAGACGAAATCGACGGGCGGTCTGTACTTCGCCGGTCAAATCAACGGAACGACCGGATACGAAGAGGCCGGTGCCCAGGGACTGGTTGCTGGAGCGAATGCGGCTCTGAAACTGCACGGCGGCCGGGAACTGGTGATTGATCGCAGCCTCGGTTACATCGGCGTACTGATTGACGACCTGGTAACCTGCAGTGTCAACGAACCGTACCGGATGTTTACCAGCCGGGCCGAGTACCGCTTGATGCTGAGACAGGACAATGCCGACCGGCGGCTGACCGGGCTGGCCCATGAATTGGGATTGGTCGGTGAAGACCGCGTCGAACGATTGCGAAAGAAAGAACTGGCGATCCAGGACCTTCAGCAGGCGATCACCAAACTCCGGATCCATTCGGTTTCGATGCTGCAATATATCAAGCGTCCGGAAGTCGAATGGCATGAGTTGGCGGAAGCGGCCCCGCAGCTGGCGGCCTACACCGACGAGGTGGTGCAGCAGGTAATTTTTGACACACGTTATTCGGGATACATCGATCGACAGCAAATTGTGATCGAACGCCAAAAACGGCTGGGTCAGAAAAAGATACCCACCGGATTCGATTACGCCGGAATCCGGCAGTTACGCACCGAAGCGAGGGAAAAGCTGTTGAAATTCCGCCCGGTAAATCTTGATCAGGCGCAACGAATCAGCGGGATAACGCCGGCCGACCTGACCCTGGTTATGCTGCACCTGGAAAACGGTATCAGGAAATCCGGTTCCAGCCCTGACCTGGATCCGGCTTGATCGGGGTTCGGAATCGGGCTGGGGAATCCTGGACGCGGCCAACGCGCTCCGTTGGCTTCAGCCAGCCCCGGCCATCGTGAGCGGCATTTTTTGGCTATTGTCCGGCCTTTGCCGGTTATCACAGGACTGCAGGGGGACAAGCCGGGTTTTCAGTCCCTTTTCCGGTGCACCCGAAAGAACATTGGCTAAACTTGGATGTTTCCTGGGCTTTCAGATTTTGTATTCAAAGGTCGCGAATCATGAGCCGCATTCTGTTGTCCGTAATGTTGCTGGTTGCCACCGTTTTTGCCTTCGGCGGCATTGCCAATGGTCAGGGCCAGGAACCAGATTGGTACCCGCGAGTGATTGCTCCACCGGAAATGCGGCCCATCATTCAGGCAACACCGATGGAGTTGCGACCTTACCGCCCATTGCATTTTTGGGGCAACACCGTTCGGCGTAACTATTATCGTGGCAATCCGCTGCCAACGCCGCAGGATCTGGTGAAAACCGGAGCCAATCTTGCCTACCCGTTGCTGCCGGTTGTCGACCGTCCAACGAACCGGTTATTTTCCCGATAACGGTCCACCAGGACGGAAAAGCATTTGCCTGCCCTGGCTCGCCTCATCCTTCCGTAGCGGGCACCCGTGCGCCGGTTTCTGGTTGAATCGAATGCGAGGACTCTGCCGGATGTTTTGCAGCGTACGGAACGAACGGGCCGGGAATCCGCGTCTGCATCTTCGCAGGTGCCGATTACCATAAACAGGTAGCAAGGGGCCAGCCACTGGTCACTTCGCTTCGTTCGCGAGCTGTTCGGGTCAGTTCGTCTCCACAGGATTCAGCCAGGACGATTGCTTGTTGACTGCCGCCAGTTCGATTTGTCTGGTAGCCATGTTCCTGCTACTTGCCGGGCAGGGGGCTTATGTCCTGCTGTACTGGCGACAACTGCGGGCAACTTCGGTGTTGCAGACTGGAGACCTGACTTCGGAATCGAAACCGGTTGGACGGGTTGCCGTCATTCTATGCGTGCGGGGAAACGATCCAAGCCTGGAAGAGTGCCTGCAGGCGCTGGATGTTCAAAACTGGCCGGACTATCAAATCCAGGTCGGCCTGGATTCTTCGGATGATCCCGCGTACGAACTGGTCCAGTCGTTTGCCGCCTCGGCCAGTCACGAGGTTTCTGTTCACTTATTGAAACAGATACCGCAGAATGGTTCGCTAAAATGCGCGGTGTTGGCCGAAATCGTTGAACAGCTGGACGAACGATTTGACGCAATCGCACTCGTGGATGCAGACTCGATTGTCCAGCCGGATTGGCTGGAAACACTGGTGAAGCCACTATCCGGCAAATCCGTGGGGGCGGTGACCGGTACCCGCTGGTTCGAGCCTCCTGGCGGGAACCAGGTTCCGTTCGGAACGCAGGTCCGTGCGATCTGGAATGCTGCAGCGATTGTCCAGATGCATCTGTACAAAATTCCCTGGGGCGGGTCGCTGGCCCTGAAAATGCAAACGGTTCGGGACCTGAAGTTGCTGTCCCGCTGGCGAACGATGTTGTGCGAAGACACGGGGCTGAAGGAAATATTCCTGTCGGCAGGGTTGCGCATTGTTCATCCGCCCAGCCTGGTTGTGGTCAACCGCGAAGTATCGTCGGTCGGCGAAGTCTGCAATTGGCTTGTCCGGCAACTGATGACCGTCCGTCTGTATCACCGGCACTGGTTTTGGGTCGCGGTTCATGGGCTGACGGTCGGATCGGTTACTGCCGCGTCGGCTGTTTTGCTGGTCCTGTCGCTCGTCTTGGGGCAGTGGAATACGGCAATCGCCCTGTGCCTGGGCTTTGCCCTTTACAATGGCCTGGGCTGGCTACTGCTCGACCGGCTATGCCAGATCAACCATCGCTGGATTCCGGGTACTGGCGAAGGCCCTGTTCGTGCAGCCAATCGCCGGAACTGGTTGGGATGGATGTTGGCGATTCCGGTTACCCAGCTGGTCCATCTATGGGCAACCCTCCAGGCGATTTTTGCCAGCCGCATTGAATGGCGAAATGTCGTCTACCGCTGCTCGAAGGACAATGTCGAAATCGTAAAATACCTGCCCTATAGCCGATGCCCGACCCAGGACGATTCAATTCATTAAAGGATGCTTACCCCACTTTTTAAGCTGGACAAACCACCAGGCAGCTGAGGCAAACCGGTGCCGACAGGAAACCAGGTCGAGCAGAAATCGCGACCTAGCCGTCGCAGAGATGGTCGTTGAATTGACCGACGGTCAGCGATTTGACAGGCAGGCCAGGATGTCCGAGTCCGCGCTCCAGAACCCAGCCGTCCACTTCCCGCTGACCTGGAACCAGACGCCATTGGCCGCCACCAGGCCCAACCAGATCGACCCCCAAGCCCTGCTTGTAACCGTTGATCAGCTTTTGCAACGGGCCTGTTTGATGTTCCGACAACATCGCCTTCAACGCAGCCGGAACAGGCTGACCTGGCTCGGATACCTGTTGTGACTTTCGTTTGCCCCACCTGTCCTCTACTCCGAACTTCAGAAACCGGCGGACCATTTCCGCATCAATTTTGGGACAGGGGATTTGTCCGACCAGACGCTCCAGGTTGGTCCGGTCAAACTGCGGCGTAAAAACGTCGTAATCCCGGTAATTGCTGCTGCTTTCCAGGAAGCTTTTGGCAAACGGCGAGTCCTCGTTGTGAGGCTGTCCATCACCTCCAACAAAGCGAACACCCTGACTGCAAAAATGTTCGTAGCAAACGTCCAGAACTTCACGCATCGTTACGCTGTGCGGACTGGCCAAATGAAAAGTCTGGCCGCGAGCCGCCGGATTGCCAATCAGTTTCGTAATGACTGCAGAAACCCAGTCAACGGGAACCAGGTTATGTGGCTCGTCGCCAGAGACCGGCATCTCGATCGGAGTCTGGCGAATTCCGTTGGCGTCCACGGGCTGTTGTGGCACCAGCACCGCCAACAGTTTTAGATACCACATGATTCCAAAATAAGTGTTCGTGTAACCTGTCTGTGAATCGGCAGTGATAATGGTGGGACGATAAATGGTTCGGTGCAAAATGTCGGTCGCTGCGCGAATCTCACATTCGGCCTGAAACTTGCTTTCTTCGTAGGCGTTGTGAAATCCCTGATCGCAGTCCAGGTCTGATTCCCGAATCAAGGTCTGCCGCTTTCCACAAACATACGCCGTGGACACGTGGTGGATGTCCTGAATCCGCGAATTTCGCATCAGCTCCAGAATATTGCGGATCCCAACCAGGTTGGTTCGCGCCGGCTCGCCGCTTGCGACATCCGTATCAAAACGAATCATGGCTGCCGAATGAAGTATCCGAACCACGTGGTTGCCAATCCAGCGCCGGTCGTCGATCGACAATCCCAAATTGGGCAGCGTTACGTCGCCAGCCAGGACAACCGGTCGGGGGAGGGGATGGCCATCCTTCTGCTCCCAAAACTGCATCACTGATTCGATTCGGTCGATTGCGTCCGCCTTTGCCGAGTTGCGAACCAGAACGGCGACCCGCTCGCCAGTCGACAACAAATCGCGCAGCAGATATCGGCCCAGCAAACCGGTAGAACCGGTCAGCAGCGTGTAATCCGAGGACTTACCGCGATATTGGGCAGCCTGGGCAAGATTGGAAACGAAATTCATTTAATATAGGACTTGGTAAGTAAGACTCGCGCCCGCCAGACGCCCGCACCCCCGATTCTAACTCGCAGATGGATTCGGGGCACCGCTTTTATTGAAAACCACCGGAAAATCTTGCCCAGTCCACCCAATCATACGCTATTTTCCTGGATTCGATCGGTTCAAATGGCCACTTGAATCGGTCAAACTTGCCAAGGATCCAAGGCAATATCGAACCTCTCGCAGAAATATCCTATGAAGTACACCCCGTTTCGCTTACGAAAAACCTGTCAACTTTGCTCCCTGGTTCTGGCTTCCGTCTTCGGCCTTTTGACCACCAATCAGCTGGCCGTTGCCCGGATACAACAGGAACCAGCGCTAATCGACCATTTCGTACAACTGGACCCCCGGGAAGCTGCGGCTGGCTGGATCAGCCTGTTTGACGGTCAAAGCCTGATGGGTTGGAAAGCCGAGTCGGAAGCCGATTGGCACGTCCAGGACAAAGCCATCCTTGTGACCTCGGGCCAACCCGGCCTGCTTCGGACAACCAGCCAGTTTTCCGACTTCGAACTGCGACTGGAGTTTCTCGCCGACCCCGACACCAACAGCGGCATCTTTGTACGAACCAGCGCAAAGCCCAATTCGCCAATCGACGGTTGCTACGAGATCAACCTGATCCGGCCTGGCCTGCACGATTTTCCAACCGGGTCCATCGTCGGCCGGGCGGCCGGCGAATCTCCGGCGCACCCCGATGGCAAGACCTGGCACTCGATGCGAATCGTGGCGGACGGAGCACGAATTATTGTCGAAGTCGATAACACGCAGGTCGTGGATTTCACAGACGAAAATCCCCTGGGGCGCGGTTACATCGGATTGCAATTGAACTCCGGCCGCGTCGGCTTTCGAAACATTCGCCTGCGACCACTGGGACTTCAAAAACTGATCGATGGCGACAAGCTCGACCAGTGGGATTCCGCAAAGCTTGGTTCCGCAAAGATGGAATACTCGGTCAACGAACCATGTTTCCGCTTGAATGGGGGCCCCGGGCAACTGGAATCCAAAGGTACGTGGGGAGATTTTGTCTTGCAGGCCCGCTGCCGCACCGACAGCCCCGGCACAAACTCCGGGATCTTCTTCCGCTCGATTCCCGGTTCGGACGTTATGGGCTACGAAAGCCAGATCGACAATCGCCGAAAATCTGCCGGCGACGACACGCCGGTCGAAGCCGGAACCGGTGCCATCTTCCGGCAAACCGTTGCCCGCCGGGTTGTCGCCAATGACGGCGAATGGTTTACGAAGACGATCGCGGTTTGCGGTCCCCATGTCAGCGTCTGGGTCAACGGTTTTCAGGTCACCGACTGGTCCGACACCCGCACGCCCGACGAAAACCCGCGTCGCGGCCTGCGGCTGGAACCCGGCTCGATCATGCTCCAGGCCCACGACCCCGAAACGGCCATCAGTTTTCAACGACTGGATATTGCCGAATTGAAGACTCGCCGCAATCAGAATCCGGAATAAACAGCATCAATTCGGCAGACCCGTACCCGGCGTTTCATTGTTCCGTCCTGTAACGGGCGAACCGCCTGCAACCCAACGATTGATCAAGCGT
>Ga0163150_10003637_pt1 | contig 21437 bp, 19 predicted proteins | sample OliLakLV19P2IB_FD_148628 | JGI IMG/M metagenome (GOLD analysis project Ga0163150, IMG submission 148628) | Freshwater microbial mat bacterial communities from Lake Vanda, McMurdo Dry Valleys, Antarctica - Oligotrophic Lake LV.19.P2.IB | ecosystem: Environmental > Aquatic > Freshwater > Lake >...
ATATGCCACCAATCGTTTTGGTACAAAATATACTTACTATCGCTGTACCAAAAAGAAAGGTGTTTGCCGTCAGCCGTATCTATCATCTTCCGCATTCATTTCGCAAGCAAAAAATCTGCTTCAATCAGTGTCGTTTCCTCTTTCAGAAATTGAGAATATGGAAAAACAAATTGATCTCTGGGACAAAGAGTCAATTTCTGAAAGAGGAAGTGTTGCCCAAAATCTTAAAACCAAACTTTTCGAAACGAAGGAGAAGCTGGATAAGCTCGTATCACTTTATCTCGACGGCGACATTGAACGCGATACTTACTTACAGCGAAAAGACCTTCTCCTTCGTCAGAAAGCGAAGCTGGAGGAAAGTTTTAAGGATTTTGGACAACAGAGAAAAAATTGGGTCGAACCCTTGCGGAGTTTCGTTTTGTCTTTGAGAGAAGCCGTTATTTTGGAAAAAGGCGAAAACTATTTCGCATGGAAAGAGTTTTTCCAAAAAATCGGCTCTAACCCCATTCTCAAAGACAAAACGCTTTCATGCAATTGGGGGGGACTTTGGGAATTCACTGCTTCCGCCGTAGGCGGAAAGGGTTTTGAAAAAATTGATAGCGCGATTTTGGCTCCCGCAAAATCGCTCCGCATTTCTAATTTCGCAAACGTTTCGTTTGGTGGACCTAGGGAGAATCGAACTCCCCCCTCCTCGTTGCAAACGAGGCGTTCTACCACTGAACTATAGGCCCTAAAACAAAGCCTTGCTTTGTTCGGGCTAGCCCGCGACAATACAGCTTTGACTTCATTCAAAATAGCCTACTTTCGCCGGATTGAAAAGCGAAGGGCCGGCACCGGAGGGATGAACCCCCGGCACCGACCCGAAATCTCATGCATCGCCCGTAGGGCGACAGCACGTTTGGAAGAACGGCGGGCGCCAGAGCACGATGGCACACTCTGTCGAAGGCAGCTGGTCATAGAGAGGCTTAAAACTCGCCCCGTCATAGACCGCCAGATTGTTGAAGTTACGCCGCCGATCCCGTGAGGTCTTCGAGAGTATCCCGACCTTGATGAGAGCGAATACGCAGTCTCCGAGGTCGAACGAGGTCTGGATACCGATGACCTTCATCACGAGATGCGCCTCTCTGCCGTACCGTGCGAAAGCGAAAAGACGGGCGCCATACACCAAATCCTCACAGGTAGCATGCTTCTTCCGTCGACACGACGGACGATATCTCAGCAGGAAATCAATCGCTTCGAGCGTAAATTGCAAGGCGCTTGCAAGCAGCCTATGGGAGTGGGCGGCTCGTACAACCTCTTCGCTGCGAGCTGGCTCCATGGGAGTCTCCTCACCGGCACAACACCAGTACACCCCCACCCCACCAAAGACAGGTGAGTTAGCGCAACTTGAGACTACCCTCAGCCTTGAGCAGCTCCGCCTTCTCGCCTCGTATCCCGTTATAGCCTCCTATCTTGCCACTGCTCATAATGACCCGATGACAAGGAATGCTCATGTTTTTATTCTTATTTAAAATATTCCCGACTGCTCGGGCGGCCAAAGGCCGCCCGGCGCGGCGCGCCACTTCCTGATACGTCAAAACGGACCCTTTGGGAATCCGTCTGACGATACCGTAGACCACCTCTGTAAAATTTTTTACCGCCACACTACTAAGACGAGAGCCATGACAAAGAGAGCAACATAGCCATGAATCGCGTTAAAGACGAAGAGAGCGAATGACTTTCCCTCCCAGAGCCACTTACTGGCGAGAGTCGTCATCGTAAAGCCAAGCCATGGCCAGAACGCGAGTTGGAGCGCGCCCATGACACCCGTGCCGCCAAAGCTGAGTGCAGCTCCGAGCCAGGCGAGAACGCACGCGGTGATATAGGTCATTATGAATCCGAGGATAATCGCGACAACTGGCTTCATCTTCATCGCCCTCATGCTCTCCATCGTGAAGCCCTCCATCGCCATCCACTTCTTTCCAAACACCGGACCATACCAGAGCCAACCGAGAATGAAGGCAGCCACTGCTGCAACGAGCACCGCCCAGTGATTCACTACCACATTACTGAGATCCATAAAGATTTGTATATAAATTAGTAATAATTACTCTCAATTCTAATCCACTCCGGCTCAGCCCTCAACCCCTCTTCTCCGGCATAAACCATTCACTCGTACTGTCTATTATAATTGATGCATCAATTATAATAGACAAAAGGCGAATCAGCGCGGATGCTTCTTCATATTCTCGTCTGACCAGTTCCACCACAGCAAAAGCCCGGGCTTGTGCGTCTTGCGTGAGACATAATAAACAGCGCACCGCATGACGTACAACATGCAGCGATCTATCTTTTTCCCCTGCTGCTTGCACATCGCACGATACAATTTCTCTGGATCCCTATCCCTAAGCATACTCACGCGGACTACGCCGATAGCCCGCAGGTCTTCCGCGATGCTCTTGCCCACACCAGGTACCGTTTGAAGATCGTCCTTAGACCCCGCCATAAACGCGTTTTTTAGCTATCGCCTCTTCCGTCCCGTCGTCACGAACAAGATAATCATTGTGGACGACCTCAACAACTCCTCCGCCTTTAATAATCTCAAACTGCTCTTTTGAAATTGGATACGCCGCCGGACGGTACGCGACAATCTCGCCATGGGGCCTTTTCATCACACTCGGATTGGTCGGGTCGTAGATAAAAAATCCGCGGTCGCTGTGAACGATATTATACACATGCGGCGGCTCGTTCTCCCCTCCTTTGATGCGGCACTTCGTGGAAAAGACGATAAATGAGTCGAGACCCTTGAAGGCCATAAGGTTTTGCGCCGCTGCCGCTTTTTCAACACAAACCGCAACCTTCTTACCCCGCAATTCGCTGAGCGAGAAGTGCTTGATCCCACTACTCTTTCCTTTGCGCGCTAGTTCAAGATAGAACTCCTCGTTCCGCTTTTCCGTTCCCTCGTCGCCGGCATACGTCCCGAAATAAACGCCCATCGTCTGCTGCATCGCCGCGGCAACCATGTCGCGGAGGGGCCGATTCAGCCATGCAGCTTGCTTACGGACCTGATCGATCGTCTTGAGGAACGTCACGTAGAGACCCGTATCGTCAACGCGCAGCGCCTCGCTCCATTCGTTTCGCAACACATCGCTTTCCGGATGGATGTATCCCTTATAGAATGTCCGACTGAAGACCGAAAGCTTAGTCGGCTTCACCTCACCCCTGAGCCACTGGAGACGCTTGAGCGCGAAATCAACAATTCGCTCCTCCTTGATGGCGTCAGAAGTGTTTTCCAGCAGGCCATGGACCTGGCTCAGGAACGAAAAATACATCTCGCTCGGACGCCACGCCGGCGCCGTTATCGGCCGATCGTCTATCTCAATTTCCCCAGTCGCTGCCATATCGCTTTAGTATAGCAGAGAAAAAGGAGGCTCAATGCGCTTACTGACCCGGAGCGGGACAGGTCGTTCCGTCGCGGCCGAGAGTCACCGGCCGCTCCTCCAATTCGATCTGGCCGTCGCGGACGTGCAACATAAGCGCCAAACCTTCGCGCACACTCGGCTTCCAATACTGGTCGAAGATAAAATTGCCCAGGGAGTAGTATACGGGCGTAGTGCCGATGCGCTCGTTCGACTGCACGACGTGCGGATGAGAGCCGATAACGATGTCGGCTCCGCTCTGGGCGAACAACGTGGCGATAGAGCGAATGCTCTCCATGACTTCGATATACTCCTCTCCCCAGTGCGCGTACACGATAACGACGCGGCCCGAGGCGTGCTCGTCAGCGATCTGCCGGGCGACTTGGGCCACCGTCTCTCCGCCGAATTGATTGAAGCTAACCAGCGAAAGGTCGGCGCCTCCCACGCTCGTCCGATACACCGATGTGTTATCCACCAGTCCGCCGAAATAACCGACGCCCGCCTCGGTCAGAAAGCGCCGGGTTGCCGATATTCCCTCGCTGCCAAAATTGCCGATATGATTGTTCCCAATGCTTACCGCCTTGATGTTGTGCTGGAAAAGCAGCTCTGCGGTAGAAGTCGGGAAGGTAAAGCGGAAGTTGTCAGGGCTCCCTATCTCTGACCCCTGACTCACCGAAGCGTTGGCCGTGATGGGGCCCTCCAGATTGCCAATGACAAAATCCGCCTCTTGTAACAATGGGTCAACGCATGAAAAAAGGAAGTCGGGGCCTTTTGTCTCCGCGACCGTACGGATATACCGGTCAAACATCATATCGCCAACGACCAGTATCTTCGCTTCGGTTGGCGGAACCGCCACGGGCACATCGGCTGTCAGGACTGGGATATGCCCTTGAGGGAGATGTTTCGGCGGGATTGCGATCCAAATGCCAATAAACATGACCGCGGCGGCGATAATCCCGATAGCTATCCATGGAAACTGCCTTTTGCGATCAGGAGCCACGGCCCGCTGCTCGAGGAGTGGCTGCGAGATTTCGGCGGTTGGGATACTCTCTTCCATGAAATAGTGAATGGATTTTTTAGGGGGAGTACTCCATCAGAAGTGCATTTCTCAATATTGCGGAGGCGGGAAGATTCTCAGCCTGAGGCTGATGAGCCTTTGGCTCAGAACTCGCGATTGCTTCAGTTTTTAGCGGAGGCGGGAAGATTCGAACTTCCGGTACCTTTCGGTACACAGTCTTTCCAGGACTGCGCACTAGACCACTATGCGACGCCTCCGCTAAAAACTGAAACTGAACTGATAATCATTTTAATCTCCCACCTAGCCATTTTCTCCCCACTCCGCTTTTTAAGAAGAGTTCCTGCTTCCGGGCTAGCGATAAATCACTACATTCCTCAGTATAAACCACCGTCCAGGGCATGCCACCTTTCGTGAATCTATTTCTTCCGCGATTATGCTCTTGGAGTCTTAAGCGATAATCAGCCGCACTACCGACATAGCGTTTCTGTAGTCGATCACTCCATAGAACATAAGCGTAAAACATATCGTTTTAAAGATTCGCAGCCCGAGGCTGATGAGCCTTTGGCTCAGAACTTCCCGATACCCCGCCAAAGGCGGGTAAACTTTCGGAACACCATAACAGGACTTACGCACTTTTACCTGCCTATCGCCAAAGGCGATCAAGTTGGCAGGAGACCACCTCGTTCAACAAGGATACGCAAAAATAGCCTCAGAATCAAGCTAAGCGAGAGATTCGAGGAAAGCCTTAATCTTCTCAAGCGGCTTTATCAAAAGATAGGTTTTCCGGTCGTCATCGGCGCTGAGATTCGCCCGCGTCACCTCATACCCCTTCGGAATGAAAAAGTTATCAAAACCGAACTTACTATCCCCGCTTGGAAGCTTAGCGATCTCTCCCTCCATACTTCCTTCAAACAACTGGAAATGGCTACCATCGAAGTAGCCGAAAACTGCCCGGGCGATTACGCTCCGACTCTTGCCATCAACGAGTGCGCAGATATCCTTCTGGGACATCTTTTCGAGAAAGAACTTAATGAATGGCCCCGGCAAACCATTCAGAGCTTCGAACTCAAGCGCAACGTCTTCCACTAGAACCGGAGCCTTTATTTTTTCATACGCCTGGCGCACCTTGTGCTCAACGATTACCTTTAAGTCCATTGATTGGAGCTCATCCACGTCAAGCTTCACGTGCTTCACTGGAAAACCTAAATACTGCGCGAGATAGTCCGCCTTTTTCTGATTGCCCGTGATAAAAGTGATTTCTTTCATATCTTCTTTTCGTTTCAAATCTAATCTGAATTGTCTACTATACCATATTAATATGGTATAGTAGACAATCAAAACAAGGAGTAAAAAACAGGGGGTAAAGGATTAGTCGATAGCTAGATCGAAGTGCTCTCTCGCATCCGTCTCGCGCGGAATACGATCGGTCACTAAATACATAACGTGCTCCTCAGGATCGAGTTCGAAAATCGCGCAGATCGCATCGATTTCATCGCGACACTCGTGTGGATAGATCCATATGCTTTTCTGGAGACGAAACATGCCCAATTGATGAAATTTTGCACTTAATGCCATGCTCGCTTTTCGATTCTTTTGTGGGATGTCATAGGTGATTACGCGCCACTTTTTATCCCACTTCGGCGGCTTTGGCAGCTCCATTTTATCGAGCTCATAGAGCTTCACGAGCTTCTTCCCGGCTCCAGTGAGCGATACCTCCACCTTACTGCCGCTGATATCGCGAATACTAATAAGACGGCGATTAGCAAGATCTTTAAGGCGGCGCGCCCTAATCGCCCGCTCCTTCGCAGGGTCACGCCCATCAAGCAGCTTTGCCAGCTCGCTATAGAAGAAGCGCGAAGCGCCCGGTAACGCGATAATTCCACCGAGTGCCGCGAAACCAAGCAAGATATCGCGCGTCTTTCCTCTATTTAAAATATAACCTCGTGCCATATCTTTTTTATAGCATTATATTAATTGATTGTATACTATAATTGATGCATCAATTATAGTATACAATGAAAAAATATTAATATTCTTGAGCGAAGAGTTAACGTGAAACCTCGAGGCTGGATATCGCCGGAGCGCCGGCTGCTTCCCGCTCTGCTCTCACTTTGATGGCGTAGACCAGCGTTGCCGTAAAGACGACCGAGATGATGACGATGCGGATTATAGTTCCAACGCGCACAGTAGCATCAATTAGTTAGTGGATAACTCAGCTTCGATAAGGGCGAAGGTGTCTAATAATGAAGCGGTCGCGGCATTCGCGTGAACGGTGTGTGTCGCTCCCACCAGATTGCCCGGAGGAGCTATTTCAGAGGCTTTTAGTGGCAGGTTATTCTCCGTGCCACGGATATCACCGTCTTCAAATGCCACGAGGGTCGCCTTGATCGTTTCGTTGCTCGCCGGGACAAAGCCGTCCACATTCGTCGTCACCATGAGCGTGCGCGCCTTGCCCGAATCTATCACCAGCGGATCAGTAAAGATGAGTGAGCGAGAAATGTCCTGCCCTCCTGTTTTACAAGTCGTCTCCTGACCCCTGGCAACCACCTGCCCGGTGACCGCGTCAACAAGCCGAATATCGGTGTAATTGGACTGGGTCCGGTCGCACAGGCCGCCGGAGGTAACAAGATCACCCTTCGCGTCCGCTCCGCCGGCAGTGAGCATAAAACGCACATTCCGAACCTCAACGCGGCTGCGCGCCGCGAGCGCGAAACGTATGAGTTCGGCGCGCGCCTGGCCGGCCACCAAGTGCGCGACCGGCGGTCCGACAAAAGAAACGGTCACGACTCCCCCTTCGATAGTCACCCACGAAGCGTCATCGCCGTTTTGGGTGGTGTTATTATATCTCGATATATTCACCGAAACCGCGTCCTTCGACGCCGTCCCAGCCGCGTGTATGTCGGCAGGGCTGTCTACATATACTTGTAGCGTGGAGCCAACCTCGGCCTTTGCCGCGATATCAGCATACAGCTCGAAAGGAGCCAAAACCCCTTTTTGAAGTAGGAGCGGCTGCGAAAGGATGAGCACGATAGTGCCGCGCGCGTTTATGGCGGAAGCCACGGCGACCGTCTCATCATTATGCTTCAACACAAAGTTTGAAATAAGCGCGGGATTCACATTTCCAGCGGTGCTGAGTGCCAATGAGCGCAGGAGCACATCTTCATCGCGGGCGCTCGGCGTTAAGCGGAAAATAGCAATCTTGGCTTTCATCTGGCCGATGGTCGGATTTTCGGCGATGGCTCCCCTGGCAACCGCCACCGAGCCCGCACGCTCTTGTGAGTACGTGAACGTGGCCCCCCGGATGGGGAAGCTGCCGGAGACGGCGCCCGCAGCATCGACAGATTCGAGCTCAAAGCCTTCACTGGCTTCGTTCTCTTGAGTAGCGACGCCGACTACGAGCGTGAGCTTCTTGGTGCCATTTAGGCTCATGTTCAAATCACTAAAGACGACCCCTCCCGTCTTATTGTCAGCCAGAACCCCTGGGGTCAGCCGGACATCCCCGTCAAAGAGATACGCTTTTTGAAAACCCGAGGCTGTCGTATCGCCAAAACGGCGGAAGGTCAAAGAGCGCACCTCGCCCTGGCCCGAGAGGGTTAGCTCCATCACAGGGACAAGCGCCGCCCCGCGCGTGAGTGTCCTGCTTTGAGGAGTGTCAGCGCTGAGCCGAACGGTCACCCCCTGCAGCGCCACCGCGCCAGCCGCGCAACGCTTGCTAACCTGAGCCATAGTGAGCGGACCGTAAAACCCGCTCATTGGTTGGACATGGGCCGCGGACTGAAGCTTTAAAAGCGCGAAGTGAGTAAGGGGGCCGAAATACTCAGACTCTTTGCTGGCAGCAACCACGGGATAGCCGTTAGCCCCGAGCCATACCTGCAGTTTTTTCACCTCGGCACTACGGGAGCCAAGTGCGAGTGGAGCCTTGGGAATGACGCACCCACCGCTGGCCGGCGCCGTATCAAGCTTTCCGAGCAGATCCGAGATCTGAGTTTGCAGCTGCGACGCAGCCTGCTCACCAAAGGCACGAACAGGCAGACCCGCCACGAGCGCGAAAACGAAAAGAAAAGCGATAGTCGTTCGAGTGGTCATTTTTTTATTGAGAAATTGCATGAACTAATAAGAGCTCTAATGCCTTCATTTTAACTCGAAGGGTACCAAAAAGGAAGCTAGGAACGATAAGAAGGAGAATATAGACAAGTGAGCCCGGAAAGATAATTATAATTCGTTTTGACAGGGCAGTCATCCAGTTGTCGTGATTACAATCAGGCAGCATTCTTGAGCTCTAAAAACCAAAACCGCCCTTGCGGGCGGTTTTGGCAGACAGAACGTCCACTGCGCTACTCAACCAAGACTAGAAGGTGTTCAAGAACACTTGCTCCGTCTTGTAGTCACCCAAGTTAAAGGTGTAGTAGTTCGCGTTGCTGTTGTCCGTCGCGATACCGTAGTTGATCGACTCAAGAGCCACTTCCGCGTATGCGTCAGCGCCCGAAGTCGCGGTTACCGAAAGGGTGAACCGGCGAGTGGTGTCCTCGTCAACCTCCTTCGTGTTAGCCGTGTCTTCCGAGTCGGCCGTGGTCGAACTTACAGCACAAAGCGTCGAGTTGCTAGCAGGGTTGGTGATGTTGTATTCAACACCCTGACCGGCTGCATCAGCACCAGCACCATTGCTGGTAGCCTCCTCACAAGAGAAGTCGATGCGCTGATCAGCGTCAAAGGCCGTCACGTCAAAGGTGATCGTGAACGTACCCTGGTCGAACTCACCGGCGCTGTCAGCGACGAAGGTGCGGGCCTCGGTCTTGCTCACGAACTCCACCATGATACCAGCGTCGTAGGTGCTGTGGGCCTCACCAAGGGCAGAGCCCTCGAGGTCGCCAGCTGCAAGATCCTCACCGGACTCGTCTTCCGCCTCAATGGCATTAACGTTGGCCGTGGTGATCTCAGCCTGAACTGTGTCGCCGTCGTCCAAGGCACCGTTGGTGTCCTGAAGCTTGACAGAGATCTTGAACTCCTCTTTGTCACCCTCAGAAATATCAATTTCGAGGTCTTGGAAGATTACTGCTCCGCCAGTCGGAACATCTTCCGTGGCGAGCTCGTCATCACCCCACCAGAGAGTGGCGTCAATGACGATAACCGCCTCGTCACCCTCACCAGTCGTGGTGATCGTGATTGGGAGCTCGGTGACCATGATGTCAGAGCCGTCTGCCTCCATCGTGAAGGAGAGGATCTCAACATTGTCAGTGTCATCAGCGTCATCAACGTCGATCACGTGACCCTCGTTGATGTCGTCATCGGCATCATTAAGAGCAACCGTGAGTTCAACGTCGTTCGCACCAGCGAATGACTCGAAGTCAAAGGTCTGTTCGAGACCATCAGCATCGGTGTCCTCGGTCGTGGTTACACCCTCGGCGTCCATAAAGCGGACGTTCAAGACGTCAACCGTCCAAGCGTCAGAGTCGATGTCGCCGGAGTCGAGGTTGTTAAGCGCAGTGATTGCGACAACAAAGTCTTCGGTTTCGCCGGCGTCAACGACAGCGTCATCAAGCGAGATGGACTTGGTCCAGACATCGCTGTTTTCGCTGAAGTCATCGGCGTCAGCCTCTCCGACCATCTTGCCGTTAAGCCAGATGGAGACGGACTCAACGTAGTCGTTAAGGTCCTCAGAGTCAGTAGCGGTGAGCTGTTCAAACTCAACTTTGATCGAAGTGATTTCGACGTCAGAGTCCTCGTCAGCCTCGATGCTGAACTGGAGAACTTCGACATCCTCTTCACCTTCACCAACTTCCTCAGAGGAGAACTCCGAAGAGTCATCAACCGTGATCGAGCCAGCTCCACCCTGGAGGGTGTTGCTGCTCGTCGTGGTCGTGGTACCCGTACCAGTGGTGGTCGTGGTGGTGGTCGTGGTGGTCGCGGTCGTGCAGCGAGCCTGTACAGCAGCCATGGTTATTGGACCATAGTAGCCAACGGCTGGCGTGATACCAGCGGCAACCTGGAACCTAGCAACCGCGGCCTGCGTGAGCGGGCCAAAGTAGCCGGTCGGAGTGAACGAGCCGTAACCGTTGGTTACGAGCCAGTTCTGGAAAGCAGTTACGCCACCGCCAGTCGAGCCAACAGTGAGGGGTTGGATCGGAGCAGTGCAAGAAACAGTCGTCGTGGTCTGCAAAGCTTGAAGCTGAGCGAGAAGGAGGTTGATCTGAGCCTGGAGTTCAACAGAGGTAGCACCAACAGCAACGTTGACGATACCAGCGCCACCAAGCATCGAGACCGAAGTCAAGACAGCAAGAGAAGCAGAGACGACCTTTTTACCAAAATTCATAAATTATCTTTAATTACTAACAGTTATTTTCTAATCTTGTTTTTAATTTCCGCAAGCTATCCGGCTGAGTCTCTGTCGGCAAACACTCATCGCATCATCCACGTTTCTTGTCATTCTGACGTAGTCGGAAGAATCTATTTTATAGATCCTTCACTTCGTTCAGGATGACAGACGAGAGTGATAACCCAAGATGTTTACCGGAAGATCGACCCTCACTGCAGTTTCGGATAACCTTTATATCGTTCACTTATGAGCAACCTTTCAACGTGTGAGGCGTCAAAAGCGTTACGGCGAACGATAAACTTTAAAGCCTCACAACTGTGAGGCTCCCACACTACACAGAAGTAGTGGTTCAGGTATTGAATCGTGTCATCCAGTTTGCCATCCTGAGTGAAACGAAGGATCTATTAGATTCTTCACTTCGTTCAGAATGACAGAACAGAACAACGAATTCAGTGCCTAAATCACCACTCCCTGCAGCTCGGCCTCACACCGGGCTTTTGAAACGAGTATATATCAGCAATGCTGATATATCAAAGAGCGGTCTCTGTGGAGAAACCTAATCCGTCAACTGACGGACGGTCAAGCCTTAAACCGGATTACCGGTCGGGCGAGCCTACAGGGACGTCACTCTTTACAACGACATAGGTGAATTATTCATTACACCTATGCTTGGTTGGGACCCTAAACCGGCATTTTGCCGGTCGGGCGAGGATTGAGCGGGAGCGGCAACAGCTTCAGTAGCCACATAGAAGTTAGATGGGCCGCCAGCTCCCTCCCTCCGAAGCTTGCCTATCTGGCAAAGCTTCACTAGATCATATCTTAGAGTCCGCTCGCTAATATCGGGGAATGCGGCAATAACATCCTTCAATTGAAGCCTCGCACCATTTGCCTGCTTTATCTTTGCCAGAATATCATCTTGCCGGATTATTGCCGAACCATTGCCTTCTGAAAGCGGCACCTGAGAAAGAGGCTGTTGCGTCCTGCTGTTAATAACGGTCACAAGTGGCTTCTGTGACGGCACCTGGGGTCGATTCTGCTTTACGGGAGCGGCAATGGTCAATTTGCTGAAAAGGCCTTCCACGCTCGGCATCTGCTGAATCTCACGCGCCTCAAGATATTGAGCCATCCCATTCTTGAGGTTTTCAAGCTCCCTCAGGACGATAGCGGTATTACTCGAGCTCATCTCGCCGATATTGCTCGCCAGGGATGAAAGACCGATTGCCGCCTCAACCTTCGCCATTGCCGTTTTCAAATCAGCCGAATAAAGGCTCTCAATAAGCTGATAGCTTATGGATTCAAGCCGTGCTGCCAACTCCTTATGCCGGATATATCCGGCAATCCGAAGCAGCACGAAACTTACTTCCTGGGCCTTTTTCCGTATCTGAATAATCATCGTTAATGAGGCAATTTATGTTCGTTGGTATTCTACCAGAAACACGGCAAAATGACAAGAGTAGTTGCGGAAATCAGGCAAGTGTAGCGCTTGGGCGTTGATAGATTCTTCCGGGTACGTCAGAATGACACAAAGCGGGTACATGAGAATGACACAAAGCGGGTACATGAGAATGACACAAAGCGGGTACGTCAGAATGACACAAAGCGGGTACGTCAGAATGACACAAAGCGGGTACGTGAGAATGACACAAAGCGGGTACGTCAGAATGACACAAAGCGGGTACGTCAGAATGACACAAAGCGGGTACATGAGAATGACACAAAGCGGGTACGTCAGAATGACACAAAGCGGGTACATGAGAATGACGGAATGGTTGTCATCCTGAACTCCGTGAAGGATCTATGAAACAGTACTCTGTTTATATTGCGACAAATTACACCAATACGGTGCTCTATACCGGCGTGACCAATGAGCTTACGAGACGGATGTATCAGCACGAACAAAAATTAGTGCCTGGTTTCACTAGTCGCTACAATGTGAATAAGCTCGTTTATTACGAGCACTTCCCTACTGCTATCGAGGCGATTGCTGCTGAAAAGAAAATTAAAGGTTGGACCCGCGTAAAGAAGATTTCGCTAATCAAGGAGAAGAATCCCGAGTTTAAAAACTTACTAAGTTAGATCATCCCGTGTACGTCAGAATGACACAAAGCGGGTACGTCAGAATGACGGAATGGTTGTCATCCTGAACTCCGTGAAGGATCTAAAGCCAGATCCTTCGATTCTCTCAGGACGACACGGATAAACTCTAGATTCTTCGCCAGGCTCCCGCCCAAGAGCGAGGCTCGCCCCAGTAGGGGCGACAGGATGACAGAGGAAACAAAATCATTACTCAACGATGGCTTTAATTCTCCTTAGTCCGGCACCTACCGACTCCTCTTTGGTGATACGGTATTTGCCAATAACACCCGTGTGGTCAACGTGCGGACCGCCGCAGAACTCCTTACTGAAAGCATCAGGGATCGAGTGGCCGACATAGTAGACCTTCACCTTGTCAGGATACTTTTCTTTAAAGAAATACAAAGCGCCAGTCTTTGCGGCATCCTCCTTCGCCATCTCCTGATAGCCGACCGGAAGATCCTTCGCAATAACGCCATTGATAATCTCTTCCACCTTCCTCAACTCTTCCGGGGTCACTTTACGCGGGAACGAAAAGTCAAAGCGCATCCGTTCGGCCGTGATATCACTCCCCGCCTGTTTGACTTCAGGACCTAAGACCATCCGCAACGCCTGTTGCGTGAGATGAGTCGCCGTGTGAAGACGAAGCACCTTGCCCAACTCTTCTTCATTCGCCGCCTTCAGTTCACCAGTGTTAAGAATAAGCCCGTGGCCACCAAACTTCTTTTCAGAACCGGCGTGACTGATTACCTGATGCCTTCTGAACTCCTCGTCAAAGTCCTTCTCGAAATCAACAGCGAGCGACCTCCCTGAGAACTCCTTAATAAGATCCTTACCAAGACCGAACGTCGAACTGATTTGGAATCCCTCCTTGCCGGTCAATTGTGGAATGACAATCCCTTCCCCACCAGGGTGCGCCGACATTTTGCTTGCTTTTAATGCGTGAATCGCTTCAAGGCCACTCGCGACCGCTTTTTCGAATTTAGTCTGCTCATCGTGGAGTATCTTCAAAATCTCCGGATTATCAAGTTCAGGATATGTATCGGCGAACTTCTGCTGCACTATCGGCAAAAGCTCGGCAAAGATATCGGCGTGAATATCGTACTGTATCTTGTATGCCAGAATACGGCGCAAGAGGCGGCGCAAGATATAGCCCGCCTCCTTGTTCGACGGCCTTACGCCATCGGCAATAAGGAAGCTTGCGCCACGGAAATGATCAGCGATAACACGCTTCGTCCGCTCATCAAGACTCGCCCCTAAACCGGCGGAACCGGTCGGGCGAGGCCCAATCTCGGCAATTTTTTTCATAATATCGGCAAAGATATCGGTCTCGTAAACGCTTGCTACGCCCTGTTTTATCGTAGCTACTCGCTCAAATCCAGCGCCAGTATCAATGCCCCGGACCGGGAGCGGCTCAAGCTGCTTCGCTGACGTTCCCAAAAGCAGTTCTTCGCGCGACCCTGGATAGAAGAACTGGTTGAAGACAATGTTCCAAATCTCAACATCCTTCCCTTCTGAGTTTTTACAGTAAATCTCGGTTGAAGGACCGCACGGGCCAGCCGAGCCAGTGGGGCCCCAGAAGACGTCATGAATGCCCTCTTCACGGACATCAGTGACCCCGAGCGAGTGCCAGATCTCCTTTGACTCGCTATCCTTGGGAACACTTTCAGAGCCTTTGAATATCGTCACATACGAAATCGGCAAACCAAGCTCCTGCGTGATGAACTCAAAGGCGTAGGTGATAGCTTCTTTCTTCCAATAGCCGCCCTTGGGCGAGACCGGCTCGCCCTCGGCCGTACCGGTAGGGACTAGGTCGAGCTTATAGCCAAAACTGAAGTTGCCAAGCATTTCAAAGAGCGTCAGGTGCGTGTTATCCCCGACCTCGTCCACGTCTGAGGTGCGAAAAGACTTCTGGATAGAAGCAGTGGAGTTGCTCCCAAAATCCTTTGCTGCATTGAGCTCACCAGTGAAATAGGGCTTGAACTGCTGCATCCCGGCGGTGGTTAAAAGTACTGACGGATCAGAGGGTACGAGTGAGGACGACTTTACATGGGCGTGGCCGCGCTTAACAAAAAAGTCTATGAAGCGTTTACGAATTTCTTCGGATTGCATATGAGTTATGGCTAAAGATAAGCACCCTCGTACAATAGCGAAGTTCAGCCTGAAATAAAAGAGCGAGGAAGAGGGGCGGACGAGCGGCTAGTGAAGGCGGGCAGTTATCTCCGCCTTCAAGGTGTCATCCGCAAGCTGGTCAACCACTTCAGAGACCTTCGGCTCACTCGGTACGGTGGCAACGGGAATATTAAGAGCCATGACGCTTACCTTGGCGGCCGGCGCGCCCTCTTGCCGGATAGCATCGGCCAAGCTGGCAACAAGAATCTCACGGGCGTCAGAAACCGACGCGATGAGAGACTGGGCCTCTGCCGTTCCCGCCACATCCTGAATGAGTTTTGCCAGAATGGTGGTGACGCGCACAGCGGTTGCCGCATCAGAGTTTTTAGTAACGATATTGGCAATGCGAGCGGAAAAGAGCTCGGGAGTATCAAAGTCGGTCACGATGAAGCGCAATGAGGCGATGAGCGTGTCTTCGATCTTCGCGAGCGTCGCGGCGTCCACATCCGCGGTAAAAACCTCGCGCATATCATCCACAAAGCGGAGCTGGGTCAAAAGGCGTCCGGTCATATCAGTAAGCCGACTCTCCGCCTCCTCGCCGAGATCACTTACTTGAAGCCCGGTCAGCTTGGTCTGGAAGCCAGACAAGGCGGCGGCATAACGTCCTAAAGAAGTCGAAAGAAGCGGGGCGTCATCCGGTGCGACGTCCACCAACTTGCGCACCTCCCCGGCGCGCTCGCCCGCCTTCCTAAGATCAAAGCTCGCCTCCGCATAATCATCGCTGATAAAAAGCTCCACGATGTTATCCCTCCACGTCTTAAAGAAATAGAGCGGGTTGTTCGAGAGCACCGCGAGATCTTTGTTTGCCAAATCTTCCACGCGTGCACGGCCAAGGCCTTCGCTGCCGCGAGCGATACTCGTAAAGGCCGACGCGGGAAGAGCGGCGGCCACCAGGCCGGCAATGAGCGAGAGAATGACTATCTTCTTCGGGGATATCATGATTTGCTTCATAACCGTATCTATTTATTATATCACTAATAGCCTTCAAGCATATTGCTCTTGACGTGACTACGGATGCGCAGGAGCGCCTTCGCCTCAATCTGACGGATACGTTCACGGGTCACGCCGAACTCCTTACCCACCTCCTCAAGGGTGTGGGTTACGCCGTCCTCAAGACCGAAACGGAGCTGGAGGATCTTCTGCTCACGCGGGGTGAGGTCTATCAAAATCTCCTTAATCTTCTCGCGGAGCAGGGTCTGGCTCGCCACCTGCGCCGGCGTAAGGCTCTTGTCGTCCTTAATGAACTCGGAAAGGGTCGAGTCATCATCGCTGTCACCCACCGGCGACTCAAGGCTGACGACGTCCTGACTTATTTTCTGGATATAGTGAATCTTCTCAATCGGCATCTCCATCTCAACCGCAATCTCTTCAACAAGCGGGTCGCGCCCGAGTTCTTGCGTCAAGCGGCGCTTGACCTGGGTGTACTTAGAAATAGTCTCCACCATGTGCACCGGGATACGAATCGTACGGCTCTGGTCGGCTAGCGCACGAGTAATAGCCTGACGGATCCACCACGTAGCATAAGTCGAGAATTTAAAACCGCGCCGATAGTCGAACTTATCAACAGCGCGGGAGAGACCGATGTTACCCTCCTGAATGAGGTCGAGGATGCCAAGGTTGCTCGTGCGGTTAACGTAGCGCTTCGCGATAGACACGACGAGACGGAGGTTCGCTTGGATAAACTTCAGACGAGCGCTCTCATCGCCCTTTTCAATGCGCTTGGCGAGCTCTTTCTCGTCAACAGACTTAAGTAGGGGCGCCTTTCCGATCTCTTTGAGATACATCTGCACCGAGTCCGGAAGATTGTCATCAAAGCCACTCGTCGCTTCGCGAAGCTCCTTTTCGCTAATCGCCTCCTTCGGCACGTCAATAAGCTGGGTCGTTTCAATGACCTTCACGCTCTTTTCCTCAAGCCGCTTGTAAATAACGTCTAAAAAGTCGACGTTGAGCTCTATGTTCGGGAAGTAGTGGAGGACTTCCGTGTCGGTGACATAGCCACGCTCCTTGCCACGCTCAATAAGCTCAAGCAAGTGCGCCTCGTTCCGCTCATCCTTTTTACTGCCCTTCTTACCCGAAGCAGCTTTTCTTGAACCTGCCTGCCCTGAGCCTGCCGAACGGGCCGAAAGAATCCGCTTTGGGGCGGCCTTTGTATTGCCTACTTTTTTGACCGACTTGGAATTCGAACTGTTTCCCTTCCCTTTCGCTGGCATCCGCTTCCCCGGGAGGGACCTCGTAGCTTTTTTAACCATACCCCGTAGTTAAACTGCGATTATTTTCTAATTCGGCGCTTTCTTGAACTCGAAAAGGTCATTTTAGCCCGATTATCACCTCGCGACAACATACCATCGCCCCTTGCGCCCGATCGCAGTTGTACTGACGGGGCATAGGTTTAGTTATTATACCCTAAAACGAAATGTTAGGGAATGCTTCGTTCGGGCGAGCCTTATTTAACTGACAACTCACAACTAACGACTGACAACGTGAGCTCAAAAACCCTACAAACAATGAAAAATAGCCACTACCTGCTGACTTGGCTCTTGAGGACAACGATAGAGAAAAAATGATGAAAAGTCAATCAGCAACGCATTTGTCATCCTCGGGCTTGACCCGGGGATCTAGAAAAAATGGATTACCCAGTCTAGCTGGGTAATGACAGAAATGGACCTAGAAATTTCAAAGGCCCCGACGGTTAAGTCGGGGCCCGCCATAGGCATGCGGCCTATGAAAACGCTTCACGGATTATTCGGTACCGTGTCCGTTGCCTGTTTTATTTGCGTGCCAAACCAGGCGAAAAGCAGAGGCGCTACGAGAGCGCCGAGGTGATCAGCTTGATGACCTCATCCTCCGACTTGCTGCCGGAGACGCCCCAGTAGGCGGGCTGTCCCGCCTTGCCGAGACCAGCGCCACCCGACCAACCCGCGAACCCCTTCACGAGACCGGCGCAGATCGCGCCATCCCCGTAGAAGTTCGCCTCCCCATCCTCGGAGAGGATGAGGAGCTGATCAGCGACCCCGTAGAGGCGGTCGGCGACCGGGGAGGTCTTAGAATGCCCCATCCGGACGACGGTCAGTCGTCCGATGACCTCCCTGGCGCCGATGGCGCGCTCGGCCTCGGCCTCGTGGACAGGGGTCACCCCCTGAGCCCCGCGGTCGAGCGCACGGATGTGCTCGACCTCGTCTGGCGTCGCCCCGAGCGCCTTCATCGCGGGGATGTACCCCGCGTCGTTGGCGCCCACCAGCTCGGTCCAGCGACGCATCGCGTCGCTGATCGGCAATCCGAGCAGCGCCAGCACCTGCTGGACCGCCGGGGGGCGGGACGAGTTCTCGCCGTGGTGGTCGACGACCACCGCCGGCGTCCCCGACGGCCACTCCTTGGCCGGTGCGCACTCGACGAAGACCACTCTCTCGACCCCGAAACACCTCTGGGCCGGGGGCCCGTAGTACGTCTCTCCGAAGGCACCTTTGCCCCTGATCACCGCCTCCTCCACCACCGCGAGGTCGAGGGCGGCGGGGCCGTAAGTCTGCGCCCCCCAGCCCTTGTTGGGCTGGATGTGACGGACGCCGGCGAGCACGAGTAGCGACCGGATGGTCGCCATCTCGAGATCCTCGCCGCCAAGAACGAAAAGCGCATTGCTACGCATCGAAAGCTCCAGTTGGTCCGGAAGGACCAGGAATTCACTTTAGGCTTTCGCCAAGGCAGAATGACGCCTCTGGATAATCACTTATTTTACGACCCGGATTGAGAGGTCGTCCGCTCCACGAGCAGCGCCCTAGATACTAAGATATCCAGAACGCTGCCCGCGAACGAAGCTGCGTATTTCAATGAGCTACTTACAAGCTTTAACATAGCACATTTTATGTATTTTGTCCAGTATAAGCCAAAAAGCCTTATATAATGAGGATTAGTGGCGTTCATGGACGTCATTCTGAGTGAAACGAAGAATCTATAGATCCTTCACATTGTTCAGGATGACACGGGGGCGCGCCGGATAATGACAGCGAGAACCTACATCTTCGATATTCTTTGATACTCGGCGAGTAAGACCGCTACCTTAGTCTCATCCTTCGCCTTTTCGGCTTCTTTAAGCTCCTCTTGAAGCTTCATCTTCCGCTCTTTCACCGCCTCTTTCTGGAACGCTAGAATAAGCTGTTTAAACTCGAGCTCGAGCTTTTCGGGGTCGGTCGACTCGAGGCTTAAGCGCAAATGCACGACATCGAGCAAGTGGGCAATCGGCCCCTCTTTCGGGGCGATACCCGGAGTCTTAATGAACTCAAACGCCTTCCGATACTCATCCGAGAAGAGGTTGTAGTGTTTTTCGATATGAGGCAAGAGTGCTGGTGCGGCGAGCACGAGGCTCAGTAGCCGCTCAAGGATAATCCCCTGCCTACCGGCAGGCAGGCCTGCTTGACCCAGGATGTCCGCCGGAGCCCGGACCGCTTCTCCGCCCACCTTCACGCCTTCTATCTTGAGTTGCCGCATCTCGGCGGCGAGCACCTGCTCTCCCACGTTCGAACGATTGGCGAGCTGGGTAAGCCAGTGACTCTGCTCAACGGGACTGCTAATCGTCTTTATTTTTGCCAGAACAGCCCGAATCGCCTTCTTCTTCTCCACGAGCGGCTGGTCTTTGGAAATCTGGTGATACTGGAAGTAGTACTCCATCGCCGGCATCGCCTCGGCAACAAGCTTCACCATCTTGCCCGACTCGCCCTTCACAATATCTGCCGGATCCTTGGCTCCTTCGGTAAGCGGCAACACCTTCACATTAAAATCAAAGGCTGCTGCGGCATCAATTGTCCGCTCAGCAGCAGCGCGACCAGCACCGTCATTATCAAAGGCGAGAACCAGGTTCTCACACAGACGACGAAGAGCGGTAAGATGTTCAGAAGTCAGGGCGGTCCCAGAGGTCGCAACCGCATTCGTGATGCCATCCTGGTAGCTCATCAGGAAGTCCATCTGACCCTCGACGAGTACTGCCGCATTAACGTCACGGATAGCGTTTTTCGTTTTCCAAAAGCCGAATAAGAGTTTTGATTTATTAAAAATGGGCGACTCATGGCTATTCACATACTTCCCAATCTCCGGGCTCTCATTGCCCGGCATAACACGTCCGGTAAAGCCGATAACCTTACCTGAGGGGTTGTGAAGCGGAAACATAATCCGATTCCGAAAAAAGTCATAATAAAGCCCACGTTCGTTTTTGGATATCAAACCCGCCTCCTTAATCGCCTCCGGGGCGTAACCCATCTTCGTGAGGTGACGCATCAAGTTGTCGTTTCCCGGCAATGCAACGCCCAGCTCAAAAGCCGTGACCGTCTCGTCCTTGAGACCACGCTCGTGAAGATAGCTTAGGGCAGAGCCACCCGCTGGTTCATTGAGACTCGCCTGGAAATAATCCTTCGCAATACGATTAATTTCATACAGCGCGTCATATTTCCTCTGGTCAGTATTGCCAACACGCTTGAGTTCAATCCCCGCCTTGTCGGCAAGTATCTTGAGCGCCTCAATGAAATCGACGTTCTCGTAGCGCATCACAAAGCCAAACATGTCTCCACCAAGGCCACAGCCAAAGCAGTGCCACATTTGGCGATCGGGACTCACGATGAACGAGCCACTCTTCTCCTTATGAAATGGACAGAGGCCCTTGAGGTTCTTTCCGGCCGGCGCTAAGTGAACGTACGGCTTAATGACGTCGGCGATATCGAGCTTTTCTTTTATTAAATCCGTTGTTTGCATAAGGCAAGTACGTAGTACGTAGCTCGTAGTCCGTAGGAATAAATCGGAGGTGCCGCACTTGATTATTATTTACCTTTAGACTATACTACCTCAATAGTTTAAAGCCTAGAGCGTCTGGCTCTCCTACGCGCTACGTACTACGAACTACTATCTAATCCTATGAAACAGTGCTCAACGTGTGAAAAAACCTCCCGCATGGCCGGTACCCGCGTCCTTCTCCGCGGTCACTATAACCCGACCAACTGGACCCGCAAGTATCCGAACCTCCAGACCATTAAGCTCTCAGAGATGTTCCGTGGATTTAAGGCTGGCTCTTCGGTCCTTATTTGCACCCAGTGTATCCGCACCATCGGTAAGACCGCGCGACTTGAGAAGAAAGCAGTCCTCAAGGCTGAGCTCGCCGCCACCCTTTCGGCAAGCTCAGGGCAAGTAAAGGCTGCCGCTCCTGCAGTTGACGAGAAGGTAGAGGCTCCGAAAAAGGAAGCGAAGCCAGTAAAGAAGCCCGCCGCCGCTAAAGCTAAGGCGGACGAGGGAAAGGCTGCCCCGAAAGCGAAGAAGGAGGCTAAATAAACAAAAACCGGCTCTCGCCGGTTTTTGTTTACTGAAGTATTTCCGCCAAGCGGTTTGTCGGATAAATATCACTTGGATAGACTTCTAATAGATGTAGCTTGAGCTTTTTCGCAAGCTTTCGTTTTTTATCAATATTGGCATCATATCCTTTCTGGACTTT
>Ga0163150_10003638_pt1 | contig 21431 bp, 16 predicted proteins | sample OliLakLV19P2IB_FD_148628 | JGI IMG/M metagenome (GOLD analysis project Ga0163150, IMG submission 148628) | Freshwater microbial mat bacterial communities from Lake Vanda, McMurdo Dry Valleys, Antarctica - Oligotrophic Lake LV.19.P2.IB | ecosystem: Environmental > Aquatic > Freshwater > Lake >...
GCATTGGGCCGCCGACCTTTCACGGATGGGTTAAACTTTGAAAAGGCCGGCGTGGTACTCGACGAGAAAAGGCGGATCAAGGTGGACTCGCACCTGCGGACCAATGTCCCGGGTATTTGGGCGCTCGGTGATGTTGTCGCCGGCCCAATGCTGGCCCACAAAGCTGAAGAGGATGGGGTCGCCGTGGCGGAGTGGATTGCGGGCAAGCAGGGTCACATCAATTGGGATCTCGTGCCCGCCATTGTTTATACGAGCCCGGAAGTGGCCTCCGTGGGAATGGGCGAGGATGCGGCAAAGGCGAAAGGACTGGCCGTAAACATCGGCAAATTTAACTTCGCCGCCAATGGCCGCGCCATCGCCGCAGGACTGACGGACGGATACGTTAAAATCATTGCGGACGCCAAGACGGACAAAATTTTGGGCGCCCAGATCCTTGGCCACAACGCCGGCGAATTCATCAGCGAAATCGTGACTCACATGGAGTACGGCGGGAGTGCGGAGGATCTCGCCCGTACGATCCATGCTCACCCAACGATGAGCGAAGCGGTTAAGGAAGCCGGCCTGGCGGTGAGCAAGAGTGCCCTGCACGCACTGTAGTTTAAAACGGTATAGATCGGTCGTTATACCAATCGCCCGTATAAACTAGACGATTGTCATCGCGAGGGCGCGAAGCGCGCCGTGGCGATCCAGCTAGATTGCTTCGTCACTTCGCGTCTCGCAATGACAGTCTAAAAATCACGGGCGATTGATATTACCCGACCGAAAAGATAGGCTTGTAGGTTGACGAGCCCTAAAAATCAAAAAACTCGGGCGAGATATACTCGCCCGAGTTGGCTCGAACTCGATGAGAGCTGCGCCTTATGGCAGCACAATTGAGCGCACCACGGGTGCAGAGAACCCACTCGTAAGAGTAGCCGTGATCGTTCCGCTCTTCCTGGTTTTTCCTGAGGAAATGATCACGGTACCATTCGAATCGGTATTCCCGGTTGCGGAGCCGGACACCAATCCAGCCCATTGAATTGTCACGGCCGCACCGACCGCGGGGTTGCCCAGAGAATCGCGAACTGAAACGGTCGCATCCACTCTGGAGCCGCTCTTCGCGGTCGTGGACGTCAGCTCAAAGCGCTGCACCTGAAGTGCCGCATTCAGGTTGCTCGAAACCGAGACAGCTAGCGTGGTGGAGGCCGTGGCGCCACGGTCATCCGTAACGGTGAGTCGCACGGAGTAGCTGCCCGCCGCCGAAAAGCTTTTGCTCGGCGACACCTCGGTCGACGACGTGCCATCGCCGAAATTCCAACTATAGGCCGCAATCCTGCCATCAGTGTCGTACGAATTGCCGCCGGAAAACCCGATCGCCAACGGGGCCACGCCGCTGATGGTGGTGGCTGTAGCAAGGGCGACCGGTGAAACGTTAGACGCCTGCGCGACATTAATGGCCAGGCTCTGCGAGCTTGAAAGCCCGTCATTGTCGACGACCGTCAGCACCGCAGTATAGTTGCCGGAACTTGTATACGTGTAGGAAGCGGTTGCGCCGACCGCCGTCGCACCGGCCGTGCCGAAGGACCACTGATAGCTGACGATCGTCCCGTCCGCATCGGTTGAACCTTGACCGGAAAAGCTAACCGTAAGCGGCGTCGTGCCGGAGGCGCTCGATACGGTGGCGACCGCTTTAGGGGCTTGCGAAGTGAATCCGGCGGCGGACGGGAAAGATCCCGTAATGAGGTAGTTTCCGACGCTGCCGTACGTGGAATAGCCGGTCGACAGTGGGTCGCCTGCACCAACGCCGCTGACTCGCACGTAGTACGTTCCAGCGTTCACGGATATCGACAACGAACTCGCCATTCCGACCGGATCGCTGGACTGAAGCACGTTGCCGGATGAATTCAGCAACTCGGCCTTGATGTCGAGATTCGGCGAGCCTGGAGGAGATTGGAAAGCGAGCGAAAGCGGACCCGCGGCGCTGTCGATCCGGAATAAATCGACGTCGCTTCGGGTTTCGATCGTGCCGCCGTTGGCAACGGTGGGCCCGGCGAGAATTGACGCGGTAGCCGGGGTGTTTCCATGGTCATCTCCAGCCAAGGGCGCGTAATTGGCAATCACCGCAAAATCGTCCTGGGTATTATTCGCGTTGGCATATTCACCCCGACTGAATTGCGTTATATTGCGATAGTAACTGACACCCATAATCGGTGCCCAGTCGCCATGCCCTTGATAGTACTCCGTCGCATTCGCCCCGGTGGCGCCGTCGTGATATAGCCCGACGGTGTGGCCAACCTCGTGCGACGCTGCATCGGCGATATACCGGTCAGAATTGGCCAGTGAGCCGGTAAAGGCAAAACACGGCGTATCGGAGGCATTACCGAAGGATCCAAGATAGGCCACGCCCCCGGCGTTCGAATTGTACCAGTTGGAGGGACTGATTACCACGCGCATGCCGAAGGCAAGATCGCTGCTGGAGGTCCGACGCAATGCTTCCAAGCCCGGATCCTCGGTCGTGACATCGACCCCAAACGGGGCATAATCCTCCGCGATCCGTTGCCAGATGCGTTGGATAATTCCGCGTTCGTCGGAACTGAAAGTTGTCGGGTCCCCATCCAAATCAAACGGGGCGGAAACAATGGGAGCTCCACTCGTGTACGAGGAATTCCAAGAGGTGCCGGAAGTGGTATGCCCAGTGAAGTCCAAGTAGATCACGCGATTCACACCCGGGAGACTGTGTAGTTTCAGGGCATCGACCGTGGCGCCGGAGGCGAGCTGGGCTTGGGATGTGCTCGCCGCCATGGAATCGGCCGGCTGCGCGCCTTTTCTAACTTGCCCGGGTGCACCGCCAGATGGAGCAAGCTTCACCGCGAGACCCTCGCAGGCAAATAACAAGGCGCCTTCGCGATCCACTCCCAGCGAAGGTTGGATTTGAAATAGAGTCACCAATTGCTGCGACTGAAGGCCGTAAGCTTTGGCCACTGCGGGCAAATGCAGACCGAGCGCAGAGATCGCCCCCGCTCCCTGCGCAGGCGCAGGCAGCTGCACGTGAGAGGGTTGGGCGTAGGCAGCTCCAACTGAAACGGCTAAATAGGCGACGAGGCTCTTGGTCCGGGAAAACCAGACAAAGGGGAGACGTAATCGGGAATACATGCCCCTGCCATCGCGACCGCATTTCTTAGACGCGAAAGTAATTTAACGTCAAATTTGGCTTTTACCGCAGGTTAACATGAAAATGCGCATTCGCGCTCAAGTTCCATCAACCTTGATGAGTAGTGATACTTAGCCATTTGGAACTCATCTCCATTTTTCCGAGAAACGAGCGTCGGCCCACGATCGGTCGTTATCCTGTGGGTCAAAACGACTGGCTCTGGGCCTTGCCGTCGGGTCATTTCACCCCGTGATTTTGACTTTGGCGCGGCAGCGCCGGTAGGGGCCGACCTCCGGGCGGGCCGCTCAGCAACTGCGACTGCCAACGGCCCGCCCGGAGGTCGGGCCCTACCCTCGGAACAGTCCAAATCTCATGTGCGTTTGGTATAACCCAACGGTGCACTTGAAGTAAATTCCCCGCTCACCCAGGCTGGGTTTGAATCGATCTTAGTCGGCTAATCTAAACGGTTCCTGAAGTCCGCGCAACCGAACCCTGAAGCAGAGCTCTCGAGGAGTCACACGATACCCTCCATTGAAAAAATAAACACGGGGCAAGGTTTCCCTCGCCCCGTGTTATGCGCCCCGGAGAAAAATTACTTCACCACAATCGAACGCACCCAGGCACCACTACCCGATGAAAGGGTGTTTGATGCACTCAACGTTTCATTGCCCACTTTGATGATCGTTCCCGTGATGGTACCCACCTTTTTGGTCCGTGGTGACGACATGGTCGCAGCCCCGTTTGAGCCTGTTGAGCTCGTCGAGGTTCCAGACACCACACCTGACCACTGAATCGTCACTGCGACGCCCGAAACGGACCGCCCCAGAGTGTCCTGGAGGGTGACAGTTGCATTGGCTGTCGTTCCGCTCTTGGACGTCGTCGAGGTCAGCACAAAACTCTGCACTTGCACGGTCGCATTCGGATCACTGGTCACTGACACATTAACCGTTGAAGAAGCGGTCGCTCCCCGGTCGTCCGTGACGGTCAGCTTCACGGCATAGTTGCCGGCAGAGGAGAACGATTTGCTCGGAGCAGCTGACGTCGAGGACGTGCCATCACCGAAGTTCCAGCTATAGGAAGCGATGGTGCCGTCCGAATCAGAAGAGCCAGTGCTCGAGAACGTAATCGCAAGCGGAGCGACACCACTGGTAGCACTCGCCGATGCGATTGCCACGGGTGCAACATTGGACGGCGCATTGACCGTGATAGTCACATTTTGGGAGCTCAACAGGCCATCGTTATCGGTAACCGTGAGAACCGCCGTGTGCGATCCGGTCGTGGTGTACGTATACGAAGCCGTTGCACCGACCGCAGTCGCACCGGCAGGACCGAAGGACCAGTTATATGCGGCAATCGTGCCATCCGCATCCGTTGAACTTTGGCCTGAGAAGCTCACGGTAAGTGGAGCGAAGCCTGACGTGCTGGAAACGGTTATCACGGCTTTGGGAGCTTGCTTGGTGGACCCAGTGACAAACGAACCCGTGATAAGATAGTTACCGATACTGCCATACGCCGAGTAGCCGGTCGTCTTGACATCGCCTGCGCCCACGCCGCTGACGCGAACATAGTACGTGCCATCGCCGAGCGTCGCCGCGAGCGTTGCGGAAAGACCATCGGGGTCAGTTGCCTGGAGTACATTACCCGTAACGCTCAGCAATTCAGCTTTGATATCCAAATTCGGTGAACCCTGAAGTCCAACGAAATTAAGCGACAACGGGCCAGCCGCGGCGTCGATTCGAAAAACATCACGGTCATTTACCGACTCAATGGTGCCGCCATTGCCCACGACTGGACCCGAGAGAATGGTCGCAGCAGCCAACGTGTTACCGTGATCATCGGCCGCGTAAGGAATGTAGGTGGAGATAATCGCCAGATCGTCCTGGGTGTTGTTAGCATCGGCATAATCGCCACGGCTAAATTGGCCAATGTTCTTATAATATCCGACGCCCATAATCGGAGCCCAGTCGCCTTGCCCATAATAATACTCCGTGGGAGACGCGCCGGAGGCACCGTCGTGATACAGCCCCAAGGTGTGCCCTACTTCGTGGGAAATGGCATCCGCGATGTAACGGTCGGAGTTGGCCAGCGAACCTGTGAACACAAAACACGGATGATCGTTGCTGTAACTAAACGAACCGATCGACGCCACGCCGCCGGCGCTCGATTTATACCAGTTCGTCGGGCTAGCGACGACGCGAATGCCGAAAGTGGTGTCGCTGCTCGTCGACTTGCGCAGGGCATCCACGCCAGGGTCTTCCGTCGTCACATCGACCGCGTAAGGCGCATAGTCTTCCGCGACGCGCTGCCAGATGCGTTGGATGATACCGCGCTCATCGGCATTAAAAGTGGAGGGATCTCCATCGAGGTCAAAAGCACCCGAGACGATCGTCGCTCCGCCCACATAAGAAGAATTCCAAGAGGTGTTGGACGTGGTGTGACCATCAAAATCCAAATAAATCACCCGGTTAACGCCTGGCAACGAATGGAGCTTCAGTGCATCAACGGTGCTGCCAGCGGAGATCTGGGTCAGTGATGATGTGGCGCCGAGTGCGTCCTCTTCGCCTTCCCTCGCCTCCTTTTTGAGGTGCGCTTCGGCCGAGTTTCCGCGGAGTTCAACCGACAGCCCTTCACAAACGAACATCAAACCACCTTCGATATCCACACCCATGGATGGATGGATTCGAAAGAGCGTGGCGAGTTCCTGGGCATCGAGACCGTGAGCCTTCGCGACCTCGGGTAAGTGCTCACCCAACGCTGCGATGGCCGCGGCGCCGTGGGCGGCAGCAGGCAAATTTACGTGAGCAGGCTGGGCATAAGCCGCTGCAACCGTGGCGGCGAGAAATGAGAATAAACCTTTTGCGGTGTACGATCGCGCGCTCCGAAAAAGCGAATGGAAGTTCATACCCGTTTTCCATCGGGGCTCACCTGACGAATGCGAATCGAATCTCCGCCCAAATCTGATTTTACCGCGGCTTAACCGCGGACCCCGAATTCCGTAAGTACTGCTACGAGTAAAAACCGGTGGTAGAGCTACTTACACTCGGCAGGATTCCGGGACCTGAGCCGGCTTCAACCCGAATCCTCATTAGTTTTCCATGGATCAGCTGATAGAGACAGAACACTCCAATTTGCGCTGAGTAACGCCCTCCACTTCCGCGTAAGCCCAGAGACTCCAACCTCGTTGATGGCAGGGAATCTGCTATACGCCGCCACGTAGAAAACCCGTGTCCATCTTAAACCCTCACTACGACCGTGGCGACTTCTTCGACGAGATGTTTGCCGGCGAAAACGGCAGCGCATCCGTGCGGCCACACTACAAGAAGCTCGCCGAACGACTCGGCACCATTGCACCCGCCGAGTTCGACCAGCGGCGGGCCGCGGTTGATTTAGCACTCCTCCGGCGGGGGGTCACGTTTACCGTTTATAACGACTCCCAAGGCACCGAGCGCATTTTCCCTTTTGACCTGATCCCCCGGGTCATCCCCGCACTGGAATGGCGCCGCATTGAATCGGGCCTGGTGCAGCGTTTGCACGCGCTCAATCTTTTCCTGGACGACGTTTACCACAGCCAGAAGGTACTGAAGGACAAAATCGTGCCTCCAGCCCTTGTCCTCGGCGCAAAACACTTTCGGCGCGAATTCATGAATTTCTCGGTCCCCCGGGGAATACACGTGCACCTGTGCGGCACCGATTTGATCCGCGACGAAAAGGGACAATACCTCGTCCTGGAAGACAACCTGCGCTGCCCCTCCGGCGCCAGCTACATGATCGAAAACCGCGCCGCCATGCGCCGCGCGTTCCCCAATCTGTTTCACAGTTCAGGGGTTCGTTCGGTCGAAAGTTACTCAGACGACCTCCTCAAGGCTCTCCTCCACTTGGCGCGGGAGGGCAACGATAAGCCCAATGTCGTCCTCCTCACCCCGGGCGTATTCAATAGCGCGTACTTCGAGCACTGCTTCCTCGCCCGCCAGATGGGCATCCCGATTGTCGAGGGCCGCGACCTCGTGGTTCGTGATACCCGTGTCTTCATGCGCACAACGGCCGGATTGGTTCCGGTGGATGTGATCTATCGCCGGATCGATGACGACTTTCTCGATCCCACGGTGTTCCGCCCCGACTCGATGCTGGGCGTCCCGGGTCTGGTGAGTGCCTATCGCGCGGGCAATGTCGCCCTCGCCAACTCGATTGGAACCGGTCTCGCCGACGACAAGGTGATCTACGCTTACGTGCCCAAGCTCATTAAATACTACTTGGGCGAGGAACCGATTTTGCCCAACGTCAACACGTACCTCGCTTCGGAGCCGCTGGAGCGAAAGTTCATCCTCGAAAACATCGAGAAACTGGTGGTCAAGTCCGCCAATGAAGCCGGTGGGTACGGCATGCTCATTGGTCCCGCGTCAACGAAAGCGGAGTGCGAAGCGTTTCGCGCCCAAGTTGCGGCGAATCCTCGCAACTTCATTGCGCAAGATCCCATCATGCTTTCCCGCTCACCCACGTGGTGCGACGGCAACTTGGAAGGCCGGCACATCGATCTCCGACCCTACATCCTCTACGGGGAGAAAATCACCGTAACGCCCGGCGGCCTCACGCGCGTCGCCCTCCGCAAAGGTTCCTTGGTGGTCAATTCATCGCAGGGCGGCGGGTCCAAGGATACGTGGGTCCTCAGTGGCGAAGAGTAATTCGGCTCAATCCTTCTGGCCTCCAACCCCAGCCCCGCTCCGGACTCTCGACCCACTCCGCCATCCCTCCTCGCGCCCTATTTATCCAACCCACCCGCGCTCAGCTCAAAACCGTACCCGGGTCCGTCCCGCCGTCCGCTAAAAACCTCTCTATGCCCGTCGCGTCCAAATCCGCTCAACCTCCTCTGCTCCTGCGCCCCACCGGCACGGTCATGCTCTCCCGAGTGGCGCACTCGCTGTATTGGATGAGTCGATACATCGAACGCGCGGAAAACGTTTCCCGCCTGCTCGAGGTGAACCTCCAGTTCATTTTTGATTTTCAAGTCTTCGAAGCCGCCAGTCAGGACCAGCATTGGGAATCTCTGATTTTGAGCTCCGGCGACGAGGAGCTGTTTGGCTCGCTCTATGACAACGCCGACAGCCGCACGGTCACCGAGTTTTTCGCCTTCGATCTGCGCAACCCGTGCTCAATTCTATCCTGCGTTTACGCCGCTCGGGAAAACGCGCGCATGATTCGGGATCAAATCTCGCTGGAAATGTGGGAAACGATCAACGAGCTGCACCTCTTCCTGAAGTCGCGCAGCACGGCCGATGTCTGGACCGATGGGCCCAACGATTTTTTTGCGCACATCAAACGGATGTCGCACCTGTTCCAAGGCCTAACCGCATCCACCTACTCGCGCAGTGAAGGCTGGGAGTTCATTGAATTCGGCAAGTTCATCGAACGCGCGGACAAGACCACGCGTATTCTAGACGTTAAATATCACATTCTGCTCCCGAGCGCGACCGATGTTGGCGGCGCCGTTGACACCGCGCAATGGCAGGCAGTCCTGCGCTCGGCGTCGGCGTTGGAAGCTTATCGGCGCTACTACGTCCGAGAAATTCTCCCCTGGAAAGCTGCGGAGTTTCTGATTTTTTCCGACGCTTTCCCGCGCTCGCTCCATTTCTGCGTCGCCCAAGTGGACGAGTATCTGCGCCGCATTTTAAGCGAAACCGGCACGCGTCCGCGCTCCTCCGCCGCTCGCGCCTCACGACGGTTGCTTGCGGATCTCCAGTCACTCACGATTACCGACGTGTTAAACCAAGGCCTGCACGAATTTCTTCTGGAAGCTCAGCAAACGCTCAGCGTTATCGGCGATGAAGTCGTCCAAAACACGATGTTCTACCCGGCGGAATCAGTCTTGGAAGAACAGCAGCAGCAACAGCAGCAACAATAATTGTCGCTGTCCGGCGCCGCCTCGGTCGCGCGCCTTCCATCGCTTTCGCCCCGCGCCCATCGGCACGACATGCATCTCCGCGTTCTCCATCGCACCACTTTCACGTATGCCGGCAAGGCGCACGACAGCTTCAACGAGGTTCGCCTGCGCCCCATCAATGACGCCACGCAGCACTGCCTCGACTTCAAACTCAACCTGACTCCGGGCACGACTCCCCGGGAGTACGACGACTTTTACGGCAACACCGTTCAGTACTTCGAAGTTATCGAGAGCCACACCAAGCTCGTCATCGAAGCCGTCTCCGACGTGCACACCACGCCGATGTCGGAACGGCCGCCCGTCCCACGCGTGCCGACTGAAGACCTGGAGCGCTCGGCCGAGCGAGAAATGCTCGCTGAGTTCTACACCAGTTCACACTACGTACCCCTCGACGTCGCGCTCTGGCGCGAGGCGCAGGATGCCCTCGAACAAGGGCGCAGCGATGTCTGGAACGATGTGCGCCGGCTGGGCGCCCACGTGTATCGACGTTTCGCATACCGGCCTAAAACCACCGGCGTCAACACGAAGGCAACCGACGTCCTGAAGCTGCGCATGGGCGTGTGCCAGGACTTTGCCCACGTCCAACTCGGACTATGCCGCAGCCTCGGAATTCCCGCCCGCTACGTCAGCGGCTATTTTTTCAACGACACTCGCAGGCCGCGCGAAATCGAGGCGTCACACGCCTGGATCGAAGCCTATGTCCCCGGACATGGCTGGGCATCCTGGGATCCCACGCATGACCGCACGGCCGACGAGCGCTACGTCAAAATCGCCGTGGGTCGCGACTATGCCGACATTCGTCCGGTCAACGGCACCTATCGCGGCGCACCAACGCGCTCGCTCAAAGTCGACGTGAAGGTTCGTCAAAGTCCGGCCTCCGTCACGAAGTGATTACAACCGCTCCGCGCTCTGATCCGCGCAACCAAACCGGGGTCACGCGCGGCACCGTGCACCGCTAGCCTTCCCCCTTCCCTATGTTTCTCAGGCTCACTCACGTCACCGGCTACACGTACTCCCAACCCGTGACGTTTGCGCCGCACGCCCTCTACCTGCGTCCGCGAGAATCGCCGCGCCAGCGACTCCATGAGTTTACCCTGCAGATAACGCCGAGCGCGCGATGTGTGGCCACCAATGATCCCCTCGACAACGCCCTGGACTGGGCCTACTTCGCACCCGAGACGCAAGCGCGGCAGCTGCAGTTCCGCAGCGAAATGATGGTCGAAACGCTCGATTCAAATCCCTTCGATTTCTTCCTCAAGCCCACCGCCATCGGGTATCCGTTTTCTTATGACAACGCGGAGGCCGCGGCACTCGGCCCGTGCCTGGCGCGGGTCGACGACGCCGACACCACCGCCCTTCGCCGTTGGCTGGCCAACTTGCTTCCGTCACTGCCACAAGAGACCGTGCCGCTGGTGACGGCCCTCAACCAAGCGGTCAACCAGGGCCTGCGCTACAATCGACGCGACGAACCCGGCATCCAGCCCGCGGCCGCCACCATCCAACTCGGCACCGGCTCCTGCCGCGATTACGCGGTTGTGTTGATCGAACTCTGTCGGCTCCACGGCATCGCCGCCCGCTTCGTGAGCGGCTATCTCTACGAGGCTCCTTTGCCCAACATCGCGAATCCAGTGGGGCCCACGATGCACGCTTGGACGGAAGTGTATCTTCCGGGCGGCGGTTGGCGCGGCCTGGATTCCACCCGCGGCATCTTTTGCGACGACTCGTTCGTTCCGGTCGCTCACGCCGCCGTCGCGGAAAGCGTGAATCCCATCCAGGGAAACTTTTTTGGATTACCCGGAATCACTTCGACGCTCTCGACCCACCTGACGATTCACCGGCTATGAACCAAGTGGCCTACATCGACCCGGTCCGGCCGCACCACCGCCCACTATTTTTAGGCTAGTCTCCTGCTTGCTGAATCAAACCGCTCCCCGCCTGCACCATGTCCGAAGCCGCTCCTTTTTCTGAAGTAACATGGAAGGGAATTCTCACTTGCGGCGAAGCCGTCGAGGCATCGCTCAAACGCGCCGGGGTGCTCCTCACCATGGGCGGCGAACCGACGTTCGTCCCCACTGCCCCCGCCGGTGCGGAGTGGCAGACGGCGGCACTCGGCCCGACGAAGCTCGCCTATGCGCGCAAGCTCGCGCGTGAGCTGGTGCGCAGCGCCTTTCCCGGGGCGTGCGTGCTTGAAACATCAGCCAAGCACTATCCGGGCGAGCCCCTTCCTCGCTGGGCCATCCTGATTCAACGCCGGGCCGACGGCGTCCCGCTCTGGCGCGACATTACCCGGCTGCGCGCCGACCTCACCGCCGGCACCCACACCGTGGCGATTGCGGAACGCTTCATTCGCGCGCTGGCCGTCAACCTGGGATTAAGCTCCGCCCATCCCCTCGCCTTCGCCGAAGCGGCCCATCCGTCGTTAAAAACTGGATACGTTTTGCCGCTCGACCACTCAGAGGCAGGCTGGATAACCGATGATTGGACGTCGGAGATGGGATTGGTTCCGATCGAGCTGCTCGCGGGCGAAAGTCCTGCGGGCTTGCGGCTCCCCCTGAACCAGCTCTCGGCCAAAAATCTGCTGCGAGCGCTTACGGCTGAGGTTAAGCCCGGCAGCGGCACGCTCACGATCTTCGTGCCGCCCCTGCTTCTGCCGGCGTACCAGGCACTGCTGACCGCGATCGAAGGGACACTCGAAAAACTCAAGCTGCGTGACGTCGTGCTTGCCGGCTATGCGCCACCGGCCGAGCCAGCGCTTCCCACCATCGGCCTCGCGAGTGATCCTGGAGTTCTCGAGGTGAACCTTTCCCCCTGCAACACCTGGGGCGAATACGACCAGCAGCTGTCTCTCCTTTATACGGCCGCGACTTCCATCGGGCTCTGCGCGCGCAAGCTGCAATTCAACGGCCGCGAAACCGGCACCGGGGGCGGCGCGCACCTGGTGTTCGGCGGACCCTCCGGATTGCTTTCACCGTTCTTTGCCTGGCCGAACTTGCTGCCTTCGATTATCCGCTACTGGCAGCGCCATCCCGCGTTGAGCTACGCCTTCACCGGGTCGTATCTGGGTCCGAGTTCACAGGCGCCCCGGATTGACGAATCCACCTTTGAAGCGCTCTACGAATTGGAAATCGCTTGCGCGGGAGCTGAGAACGTCGGCTCTCCCCAGAATCTCCCTCTCTTCGATTTGCTCTTCCGCGATCTGCTGATGGACCGGTCGGGCAACACCCACCGGGCGGAAATCAGCGTGGATAAACTCTGGAATCCCTATGCGCCCAATGGCCGTCTTGGCCTCGTGGAGTTTCGCGCCTTCGAAACGTATCCACAAAAGCACGTCCAATCCGTCGTCGGGCTCTTCGTTCGGGCCATCCTCGCCCGGCTCTGCCTGAAGCCTTGCAACGATCCGTTTACTCGCTGGGCGGGTGAGCTCCACGATCGTTTTTTTCTGCCGGCTTTTGTCTGGGAGGATCTCGCCGCCATCTGCACCGATCTCCAGCAACATGGCATCCTGTTTGAGATGGAAATGCTGCGCCCGGCATGGGAGTGGCGTTTCCCGGCCTACGGAAAATTCGAACTCGCGGATAAAAAGAACGGTGCGTTCGCGATTGAATTTCGGCAGGCGCTTGAAGCGTGGCCCCTGCTCGGCGAATCGCCGAACGCAGGCACGGTGGCTCGAACGGTCGATGCCAGCCTCGACCGGCTCGAAGCCCGCGTCGCCGATGCCAAGGTGCTCGAAGGCGGGATTTTATTGGTGAATGGACTGCCCTGCACGTTCCGCCCCACGGCGGACGGCGGCGCGGCGTGCGGCATCCGCTATCGCGGCTTCTATCTCACGCCATCGCTCCAACCGCACGTCCCCGTCCACTCGCCTTTGCTCATCGAATGGCTGGATCGCGCGACGCTCACGGTCGTGGCTGCCGCCCGCTGGCATGGGTGGAATCCGCGTGATGCCGCGTACGCCGAGGCACCGAAGGATGAACGCGCCGCGGCAATTCGCCGCGAAGAACGCTGGGAACCGTGGACGCATACATTGGGGCAACACCGCTTCGTGCCCAAAATCGACTTCCCTCCCGAAGGAAAACACACGCTCGATCTGCGGCGCTATCCGGCCCAATCGCGCTAGTTGGCATTGTGATTGAGAACGATGCCAAAATACCTGCCCTTCCTGTCTTCCTCACTTTCGTCTCAGTGATCCTAATTCCGCAGAAGAAGTAACCACTGATGAGCACTCATAAACACTGATAAGACAGATCGGTGAGATAGAACTTTCTGTTCACCTACCGGGTAAACGGCATCTATCGCCCAGCACTGCTTGCATCAGTGGTCATCAGTGAAATTCAGCGGTTCAACTGCGTTTTATTGAGCGCCCATCAGCGGTTTTCCGCCCCACGCATTCGATTGGTCGATTGGCCCCACGCACCCGGACTGCGTCCGACTACAATAAGCATCCGCTCCATCCGCGTTATCCGCGATGGATCGAAGCCTTAATTGACGGGACCGCGGCCGCCCCCGGCCGCATTCGAAAAGGATCGATCTCAGGCGACGACAGGATGACAAGATGGACACGATGGACGAGACCAGCGTTAGGAAATGATTGACGAACGTATTCGCCTGCGATGCGCAGAATCGGTCCTGCAAATCCTGCAAATCCTGCATATCTTGTCATCCTGTCTTCCTGTCTTCCGAAGGTTAACTCTGATCTGATCATTATCAGCAATGAAGTTTCTCCTCCTCTGGGACATCGACGGCACCCTCATCGAGTCGGGCGGCGCCGGCCGGCGTGCGCTTGAAATCGCTTTGCGGACGGTCTTCGCGATCAACCGGTCGCTCGCCGATGTTGATTTCGCTGGTCGGACCGACGCCTGGATCATGCGCGAGGTCTTCCGCAAAACGGGTCTCCCCGCCACGCCGGAAAACCTCCAGCGCTATTTCGCCGGCTACGCGGACGCCCTTCCGGGCGAACTCGCCAACCCGCAGGCTCGGATTCTGCCCGGCGTGCGCGAAATCTTGCGCGCCGCCGCCGACCACGGTTCGATCGCGCAAGGACTTCTCACCGGCAACATGCGCCGCAGTGCAGAAATCAAACTCTCCTACCACGGGCTGTGGGAACACTTCCACTTCGGAGCCTTCGGCGACGACAGCGAACTTCGCAACGACCTCGGCCCGCACGCGCTACGCCGCGCCGTCGACCACCACGGGATAACATTTCCTTCCGACAACGTCTGGATTATCGGTGACACGCCTCACGACATTACCTGCGGCAAAGCCATCGGAGCACGCACGCTCGCGGTCGGCACCGGCGGCGCATCCATGGAAGCATTACGCAGCCAAGCTCCGACCGCGGTGGTGGAAGATCTGTCGGCCACAAGCGACCTGCTGCGGCTGTTCGCCAGCTGACGACCTAACCGCGCGTGCTTTCGGGAGTGAGGGTTCCGTCGCCGTCCGCGTCCGTCCGGGTGAAAACGCGGAAAATGGGTTTGCGAGTACGTAGATGAAAGAGCTACGACACTCTTCCTCTCGCCAAGTTTCCCTTCCGTTCATCGTCCGCACCCATTCCATGCCTCGCACGTTTTCCATCGCCATCGGTTCCGACCACGCCGGCTTCTCCTACAAAGAGGCCCTAAAAGCGATGCTCCTCGCGGAAGGCCACACGGTGCGCGACTTCGGCACGCACTCGGATGCGCCCTGTGACTACCCGGACTTTATCCGCCCGGTCGCCCAGGCAGTCGCCCGAGGTGAATTCGAGCGCGGCATCGTGCTGGGCGGTTCCGGAAACGGGGAAGCCATCGTCGCCAACCGCGTGCGCGGGGTCCGTTGCGGCCTGTGCTGGAACGAGCAACTAGCGACCTGGAACCGATCCCATAACGACGGTAATGTGTTGTCGATCGGCCAACGCACCGTGAGCGAGGCCGAGGCGTTCGCCATCACCCGGGCGTGGCTCGCCACCGAGTTTGAAGGCGGGAGGCATCTCGCCCGGATTCAGAAGATCGACGCGTAGCCCGGATATTTCACACTCTAATTTGTCATCGCGAGCCCGAGGAACGAGGGCGTGGCGATCCAGCTAGATGGATTGCTTCGTCGCTGCGCTTCTCGCAATGACAAGGTAATGATAAACGTGCCAAACGGGTAGAGCGTTCACGCCCAGTGGGTGAAATATTCCGGCTAGGCGAACCCGACTCGGCCGTCATCATCGTAGTGCTGGGCTAGTGCCAGGGCTTCACCGCGGTCCTGGATCAGGCCAGTGGGCGGGAACGAGAAACGATAGCGGCGTCCGACCCGATGGATCGTGTCCAACGCCCTGCCGGATTTGCACTTCTGCGGTTGCCGCATTGGCTTACCGGAATCGCACTCGCCGCCGGCAATCGCGGTTCCCATGGCTGTCCTCACCTATCATCACCTTTTTGAGCCGGGCACGTCGGCCACTGCTCCAACCCTTCTCCTCCTCCATGGCACCGGGGGGAGCGAACACGATCTGCTGCGCGTCGGTCGCGCGATCGCGCCAGGCGCAGCGCTGCTCAGCCCGCGCGGTGACGTGAGTGAGGGGGGGGCGCTGCGTTTTTTCGCCCGCATGGCGGAAGGGGTTTTTGACGCCGGGGAAGTCACTCGACGCACCCACGCGCTGGCCGATTTCGTAGCGGGTGCTTGCAAAGAGTATAACTTGGATCCCGCGCGGCTGATCCCGCTGGGCTTCTCCAACGGCGCCAACATCGCCGCCACCCTGCTCCTGCTGCGTCCCGAAACGGTGGGCGGCGCCATCCTGTTTCGCCCCATGGTCGTGTTGGATCAACCCGCGGCGCCCGGCTCACTCGAGGGCAAGCGCGTGTTAGTCGTCAGCGGGAGCATGGATCCGTTGATCCCGCCCGGTGAACCCGAGCGGCTCGCCGCTCTCCTGCGCGCGGGTGGCGCCGACGTGAAGCTCGAAACGATCACCGCGAGCCATCAGCTCACGCCCCAGGATGTTGCCGCCGCCAACTCTTTCCTGACGTTATAGACGACGCTGAAGCTAACCCGTGGTTCGACGCGCCCGGGCTTCTCCTCTCTTTTTCGCAACGCACTCGTGTCCTGCTCCCTGCTTAACCTCGGCTAATTTCCTCATGCTTTATCGTCGACTCGGCTCCTCCGGCCTCCAGATCAGCGCACTCTCCTTTGGCGCTTGGGTAACCTTCGGAAAGCAAATCGGCGATCCCGTGGCCCGCGATTTGATGCATGCAGCGTACGACGCTGGCATCAATTTCTTCGATAACGCCGAGACCTACGCGGACGGCCAGGCGGAACGGGTGATGGGAGAAATTCTCAAGCAGTCCGGCTGGCGTCGCAGCTCGTACCTCGTTTCCAGCAAGGTCTATTTCGGCTGGGAAGAGGATAAACCGAACCAAACCGGCCTCTCCCGCAAACACGTTTTCGAGGCCTGCCACGACGCGTTGCGACGCCTGCAGGTCGATTACCTGGATTTGTATTATTGTCATCGCCCCGATCCGAATGTCCCGATGGTGGAGACCGCGCGCGCGATGCACGATCTGATCACGCAGGGTAAAGTGCTATATTGGGGCACCAGCGAGTGGAGCGCGGCGGAAATAAAAGACGCCCATCGACTTTGCGCCCAGCACAACCTGCATGCGCCCATCGTCGAACAGCCGCAATATAATCTCCTGCACCGGCACCGCGTAGAGCGGGAATACGCGCCTCTATTCCAATCGCCCGCTGGCCTCGGCACCACCATCTGGTCCCCGCTCGCATCCGGGTTGCTCACAGGAAAATACAATGAAGGCGTGCCGCCGGACTCGCGGCTGAACTCACCCGATCTGGCGTGGCTTCGGGACCGTCTGTTGAACCCAACGAGCCGCGAAAAAGCGCTCGCCGCAATTAACGCCTTGGGTGCGATTGCACAGGAACTCGACACCACGTTGCCGCGACTCGCGATCGCGTGGTGTCTGAAAAATCCGCACGTGAGCTCGGTCATTCTCGGGGCCTCGCGCGTGGAACAATTACGCGAGAATCTCGGCGCGCTGGACCTGCTCGATCGCCTCACGCCCGCCGTCGTGGCTCGGATTGATAAAATTTCGCAACCCGTCGCCACCTGAATCGAGAAAACGTTTTACGCGAATCCTCCCCGGCGCGGAGAGCAAATCGGGTTTCTTCGTGTCAGTGATGGCCCGCACCCATGAAACTCACGTACTACGGGCACTCTTGTTTTCTCCTCGAAACCGCCAAAGCGCGTCTGCTCTTTGATCCTTACCTCGATGACAATTCGCTGGCGTCGATCAAGGCGGCGGACGTGCAATGCGATTTCATTCTCCTCTCGCATGCGCACGACGATCACACCGGTGACGCGCTGAGCATCGCCAAAAGATGCGCCGCCACGATCATCGCTAATTACGAGATCAGCGAATATTTCAGCGCGAAGGGCGCCAAGACGCACGGCATGAATCCCGGCGGTGCCCACCTCTTTCCGTTCGGGCGCGTGAAGCTCACGCTCGCTCATCATACGTCCAGTATGGGAGCCGGACTAACGCCGATCTACGGCGGCGTCGCCTGCGGACTGCTGGTGCAGGCCGACGGCAAATCGCTGTATCACGCCGGTGACACCGCTCTCTTCATGGACATGCAGTTGCTGGCGAGGGTGGGACTCGATGTCGCTCTGCTCCCGATCGGTGACAACTTCACGATGGGGCCGGAAGACGCCCTCATCGCTTTGGATTTTCTAAAACCCAAAGTGGCCGTCCCGATGCATTACAACACCTGGCCCGGCATCGCCCAGGACCCGTCAGCCTTTGCCGCTCAGGCCGCCGGAAAAGGTCACACCGTGCGAGCGCTGAAGCCGGGCGAAACGCTGGAGGCCTGAACCCCCCGCGCCCAGCCCCGGAGCACTCGCCCGAGGCCCTACTTCTTCACCGCGGCGGAATGCGTGTTTCGCCAGGCCAACGTCAGATCCGTGAAGTCGGTGAACACGCCGTCCGCGCCCGCCTCGGCGAAAATCGCGGCATGCAGTTCGTCCACCGAGCTGCAGTTTTTCGGAAGCTCGTCGCGCCGTACCGTGTAGGGGTGGACCGCGAGTTTGGCCGCATGGGCGAGCTTCACGAGTTGGCTTACCTGCCTTTGGCCACTCGGACTCCAGCTCACAACCCGCGGGATCGCTGGTCCGATTCCGTCCACGAGTCCGGCGAGTTCGCGAATGCCTTCCGGTGTGCAAAGCCGGTTGTTATCCGTGCCGTCCGCCTCCTTGGCACCGGCGCCGATCAGCATGATCAAACGCCCTTTCCAACCTAGCTCCTGGCGCAAGCGTTTCACCTCACTCAACTCGAAGCATTGCAGAAAACAGGCATCCGCCTTCGTCTGGTAACCAAACCGCGCCAGGATTGGGAGCACCACGGCGCTGATGTCGCGCCCATTCTCACGATGCCACGTCGGCTGCTTGAGCTCCGGGTAAATGCCCACGGCCCTTCCCGTGCTGCGATTCAACCCTTGGATAAGTTGCAACTCCTCTTCGAGGGTCGCGATCTGGAATGAAGCGGGCGTGGCCGCAGAGGCATAGCGTCCGGGATAGACCGGTGCGCCTGTCTTTACATTGAAGCGCTCGCTGACCCGCAGCTGCTTCAATTCCGCGACCGTGAAATCAACCGCGTAGTAACGTCCATCCGCCCGCTTCCCTTCCGGGAAACGCTTCGCCACGTCCGACACGGTATCCAAATAGATGTCATGCAGCACCACCGGCACATTGTCCTTTGATAGCACGATATCCTGCTCGATGTAATCCGCGCCCAAGGCATGCGCATACGCCTTCGCCGGCAACGTGTGTTCCGGCAGGTAACCGCTCGCGCCCCGGTGGGCGATCACCAGCGGCTCAGCGGCGCTGAGCCCGACTGCTCCGCAACTTAACCACGCCAGCACGGCAAGGTGACGCAAAAAACGGGACGTATTCATAAAATCACTTCGCAGCCGCACTGCTGGTCGTTCGATGGCTGAGCGTCATCGCACTGAACGCCATCGTCAGCAAACAGCAGACGATCATCGTCCCGAAGACTCCACTCCAGCTCCATCGATCAGCGATCCAACCCACGCCCGTGCCGGCGATCGCCGACCCAAAGACGTAGCCGAAAAATCCCGTGAACCCGGCGGCCGTGCCCGCCGCCTTCTTGGGCACGAGATCCAGCGCGTGCAGGCCGATGATCATAATCGGGCCATAGACGAAGAACCCGATCGCAATCAGCGCGGAGATATCGATCCACAAGGGGCCGTGGCGATTCAGGCCATAAACCACCAGGCCGATCAGCGTCAGCCCCATGAAGAGAATCGTCGCGGGCGCGCGACTACCTTTGAAGACCTTGTCCGAGATCCACCCGCACAATATCGTGCCCGGAATTCCGGCGAACTCGAACGCCGCCCAGGCAAAGCTCGATTGCTGGAAGGAGAAGCCTTTGTCGGTTTGCAGGTACGTCGGAATCCAGTCCACGACGCCGTACCGCACGAAATAAACAAACGCATTCGCGACCGCGATGGCCCACAGATATTTATTGTTCAGCACATAGCCAAAAAAGATCTCCTTGAACGTGAACGTGCGTTCATGGGCCGCGGAGTAATCCGGCGGATAATCGTTCTTATAGACCTCAATCGGCGGCAGGCCGCAGCTCTGGGGGGTGTCGCGTAACAGGAAAAAAATGACGACCGCGATCAATCCGGCGATAATAGCGGGGAAGTAAAACTTGGCGCCCCAGTCGTGAAAGAGCAGCACCCCCAGAGCGCCAACTTGGCGACAAGTCCACCACCCACATTGTGTGCGACATTCCAGAACGCCACGGTCACGCCCCGCTCTTTCGTGCTCCACCAATGCACCATGGTTTTGCCACACGGCGGCCAGCCCATGCCGTTGAACCAGCCGTTCAGCGTCTGCAGCGCCACGATCGCCACGAGTGAACCGTAGATCGCCGGAAACGAACCAAACGCAAACGTCACGCCCGCCGTCAGCAACAGCCCGAGTGGCATGAACCAGCGCGGATTACTGCGATCGGAAACCGATCCCATGATGAACTTCGAAACGCCATAAGCGATCGACAGTCCCGTCATCGCCGACCCGAGCGCCGCTTTCGAATACTGCGGGTATTCCTTCAGGATGTCCGGAATCGCCAACGCGAAATTTTTCCGGACCAGGTAAAATGCGGCGTAGCCAATGAAGATGCCAACAAACACCTACCAGCGGCGGCGGCGATATTCGGCATCGATCCGGTCCGCCGGAACGACCGTTTCTGACGACGTGGTGGGGTTCAGGGAAGGTAGCACAACGGAAATTGAGTTTAGTCCAAATGATCGGCGATGACGCGCTGTCAAACCGGCCCCATCACGCGTCAGCCGCCCGTCTCATCTTCAGAGTTTCAACTGCTCCCGCAGCCAGCCGGGACGATCGGTCGTGATGCTCGCCACTCCCAGGTCGATCCAGTGCTGGGCAATCGCAACGTCGTTCACGGTCCAAACGTGCAGCTGCAAGCCTGCCTCCTTGATTTTTTTCACGTCCTGCCTCGTCAAGGGCCAGGTCGATTGCAGATCGAGGCCCGTTAACCCGGCGGCCTTCGCGTCACGTACCATTTCATCCACCGTCGGAGGCATTTTCGCGGGCGGCGCCTGGGCCGGATCGGGCTTCCGATATCCTACCAGCCACAAGGTCGGGACGTGCGGCAAGGCTTTCCGCACACCTTGGAGCGTGTCAAAATTGAAACTGATCACCGTGATATTCCGCTCCGTGGCGCCCATCGCCGCGAATACCCGAGCCAGCTCCGGCACGATCTCCGGCCCAATTTTGATTTCGACCAGGATTCGTTTGCCCGGCGGGACCGACGCGATCTGTTCCTCGAGCAGGGGAATCTTTTCTCCGGCAAACTTCGGATTCTTCCAGCTGCCCGCGTCGAGCTTCCGCGCCTCCGCCTGCGTGATCTCAGCATAGACCACGTCGCGTCCTGCCGTTCGCTTTCCGTTGCGGTCGTGCGACACGATCAGCTTCCCGTCTATGGACAGAAAAATATCCGTCTCCACCGCGTCTGCTTTCTGCTCCCACGCCAGCCGCGTGGCCGCCATCGTGTTTTCCGGGGCGTCGTGGGAAGCCCCGCGATGGGCGACGATATCAACGGCTGAAACCGGAGCGGTCACCGCGACGAGCAAGGTAAGGCAAACGACGAGGGAACGCAGTTTCATGGAGGGGAAGGATGAAGGAAGCCTGCCGGGCTTTCCAGCGAATGAATATGCAACGCCGCATTGAAGGTGGTGGCCGACCCGAGCGAGTGATCAGAGACCGGCGGAGAATTCCAGCGCGAAGTCGCGCGAGCGGTCATTCTCGGCGTTCGCGCGGTCGGGGCCTTCCTTGGGACCGCGGCCGCCCCCGGCCGC
>Ga0163150_10003639_pt1 | contig 21417 bp, 16 predicted proteins | sample OliLakLV19P2IB_FD_148628 | JGI IMG/M metagenome (GOLD analysis project Ga0163150, IMG submission 148628) | Freshwater microbial mat bacterial communities from Lake Vanda, McMurdo Dry Valleys, Antarctica - Oligotrophic Lake LV.19.P2.IB | ecosystem: Environmental > Aquatic > Freshwater > Lake >...
GCCTTTGAGGGGCAAGCGCGCTCGCTCGCGCTCCTGGCGCAGGCGTTTGTGATGGTGGTGTCGGCGCGTACGTCCGGAGTGCGTGGCCTGCGGGTTGCCGCCCTGGTGGCTGGCGCGGTGGCGCTGGGATTTTACGTTGGCGAACTGGAATCTCGCGCTCCGCTCGCGCTGACCGGCTCCGGGTGGCTGGAGGTTATCTTTGTCGTGGCGGCAGGCGCGTTTGTTGCCGCGTTGGAACGCTGGCTTGGTGTGGCGCGCTCCGTGGTGGCCGGCGCCGCGTTGCTGGTTGGGCTGGCGGGAATTCTTACCGCCTCGCGGTGGCCCGACGCAGGATGGTCTCCCGTCCAGCATATCGCCTTGGGCGCGGGAGTCTGGGCCGTGGCGGCTTTGCTCCGCGGGTCACTCGCGGGCGGGGTGGCAGGCGCGCTGCTCGCGGTCGCGGCGCATGTGCAGCTTTGGCTGTATCCGGAATCTAAATTCGGAGCAGCCCTCCTTTGGGGCAACGAAGCGGCGCTGTTGGTGATCGCGGCGGCGGTTGTCGTTGCGCTGTCGCGTCGACGGGATGCGGCCGTTCCCCGCGAGGCGCATGGAGCGCTCGTGGCGCTCGTTACGGCGACATTCGTGGTGGTCTGCTTTAAAACCCTGCCCAGTGCGGCCGCGCTGGCGATGGCAGGCGGGGTTTCGGCGTTGCTGGTGCTCGCTGCGGCGCGGGCGCCGCGGTGGCCGGTCGCCGGGCTCAGTGCGTTCGTGCTCGTGCTGGGCGGCGCGCTTTATTTGCGGGAGGGCCACGCCGGCCCGGCAGACCTATGGCTCGGGTTGGCGGCGGCAACGGCGTGGATGGCGCCGATCCTATTGGTCGGCTGGACGGAGCGGTGGAGTACGATCCACGATGCAACCTGGCGGGCGTGGAGTCCTGCGGTCCAAACGGCATTGGCGACCGCCATCACCGTCCTCGCCTTGCAGCGGAATCTGCACGCGGACGCCCGGGTGCTGGTGACGGGCGGGGTGGCGCTCGGGGTGTTTGCGCTGGGGCGGCGTCCGGGTTTGCGCCCGGCGCTGGAGGCCTCGTGGGTGCTCTGGCTGTTTGCGCTGGCGAATCTCACGCGCGTGAATGTCGCGGCAAGCGCGTGGCTGGTTTATGCGTTGAGTTGGTTGCCGGCGGTCGCGGCCGCGCACGGGGTCCAGTGGTGTCCTGGGCGCGAGCAACCGCCTTTCTGGCGGCGGCATCTCGGCGGTATTCAGACCACGCTAGCGACCTTGTTTGGGTTGATGCTCGTTTTCGATGTTGCCAGCGGCGCGGCGCGACTGGCGGCATTCAGCGGGGTGGTGCTGGTCGCGTTCGCCGTCTGGCGTTGGGGACTCGTGAGGGCGGCGCGCGTGGGAATGATCGTGTTAGCCGGCGTTGCCTGGCTGGTGGCGCTCCGGTTCGCGCAGTCCGGGTTGGCGCAGGGGGCGGCGGCCGGATTGATCGCGGGGTTGGGCCTTGCCACGTTGGTGGCGGCCATTCCTTTCCTGGTTGATCGCGACCTGACGTCCACGCCGCGGAAACGGTTCCGGTGGATCTGCAGTGGCGCCGGTCTGCTCCTGGCCTTCACGTTTCTGTTGAGCCAAAAAACGGGGCTGGCCCCGTACGCGACTGCGAGTTGCGGTCTCGTGGCGGTGTTGCTGTTTCTGGCTGGTTTGTTCGGCCGCTCCCGCCCACATCGCTTGACGGGTCTGGTCGGCCTGGCGGTATGTGTCGCGCGCGTTTTTTTAGTGGATCTCGATTCCACGCTTTATCGGATCGCGGCTTTTGTGGCGGTTGGGTTGGTCTTATTATGGGTCGGTTTTTCGTATCACCGCTTTCGTCACTTGGTCGTCGAAGACGACAAGAAGCCTTGAACCTTCCGCTGCATCCGTCGCTTGCTTGTTCGCCCCATGCCATTCTCCATTTTTCGCCGGAAGTCTTATTTGCCGTTCTACCTGGAAGTGATCGCGCGGATAACTGCGCGCCTGCTGTATCGGGTGCGGACGCGGGGAGCGGAAAATGTTCCCGCCACCGGAGGCGTGCTCTTGATCGCGAACCATATTTCGTACGTGGACGTGATCGTGCTGCAGCTGGCGTGTCCCCGTCGTATCCGGTTCCTCGGATACAAGGGACTGCGGCGAAACGCATTCTTCAACTGGTGCTTCGACATGAGCGGATGCCTGGACGTGACCTCCCAAGCACCGCTGGAGGGGATGCGCGCTGCGATTCGCAGTTTGCAGCGCGGGGAGGCGGTTTGCGTTTTTCCCGAGGGGCACATTTCCCGCACGGGCCAACTGCTGGAGATTAAGAAAGGGTTCGAGCTGATCGCGCGCCAGGCGAAGGTGCCGGTGGTGCCGGTGGCGACTGACGGGTTGTGGGGATCGATTTTTTCATTCGCGGGAAACAAGTATCTTTGGAAATCGCCCCGGGTTTTGCCGACGCATGTGTTTGTGGCGTTTGGTCGACCGACGCCGGCGGCGCAGGTTAATCCCGCGTGGGCCCGGCGTGAACTGTTAGATCTGGGGGCGACCGCATTTGAAGAAAGGCCGGTGTTGAAACGGCATCTGGGTCGCGAGTGTGTGCGCACCCTGACCAAGCACCCGGGGCGCGTGCTCATCGTTGACCGCACGGCAGAGCGTCGGGTGGTTAAATGCGGACAGCTCTACGCCGTGGCGGCGGTGTTGGCGCGACGACTTAAAGCCACGACCCCCGAACGGCGCGTGGGCATTGTCCTCCCCCCGGGCGCAGGTGCGTTCATGGCGAATCTGGCCGTTTTATGCGCGGGCAAAATACCCGTGAATTTAAACTTCACCGCGGGGCGCACCGCCGTTGAGACGAGCATGCGGATGGCGGGGGTTACCACGGTCATTTCAGCCGAGGCCTTGCGCGCCAAGGTCCCCGCGTTTCCCTGGCCGGAACGCACGTTGGACTTGCGTCAGGAAATCACGGCCGCCGGCGGTAAGAAGGCGATCATCCCTTGGTTGCTGGCGGCTTGGCTGCTGCCGAATCAGTGGTGTGCAAATCTGTTGGGCCTGCCGCGCCGGGGTGATCGAGCAGAAGCCGGTTTACTTTTCACCAGTGGTAGCGCGGGCGAGCCCAAGGGCGTGGTGCTCACCCATCGCAACATCCTCGCCAACTGTGCGCAGATCTCGTCGCTCTCGATCCTGCCGGAGTCCTGCTCCTTACTCGGTTGTCTGCCGGTGTTTCACAGCTTCGGATTTACGGTCACCCTCTGGTACCCCCTGCTGCGGGGGTGTCACATTGTGACCGTCCCGAGTCCGCTCGATACGCGGAAGATTATCGACGCCATTCGCGATGAAAAGGCGACCGTATTGATCGGTGCGCCGACCTTCGTGCGACCCCTGCTGAAGAAGGCCGAACCGGCTGAGCTGCGTTCGCTCGACCTCGTGGTCACCGGGGCGGAAAAACTTCCGGAAGATCTCTATCAAGGATTCCTGGAACGGTTTCATCTCGAAATTTTGCAAGGGTATGGTCTCACGGAGACGACGCCTGCCGCTAACATCAATCAGCCTCATCCGCCGGTTGTGTTATCAACGAACGAACCCCAGGTGGGTAAGCGGTTTGGCACGGTCGGCCGCATGATGCCGGGGATGACGGCTCGGATTGTGCATCCGGAGACGTGGCAGGAACTGCCGATGACAGAGACGGGAATCGTTCTCTTTCGCGGGGCCAATGTTTTTTCCGGCTATCTTGACGATCCGCAAAAGACGAACGCGGCTTTTCGCGATGGGTGGTTCGTAACGGGGGACCTTGGGCGCTTCGACGAGGAGGGTTTCCTGCGCATCGAGGGCCGACTGTCCCGGTTTTCCAAAATCGCGGGAGAGATGGTGCCGCACGGCACGATCGAACAAAAGATTATTGAGGCGTTCGGCTTGGATGCTCTGGAAGCTCCGGCGGTGTTTGTTGCCGGTATACCCGACGCCACGAAAGGTGAGGCGCTGGTGGTTTTGACGACTCACGACCTCGCTCCCGAGGTGTTGCGGGCCAAGCTCAGCGCGGCGGGTGTGCCCAATCTGTGGATACCCAGGATCATCAAGCGCGTTGATCAGATCCCCATGCTCGGGTCCGGGAAGACGGACTTGAAACGCTGCCGTGAGCTGGCCTTGGCGGGCTGAGTACCGGTGCGTGCTGCCGTGTCCGCGTGACGGATACGCCTACGTTGTCGCGGCCGGGGTCGTGGGCGCGGCGATCGGCAATTCCAAGGTGAAGATCGCGCCCGCGCCCAGGCCCGCGCTGATCACCGTGAGGCTGCCCTGCATTCCTTCGGCGGCAATGGCCGCTGAATGCAGGCCAAAGCCATGTCCCTGGGCTCGCGTCGTGTAGCCGTGCTTGAAGAGGTTCGGCAGGTTTTCCGGAGCAATGCCAACGCCGTTGTCCGCCACGACCAGCCGTACGAACGCGGCGTTCACCCCGGGAATGACCCGCACCGTGATGACTTTCTGGGGACAGTCTCCTTCGTCAGCCGCATGTTTGGCATTGCGGATGAGATTCACCAGGATCTGGAGAATCTTTGCCTTCTGGGCTTGAACGGGCGGGGTCGCCTGAAAATCACGAACGACACTGACGTCAAGGCGAACAAGTGCTCCGGCATTCATGCGCAGCGCGTCTTCCATCAATGCTGCCGGGTCGAGCGATTCCACCACTCCGGCCATCGTCGCGTAGGTTTGCTGCATGGCGACGATCTCTTTGATATGATCGACGTTTTTCTGCAGGGAGCTGATTTCATCCAGGAGGCGCTCCTGCTCTTCGACCCAATGTTGGGCCAGCGATTCGATGAAGTCTGGAATTAACCGGCCCTTGGGATCGGAGTCGGCGAACTCGGCGAGATCTGCGGCGTGAGAATCCAACAATGCACTGACTTTTGCCAAACTGGACGTTTTCGTTTGGCGTAGGCTGGTCGCAATCACGTTGGCCGAGACGTTCAAGCTCGTGAGCACATTGCCGACATTGTGCAGGACGCCCGTTGCCACTTCCGCCATCCCGGCAAGTCGGGATGCATCCACGATGTCGCGGTTGGCCTTCTCGAGCGCCAGGGCTATTTGTTGGGCTTCGGTGATGTCCTTGCTCAGACCGAACGTCCCGATAATGTTGCCGGTTTCGTCGCGGAGCGGGAGCTTCGTTACCTCGCACCAACCTTCCCGACCGTCGAGCCAGTAGGTTCTTTCAAGCTTTCCAATCACCGGTTCGCCGGTGGCCATAATGTTTTCCTCGTCAGCGCGCGCCCAGCGGGCGTGCTGCGGACTGAAGAAGTCACTATCGGATTTCCCGCGCAGGTCGTCCGGTTGCAACTGATGCCGTTCCGCCTTGGAGCGGCTGACCGCGATGAAGCGACTGTCGCGGTCCTTGAAAAAAACAATGTCCGGCACGTTCTCGAGGAACGCTTTGACCATGGTCCGGTTCAACGAAAGCGTGACGTCAGACGGCTGGCCCGGTGCAGTGCTCATGGCGAGGGAGTGGCAGGAGCGGAGGGCAGTTCAAGGGTGAAGGTGGCACCCTTCCCGACGCCGTCGCTGTGGACCGTAAGTGCCCCCTTCATTTCCCTGGCCGCATTGGCTGACGAATGCAGTCCGAACCCATGGCCGTTGGGTCGCGTGGTGAACCCGTGCCCGAAAATCCGGTCGAGATTCAGCCAGGGAATGCCGACACCGTTGTCCTGCACCACGAGTTGAACGCGGTCAGATGTCGCGCCCGGTTTGATTCGCAGCGTCATACGTCGTTCCGGCTGGCCGCTTTCATCGCACGCATTCTTGGCGTTGCGGATCAGATTCACGAGGATCTGCACCACTTTACCCTTTTCCGCCAGGATCGCCGGAGTCGGCTGGAATTCCCGCTCGATCGTGACTTCGTGCCGGAGGAGTCCACCCGCGTTCATTCGCACCGAGTCTTCCATGAGCGCCACGGGATCGAGTGGTTCAACCACGGCGACGGTGGTGGCGTAAGCCTGCTGCATGGCGACGATCTCCTTGATGTGATCGATGTTCCTTTGCAATGCGGCGACTTCTTCGAGGAGACGGGTACGCTCGGCGACCGCGTGGCGGGCGAGGGAAGCGAGAAATTCAGGGACGCGTTTTCCCTTGGGATCCGTGGTGAGAAACGTGCCGAGGTTCTTGTCTTGCGCCCGCAATAATTGCGCAAGTTTGACGAGACTCGCGGCCTTGGATCGACGCAGTCCGGTCGCGATCACGGAGGCGGAGACGTTCAAGCTATTGAGCACGTTGCCAACATTGTGCAGGACGCCGTTGGCCACCTCCGCCATGCCGGCGACCCGAGAGGCATCGACGAGCTCCCCGTTGGCTTTCTCCAGCGCCAGCTCCAACTCGCGTGTTTTGGTGATGTCGCGGCTTATGCCGAACGTCCCGATTATCACCCCGTTTTCGTTGCGCAGCGGCATGCGGCTGGTCAGCGCCCAAGTGATCCGACCATCGGTCCAGATTTCCCGCTCAACCTTGTTCAGGATCGATTCACCCGTGCGCAGGATGTAGTGTTCATCCTCATACGTGGCCTGGGCGTGGCCACCCGAGAAAAAATCGGAATCGGTTTGTCCGATAATCTGTCGGGTGGTCGCGCCACTGAAATTGCGCACCACGGATTTGCTGACTGCCATGTACCGCGAGCGAAGATCTTTGAAAAAAACGTAGTCCGGGATGTTCTCCAGGAAGGCCGAGACCAGAGCCCGATCGATTTGCGTCGAGTGTTCGCTCTCGACCGGGAGCGAGGAAACGGCCGGACTCATTGGGCGATAAGGTAGAGCTCGGGGTCGCAGAATCCCGGCTTGGGCAGATAACGGCCGAGAATTTCGCGGAGCGATTCGACTTTGACGGGCTTCGCAAGGTAGTCGTCCATGCCGGACTCGAGACAGGCTTCACGATCGCCCGACATGGCGCTGGCGGTCATCGCAATGATCTTCAAGCCGGGTGCGAAACCGGCCTCTCCCGCCTTTTGCGCAGCGCGGATGCGGCGCGTGGCCTCCATGCCGTCCATCTCGGGCATTTGCGCATCCATAAACACGAGTTCGTAGTGTCGGCGGCGTAATGCATCGAGCGCCAGTCGACCATTGCTGACGATGTCCGCGGCATAGCCGAGACTCCTGAGCTGGAGCAGAGTGACCTTTTGGTTAACCGGATTGTCTTCGGCTACGAGGATGGTCGCGCGAAGCGGTCTGGTCTGGGGTGCGGCGGGCGCCGGGGACGTCACGGTCACCGCCGGAATCGGTCGGGAGGCGGCGAGGACTCGAGAGAGGGTGCCCCGGAGCTTTTCCGGATGGAGGGGCTTCAGTTCACACGCCATCAGGCCGTGTGCATCCATTTCCTTTTGCGGCAGGCGTTCTCCCCGGGAGGTGAGTAATACGAGGGGCGCACGCGGAATGGTGGTTTCCTGTTGCAGCAAGCGGGCAAGTCCCAGGCCGTCAATGTCCGGCATGTGGTGGTCCAGCACCACGAGGCTGAAGGGACGCCCCGCAGCCACGGCTGTATGCATTTCCTTCAGTGCTTCGCGAGCGCTTTCGGCCGTGCGGTGCGGCAGTCCCCAGGCGGTGAACAAATGGGTCAGGAGTTTCCGATTCGTGGCGTTGTCGTCCACGATCAGGGCGTGGTGTTCAGGCAGCAGTGACGGCGGAAAGCTGATGATCGAGGCCGGTTCATCGGGAGCGTCGAGGGTGGCGGTGAACCAGAAGGTGGATCCGCTGCCTTCCTTGCTCGTGACGCCAATCGACCCGTCCATCAGTTCGCTCAGACGCTTGCAGATAGCCAGCCCGAGGCCGGTGCCACCGAAACGCCGCGTCGTCGAAGAGTCGGCCTGCACGAAGGCCTGGAACAGGCCGGGCTGTACGTCCGGCGCAATGCCGATCCCGGTGTCGCTGACCTCGAATCTCAATTTTGTCTTATCATTCTGGATACTCACCAGACTGACGTTCAGGACTACTTCGCCGGACGACGTGAACTTGATCGCATTGCCGAGGAGATTCAGCACGACCTGGCGCAGTCGCCCGGGGTCGCCGCGGACGCGGGACGGCACGGCGGCATCCACATGTAGGACCAACTCCAATTTTTTTCGCGCCGCCGACTCAGCGTTGAGATCGATCGCCAGTTCCAGGTGCTCGGTCAGATCGAAATCGACGCTTTCAAGTTCCAACCGGCCGGCCTCAATCTTGGAGAAATCCAGGATATCGTTGATGATCGTGAGCAGGGCGTCGCTGCTCTGGCAGAGGGTTTCCGCCAGATCGCGCTGTTCATCGGTCAGCGTTGAGGAAAGGAGCAGGTTCGCCATGCCGATCACGCCGTTCATGGGCGTGCGGATTTCGTGGCTCATGTTGGCGAGAAACGCGCTCTTCGCGCGATCGGCTCTCTCCGCCGTGTTTTTGGCGCGCTGGAGATCGAGTTCGATGGCAATGCGGCGGGTGATTTCGTCCTGCAGCGCCAGGTTGGTCGTCTCCAGCTCGGCGGTGCGTTCGCGCACCCGTTGCTCCAGTTGCGCCGCGTGCGCCTGCGTTTGCTGCAGCAGATTCCATTTCTCCGTCAACGCATTGGTCAGCTGCAAGACCTCGATCGAATCAAACGGTTTCTTGAGGATAACCAGCCGGTGGGAACCGCCGAGCCGCGCGAGCATGTCGTCCCACGAGTAGTCGGAGTACGCGGTACAAATGACGATCTGCAGGTCGGGGGCCGCTTTCCAAAGTTGAAGGGTCGTTTCGACTCCATCCCATCCTGGAGGCATGCGGACGTCGACGAATGCCATCGCGTACGGGCGGCCTGATGCCAGCGCTTTTTGCACGAGCTGCAGGCCGTCACGTCCCTGCTGCGCACTGTCGACCACGAAATCGGCCGACGTGCGCGGAGCGGTCGTGCTCGCGCCCAACAACTCGGCTTCCAATGCATCCAGAGAAACGGCCGCGGCACTGACCGGCGGGCACAAAATCTTCCGGATATCCGCGTGGATCGCCGGGTTATCGTCGATCACGAGAACGCGATTATTCCGGGCAAGATGCTCGGAGGGCGGTTCGTGCATAGGAGGGTGTACGGAAAGTGGAAGCTGAGAAGGCCTTATCGTCACCGGGTGTGCCGGATTAAGCGGATGTTGCTGCCCGGGCGGCGTCGGCGCCGCGCCCACTGTGATTTTCCCAGGTGATTTACCGGGTCTCTCCCGCACGACGGCGCAATGGTTATAGGTTAGTGTCGAAGCATGAAAAACTCCCGCCCTTCTCCGGATCGTCCCGCGGTGCAATCCACGCCAAAAGCTGGTCAGGAGGAACGCCAGACCGGGAAAACGACTGAACGCAGCGGCTCGGCGTCGCAACGCGCCGAGGCACCGGCCAAACGCGGTGAATCCCTCAACGCGGAAAAGAAATCGGACCGTTCACCCCAACAGGAGAATCTTTGAAACGTGGCTAGGCGGCGCGGCGTACCGCGCTTGAAATCGGTTCGCGAAACGTGCCATCGAGCGGCACGTTGAACGTTTCCCCGACGTGCGTGGCCAGCAGCCGCTCCGGTTCATGCGCCAGGGCGGCGCGCAGTCGGGTTGCCGGCTCGTTCATCGGTTCCGCTCCGAGTTTGAAGGTTTCGTGATGAATCGGAACGAAGGTGAGAGCCCCCGCCTGTTCGGACATTGCGACGGCCTGTTCCGGACTGCAGTGCGCCCGAATCCACGGATCGTAGGCGCCGATTGGCATCAACATCAAGTCGAGTGGCGTGCGCCGCTCTCGCAGATGGACGAAGGCGCGGGTGTACGCGGTGTCGCCCGCAAAACACACTGCGCGACCGCCCCGCTCCAGCAGGTAACCGTTGTAGCCTCGGTGATGATCGCGCATGTAGCGTGCGCCCCAGTGGGCCACCGCGAGGGCCGTTATCTTCAGCTTCAGCCCTCGCACCGTGAGTTCGAGGGAACTTCCCCAATCGAGCTCGTGGACCTGGCGAAAACGCAGCGCCCGCACGAGGTCGCCGGTGTGTTTCGCAGTCACGACCGGGGTGTCGGGCGAGAACGCCCGCAGGCTGGGCACATCAAAGTGGTCGAAGTGGGCGTGGCTCAACAACAACACATCAGGCGCGGGAAAATCCTTCGGCCGTAACGCGGGCCGCACGTATCGCTTGGGTCCGAGGACCACGGGATTCAATCCCGGACCCACGCGAGTTGAAAAAACCGGATCAGTCAACACGCGCACTCCCAGTAGGTTCAACAGCACGGTCGAGTGTCCCAAACAACTCCCAGTAATTGCCTGGTCGCTCCACGACGTGACATCCGGTCGGGCGGTCGGCGCCATCGACCGGCCGCGACCATCGAAGATCATTTTCGAGAGAAATCGGATTCGAGCCATACTGCTTCGCACCGGTCTTCGCAAAGGGCGGGCGTTGCAAACCGGTTTGATGGTTTGCCGTCGCCCGCGGTCCGGCCCGCCCGGGTCTGGCGCCCGTGTGGATACTTGCCCCGCCCGGACGATTCGCGGGTTCTCGACCAACGTACGTCGTCTCCGCTTTCCGGATGCGGCCGGGGTGACGGCGGTCTCGGTCGACGCCGGTTGAGTGAACGGCGAACCCCGGACTCGGTGCGTGCACTGCCGCGGGCCTGGGCTGGCCACCGCTCACCGCATTCTGCGGCACAGCGGAAAAGCTCCCTTGCCAGCGGCGGGTACGGCCCCAAACGTTACCGGTTTGAATGAGTACCGCCGTTAAAATCTACGACACCACCCTGCGCGATGGCACTCAGGGGGAAGGGATTAGCTTCTCCGTTACCGACAAACTCTTGATTGCGGAGAAACTGGATCACTTTGGCGTGGATTATATCGAGGGCGGATTTCCGGGCTCAAACCCGCGCGACATCACGTTTTTCCAAGAAGCGCAAAAATTGAAGCTGAAGCACGCCCGCTTGGCGGCGTTCGGATCCACCCGGCGCGCCGGTGCAAAATCGAGTGAAGACACCCAGTTGCGCACCTTGCTGGATAGCGGGATGCCCGTGCTCACGATCGTGGGAAAAACGTGGACGCTGCACGTCACGGAGATCCTGCGCACGACGCGCGAGGAAAACCTCGCCATGATCGAGGATTCGACGCGCTACCTCGTCGCCCAAGGCCGCGAGGTCGTGTACGACGCGGAGCACTATTTCGACGGCTATAAGTCCGATCCGGACTACGCATTACAAACTCTAGCGGCGGCGCTGCGCGGCGGGGCGAGCAATCTGACTCTCTGTGACACCAACGGCGGTACGTTGGTGGACGAGTTTACGCAGATCGTCGGGCGCGCGGTGAAGGAATTCGGGAAGGAGCAGGTGGGCGTGCACTGCCATAACGACAGCGGCCTCGGCGTCGCGCTGACGCTCGCGGGGGTAGGCGCGGGGGCTTGTCTGGTGCAGGGGACGATGAACGGCTACGGCGAACGAGTCGGTAACGCCAACATGGCGACCGTGATGCCGAATCTTTTCCTCAAGATGGGACGCACCGCCAACTGTAGCCAAAACCTCGCGCAGCTGCGGGACCTGTCCCTTTTCTTCGACGAACTCGCCAATCTGCGGCCGGATCCGAAGGCGCCGTTCGTGGGCCAGTCGGCCTTCGCGCACAAGGGCGGACTGCACGCCAACGCGGCGCAAAAAGTCGCGCGCAGTTACGAGCACATCGACCCGGCTTTGGTGGGTAACCGCACCCGCGTGCTCGTATCCGACATGGCTGGACGCAGCAGCCTGGCTTTGAAAGCCAAGGAACTCGGCATGGAGTTGGACGAAAAGCGGCCGGAAATGAAGGGCCTCATTGAGGAACTGAAGGACCGCGAATTCCGAGGCTACGAGTACGAGGCGGCGGATGCCTCGTTCCGACTGCTGGTGGCGAAGCACCTGGGGCAGGCCCGCACGTTTTTCGAGATCGAGAATTATCGGGTCATCATCGAACGGCATGGCGCGGAGCTCTGGGCGGAGGCCACGGTGAAGCTGCGGGTCAACGGCGAGCCGGTGCATACGGTCGCTGAGGAAACGGGTCCGATCGGCGCGCTGGACAAGGCGTTGCGTCTCGCCTTGGAGCGCACGTATCCTCAAATCAAAGACATGAAGTTGCGCGACTACAAGGTGCGCATCCTTGATGGCAACAGCGGGGCGGGTTCCCGCACCCGCGTGTTGATCGAGAGCGGCGACGGCAAGGGGATCTGGGGAACGGTCGGCGTGAGCGACAACATTATCGACGCCAGCTGGGAAGCGTTGCGTGACGCGGTGGAGTACAAACTCCTGCTGGGTTGAGCCTTTGGGACCGCAGCCGCCCCCGGCCGCTCCCAGGGATTTCCGATTGGGTTTCGTTTCAAATGCGGCCGGGGGCGGCTGCGGTCCCGGGGAACCCGTCCCCGGACGGTCCGGGGGAACCGAACGTCACTTCGATCGCGACGCGAGATAGCCGACCAAGTGTTCGAGGAAGCGGCGGTCGCCGGGTAACTCGCGCAGGGCGGTGAGCGCAGCCACGGAATTTTCCTGGCCCATCTGGCGGGAGGTTTCGATGCCGTAGAGTTTGACGTAGGTTGTCTTGCCGGATTTCGCGTCCTTCCCCGCCGTCTTGCCCAGCACCGCGCTGTCAGCCGTGGCGTCGAGCACGTCGTCCATAATCTGAAAAGCCAGTCCCAGATGACGTCCCGCCCGCCGCAGGCTCGCCGACTGGGTCGGCGTGGCGCCGCCGACCAATCCTCCTGCGACCAAAGAGGCTTCGATCATGGCAGCCGTTTTGTTCAAGTGGATGAACTCGAGCTCCGCGGCGGTCGCGTTGACTTTCTTTTCCGCCAGTAAGTCTTCCATTTGACCGCCAATCAGGCGCTGGCTGCCGGCGGCGGTGGCAATCTCCGCAATGAGTTTCTGCGCCAGCTCGGGTCGGTCCGCGTAGGCCGTCGCCAGGAGGACGAAGGCATGCGTCAGGAGGGCGTCGCCCGCCAGCAGCGCCGTGGCCTCGTCGAACGCCTTGTGCGCCGTGGGCCGGCCGCGCCGCAGGTCATCGTTGTCCATGCACGGCAGGTCGTCATGGATAAGTGAGTACGTGTGCAGGCACTCGATCGCGACCGCCGCAGGTACGGCGGCATCGTTCGTGACGCCCAAGAGTTCAGCCGCGGCGAGTACGAGCACGGGACGCAGGCGTTTACCGCCGGCGTCCAAGCTGTAGCGCATGGCCGAGTGCAGGCGCGCCGGACGGGTTTCCGCGGCGGGGACATGCAAGGCGAGGCCGCGTTCGACCTGGGCGACGTGACGGTGGAGATCAGCCGGGAAGTCCATCAGAGGGGTTGAGTAGCGCCGCCTTCCGCTTCGTCATCAAAGCAAAAACGTGTGAGTCAAAAGTCGTGGCGCACTCCGCACTCGCCAAGCTCGCGGCCGCCGACCATAACCTCCACCGCCTTAAACCATGCCGACTTACGAGTACGCCTGTCCCAAATGTGGTCATGAATTCGAGCAGTTTCAATCCATGCGCGACGAGCCGCTGACGAAGTGTCCGAAATGCAAGAAATCAGGAGTGAGACGGCTGGTCGGCGGAGGCGCAGGATTGATTTTCAAAGGCACGGGTTTCTACATCACTGATTACAAGAAGAAGTCGGGCGCAAAGCCCGACGGCGGCGAAGCGAAACCGGCGGCCGCGCCGGCGACACCCGCTCCTGCGCCGGCGAAAACCTCCGATTCCGGGAAGAAATAACTTATGAAAAAACTAAACCTGCAGGGGCCGGGCTGGTTTCAAGTTACGTTTGGCGCGTTGTTCAGCGTCATTCTTGGCGTGGCACTGGGCGCAGGTTTGTTGGTCCTCCGGCCCGTGGTGGTCGTCAAACAGGAGCCCAAGGAGCGAGAGAAAGGCATCGTTTACTTCGTCGACGGCAGCCGGGATAGCGGACGCGGCCGAGAGGCTCTGGCCAAGCGCCAGGCGTTTCTCGCGGGCGAATCCATCACCGTGAATGAAGATGAGATCAACACGTTGGTTGCCGCCGCGATCAAAGCAGGTGCCGCCCCTGGTACTCCGGCCGCAGCCGCGAATCCATCGGCTCCATCTGATGCCGCGTATTTGTCGGCCGGTCTTCCTTCCGTCCGAATTCGTGGAGGGTCGTTGCAACTGGGCGTGCGCTTGGGCTCTTCGCTGCTCGCGCAAAAATTCGTCTTCCAGGCCCACGGAGGTTTCGTTCGCCGCGGCGACACGTTTGTCTTCGAGCCCAAGTCCATGTACCTGGGATCATGCCCGCTGGAGCGGCTGCCGTTTGTCGCGGGCTATGTCCGGGAAAGGATTCTCTCAGAGTACCCGCTGCCGGCCGACATGAAAGCCGCTTGGGCAAAGCTCAAAGACGTGGTCGTCGAGGGGAACACGCTGAAGCTCACCATGCCGTGATCGGCATCGTGGGGACCCCGTTTCTTTTCGGGTCGCGCGTGCGGCGCGCGTGTAACCTGATTCTGGTTACACTGCTGCTCGTCGGGGCGGCCAGTGTTCCTGTCCGCGGGGCTGACGTCGTGCCGGTCAACGTGCGCACGGCGCCCGGTCAATTCGACATCGCAGCTCAGGATGCGACGGTGGCGCACGCGGTTAGTGCCATTGCTGATGAAACGTGGCGCGGGCTCGCCGGACTGCTCGACTTGCCGCCGGCGTTTTCATCGCCCGTGTTCGTCCGGGTCATTGACGCCCGTACCGGCGGTGAGCCGTTTGGCGCGCTGGCTGAGCCCGGCGGGATCGCCTCGGTGTGGATTGATGTTACTGCCTGCAACCAGCCTGGACTGGTGCGCCGGGCGCTCACGCGCGGACTGTTGTTGCGTCTGGGCATTGCGGCGAGAGGAGCGGAGGCGATGCAGTCGGTCCCGCGCTGGCTCGAAGCTGGGTGTGCTCTTTGGGTGGATACACGGGTTTCGCCGGCGCGGCTCGATGCGATCAAATTTGAGACGCTCAGCCTTCCGCCTCCCGCACTCGGCGCGATCTTGAACGATGCGCCGGTCCTCGCGTCCGCGGCCGGGCAGGCGGCGGCATTTTGGCTGCTGACCTTTCTGCACGGTGAAGCCACGGGCCAGCGCGAGTGGCCGCTGTTTCTCCAGCGGGTTCTCAGCGGCGTTCGCGGCGATGAGGCGCTCCTGGCGGCTTATCCGGGGCGCTTCCTGAATGTACGGGAACGCGAACTCTGGTGGCAGACCGGATGGCACCACGTGCGGCGCGTCCGGACGTTTCCGACCATGACGAGTGATGACTCGGCGCGTGAGATTGATCTGCTCGCCCGCTTTGTGTTCGCGCCGGCGCAGGGTGATGTCGTTGTGCCTCTCCGCACGATGCTGGCCAACGCGAACGATGGGATCGTCGCGGGAGAGTTCGAGCGTCGTGCGGCTGAGTTGCGCCGCATTGCGCCGGTGCTGCACCCATTTTACCGCAATGCGGGGCTTTCGCTGCTGGAAGCGTTCGCGCAAGCCCGCGCGGAACTGCCGGAGCGGCGCGATGCGCTGGTGGCTGCGTTTGAAGCCGATTGGCGGGACGCGGTCGAGCTCGCCGCGGCGACGAAATCCGTGCTGGACGCGCTCGAGCAAAACCAACGGTAAGCGCGGCGGGAAACGTCAGCGTGCTTGCTAACTCTCAGCTCCCCTCGCGAAGCTTCAGGGCGTGTCTAAAAGCTTTAAGAACATCAGCGTAGTCGCCGTGGCGACGTTGGTGTCGCGCTTTTTGGGCCTGGGTCGCGATATCCTGATCACGGCGGTTTTCGGCCTGGGCTCGCTGGCGTCAGCGTTCTACACCGCTTTCACGCTGCCCAATTTATTCCGACGCCTCTTGGGCGAGGGAGCCCTGACGGCTGCTTTCGTGCCCACCTTGAGCGAGGAAATGCGCCGCGGGGACCGGGCCAGTGCCTTTGCGTTGGTGAACACGGTGACCAGCTGGCTCTTCGTCGTCACCGGCACCCTCGTCGCCGGTTCCATGGCCGCGATCGGGCTGGTGACGTGGGTCCTTCCGGATGTAACAGGTTGGGGGATTGACGCGGACCGGGCGCGGCGGTGGCTGGAGGCCGCTGATTTCGCGATCATCCTCTTTCCCTATCTGCTGTGCGTGTGTCTGGCCGCGGCCTTCAGTGCCGCGCTGCAGACCTTGGGGCGTTTCCTCGAGCCAGCGCTGTCGCCGATCTGGCTCAATGTATCCATGATTGCGTTACTCGCGGGCGCGGCCTATGGCGGGTGGGCCAGCACCGATGAAGAGAAAATGCTGTGGCTCTGCGGTGGCGCCCTGCTCGGGGGTTTGCTGCAGCTGACGGTGCCGGCGGCGGCCTTGGCGCGGCAGGGCTGGCGTCCCCGCTTTGATCTCTCGGTTAACGATCCACTACGGCAGATCGTCCGCCTGATGGTGCCGACGCTGTTTGGTTCCGCGATCTATCTGATCAACATGGCGGTTTCCCGGTTCATCGGCCTTTCGCTCAACGAATCGGCCGTGGCGGTGCTTAATCTCGCGACGCGCTTGATGGAGCTGCCGATCGGAGTGTTTACCATCGCGGTCTCAACCGTGGTTTTCCCGCTGATTGCCAAGTATGCGGCCGCGGGCGACACCGAGCAGGTGACAACCTCCTACCGCAAAGGTATGCGTTTGATCCTGGTGATCAATGTGCCGGCCGCGGTGGGGTTGTTGGTTTTGGCGACCCCGATTATCCGACTGCTTTTTCAACGCGGCGAGTTTGGGGCGCTCGACACGCTGTTGATGCGACCGGTGTTGATGGTGTGTGCGCTGGGACTGCCGTTTATTTCGTTTGTGAGCATCGTCCTGCGGGGATTCTACGCGCACAAAGATACCAGGACGCCGGTTCGGGCCGCGCTCGTGAGCTTCTTCGTTAACCTCGGGTTGAGCCTGACCTTGATGGGGCCTTTGGGAACCGTGGGACTCGCCATCGCCAGTAACGTCGCCGTGATGGTGCAGGCGATCTATTTACAGGTTCAACTCACGAAAAAGTACCCAGCTCTCGCTTTCAGTTTTGTGCGGAGCGATCTGTTGAAAATTCTCACCGGCGCGGCTATCATGGGCGTCGTGGTGGCAGGCGGTTGGGAGCTTAGGCAGGGATTTTTTCCGCCGGCCAAAGTAGCGGACGCCGTTGCCGTGGTCGGGTTGATTTTCGGCGGTGCCCTGGTCTACGCGGGTCTCGTCTGGATGCTGCGCATCGAAGGTCGTGACGACCTTCGGGCGGTGGTCACGAAGCTGGCTGCACGCGTGGGGCTTTGAGGGCGGTTCAAGGCGTTGGGATCAGGGCAAACCTGCATGGCTTTCGGCTGTCCAACCCTGGCCGTTGCACGCTGAGTACGCCTATTCTTACCTTGTCATTGCGAGAAGCGCAGCGACGAAGCAATCCATCTAGCTGGCTCGCCACGCCCTCGTTCCTCGGGCTCGCGATGACAAATCAGAGTGCGAAATATCCGGGCTAAGCGACTGCGGCAATCCACGCGTCCCGATGGATTGCCACGCTCGGCAAGCCTCGCTCGCACTGACAATCGGGGGGTGCGGACCTACCGTCGCTGGCCTTGCGCTCAAGAGAAGTTGGACAAACGTCAGCCCCATGAAACCGGCATCGAACGAGATCAAGGTCCTTCAAAATGCCTCAGAAAGTCGTTTTGAGGTGACCGTCGAGGGCTTGCTAAGCGTCGTGGATTATGTGCTGCAGGAAGGCGAAATTGCGCTCACGCATACCTATGTGCCCGTGGAGTTGCGCGGACGCGGCATCGCCGAAAAACTCGTCCGAGCCGCCCTCGAGTTTGCGCGCAGAGAACAGCGCCGCGTGGTGCCGGCGTGTTCGTATGTCGATGCGTTCATCGCGCGCCATACCGAGTTTAAGCCGCTGCTGAAATAGTCGCCGTTCCAGATGGCTCACCTTCGCGCGACCGGTAGAAAACGCCGGCTTCCGGGGATGCTGGGGGAAACTCCGTTCTTCGTCGGCGCGCAGAATCTGCTTGGAATTTTACGTGAAGGTGGCGCTTTGGTGAAAGCTGAGTTCAATCGGATTTCGTTCTAAATCACCCACTACCTCAAATTATGAAACGTAAAGCCTCCGCAGTTTGGCGCGGCGACCTGAAATCGGGTCGCGGCACTGTCTCCACCGAAAGCACCGTCCTCAAGGACGCGCAGTATGCCTTCGGCACCCGTTTTGAAAATGGCATTGGCACGAACCCCGAGGAACTGGTGGGCGCGGCGCACGCCGGCTGTTTCAGCATGGCATTGTCCGCTGAATTGGGTAAGGCCGGCTTTAAGGCCGACACCATTTCGACCACGGCGAATGTGAACTTCGAGAATCACCCGCAGACGGGTTGGACGGTGACCGCCATTCATTTGGAAACGAACGCCAAGGTACCCGAGATCACCGCGGAGAAGTTTGCGGAGATCGCGAACGGCGCCAAGAAGGGCTGTCCCATCTCGCGGCTGTTGAATGCCGAGATCACGCTCGACGCCAAGTTGGGCTGATCATTAACCGCATGCCGCGACTGTTCGATTCGTTTTCAATCAAATCAGTCAAGCTGCGCAACCGCATCGGCGTTTCGCCGATGTGTATGTATTCGTCCGAGGACGGGGTGGCCAATGACTGGCACCTCGTCCATCTCGGAGCTCGCGCCGCCGGAGGGGCTGGCCTCGTTATCGCCGAGGCTACGGCGGTGTCGCCCGCCGGGCGTATCACTCCTGCGGATGCAGGACTTTGGTCCGACCACCAGATCGAGCCGCTGGTTCGGATCAACCGCTTCATCAAGTCGCATGGCGCGGTGGCCGGTATCCAAATTGCACATGCCGGCCGCAAAGCCAGCTCGGCCCGCCCGTGGGAGGGTGGCGGGCACCTGGCCGATCAGGCGGGCGGATGGCCCACGGTAGCGCCGAGCGCGATCGCGTTCGGTGGCAGCCTCGGCAAGGTGCCGCACGCGTTGACGGTCGATGAGGTCGGTCGCGTGACGGCCGACTTCGCCGCCACGGCGCACCGCGCGCTGACCGCCGGATACGAGTGGCTCGAGATTCATTCGGCCCACGGCTATCTTCTGCACGAATTTCTTTCACCGACTTCCAACCAGCGGACGGACAGTTATGGCGGAAGTTTTGAAAACCGGATCCGGTTCGGTTTGGAAACGGTCCGAGCGGTTCGCGCGGTCTGGCCCGAGCGGCTGCCTCTCGCGGTTCGACTTTCCTGCACCGATTGGATCGAGGGCGGTTGGACCATTGAGGAAAGCGTGGAGTTCTCCCGTCGGCTCAAAGCGGAAGGCGTGGATTTAATCGACTGCAGCTCGGGCGGCGCATCGCCGGGGGCAAAGATTCCGTTGCAACCCGGTTATCAGGTGCCGTTCGCGGAGCGGATTCGCCGCGAGGCGCAGATCGCCACCGCGGCGGTGGGTCTGATTACCACCGCGGAGCAGGCCGCGGCGATCATCGAGCAAGGGCAGGCGGACATGGTGTTGATGGCCCGTGAATTCTTGCGCGACCCTAACTGGCCGTTGCGCGCCGCGGCGGAATTGGGCGTCACGCCGGCGCCGCGTCCGCCGGATCAATACGCCCGCGCGTGGTGAGATGCGCGGACGGGTGTGGGCCACGTTCGCAAACTCAGCCATTTTGAGCATCGTTTTAGTGAGCAATTTTTCCATGCCGATTCCAGCCCAGCAGCTTGTTGATGCGTTGAACTGGCGTTACGCCACGAAGAAATTCGATCCGGCGAAGAAAATTCCCGAGGGCGACTGGCACGCGTTGGAACAGTCGCTCGTACTTTCGCCGTCCTCGATTGGGTTGCAGCCGTGGAAGTTTTTCGTGGTGACCGATCCGGCGGTGAAAACGCAGCTGGTCACCGCTTCGTATCGTCAGGTGCAGGCCGCTGATTGCTCGCACTTCTTCGTGTTCACCGTTCGCCGCGACGTTGATGCCGCGCATGTCGATCGCCACATCTCGCGCATGATGGAAGTGCGGGGCGTGACCGAGGAGTCGCTCGCGAAATTTCGCACGATGACGTTGGGCAACCTGGATCGTGCCCGCTCGCTCGGCACGCTCAACACGTGGCAGACGCATCAAATCTATATCGCGTTGGGTCAGTTCATGGCGAGCGCCGCCGTGCTCGGGATTGATACGTGCCCCATGGAGGGCATCGAGCCGGAGAAGTTCGACGAGATCCTCGGCTTGCTCGGCACGGATTATACCACCGTGGTCGCCTGCGCCGCGGGCTATCGACTGGCAGACGACAAGTACGCGACGACGAAAAAAGTTCGGTTCAAGTCCGAAGACGTCATCGTGCGGATCTGAGGGGGCGGCTACGAGCCGCGGCCTCTGCAAGGGAAAATCGGATACGCGTGGTTATTCCCGGCAAAAGACGGCCGCGCGTTCTGCGGCGGTAATTTCTCTCCAGGCACCGGGGGAGAGTGAACCCAGGGCGAATTCGCCGATGCGGGCGCGGATGAGCCGCAGCGTCGGATGGCCGATTGCGGCGGTCATGCGGCGGACTTGGCGGTTTTTACCTTCGGTGAGTTCAAGCGCGATCCAGGCATCGGGTACATGTTTGCGCACGCGAATCGGCGGATCGCGGGGCGGAACCTCCGGAGCGGGATCGAGCCGGCGGGCGTGGCAGGACCGGGTGCGGTAGCCGTCGATCACGAGGCCGCCGCGCGCCAGGCGTTCGAGCGCTGCGGCGTCTGGCACGCGTTCGACGTTGGCCCAATACTCGCGACGGTGGGCGTGTTTGGGATCGAGCAGTTGGGTGTTTAACCCGGGCTCGTCGCTGAGGAGCAGCAAGCCTTCGGAGTCCGCATCGAGACGACCGAGCGCATAGACGTTTCCGGGCAGACGAAACTCGGCCAGCGTGCGCCAGCGTGAGCCGGGCTCGGGTGTAAACTGCGACAAGACACCGTACGGTTTGTGAAACGCGACCAACATGCCAGTGCGGGGAGTGACGAGCGACTCACCACCCGTGACAAGGTTGAATCTAAGAAACGCAGTTGCGATGGACGCCGTTCATCCGCTGAGCCGGTGGATCGGAACCCTCGTTCGGAAAGAGACGCCTTCCAGCTTCGCAGCGCGTTGAGGACAACCCGCTCCAGCTTGAAACGTGACACCGGCATTCCTGCCGGTGCGGTTGAAGCGGAAGCACAGACAAGAATGTCTGTGTCACGTCGAGCCGTGATCGATCCGACGCGAACGCATGACTGTGTTTTGCTCCCACACGATTGTCTCGTCAGGTGTCACCCCTTCTGGCTGAACTCATCGCATGCGCGCGGTCCAACTTACTGCCATCAATCAACTCACCGTCGGCGACGTGCCTGACCCGCAACCCGCGCCCGGGGAAGCGCTGGTCGCGGTTCGCGCCGCGGCGCTGAACCATCGCGATGTGTGGATTAAATCGGGCCAATATGCGGGCCTCAAGTGGCCGTGCCTGCCGGGCTCGGATGGTGCGGGAGTGGTCGTGGCGGTCGGATCCGACGTGGACTCAAATTGGAGCGGCCGCGAAGTGATCATTAAC
>Ga0163150_10003640_pt1 | contig 21416 bp, 22 predicted proteins | sample OliLakLV19P2IB_FD_148628 | JGI IMG/M metagenome (GOLD analysis project Ga0163150, IMG submission 148628) | Freshwater microbial mat bacterial communities from Lake Vanda, McMurdo Dry Valleys, Antarctica - Oligotrophic Lake LV.19.P2.IB | ecosystem: Environmental > Aquatic > Freshwater > Lake >...
AAATAAATGGGGCGAGTGATGGGGATTGAACCCACGACCTCCGGAACCACAACCCGGCGCTCTAACCAACTGAGCTACACCCGCCACGAACAGGGGTGATTATACCTACTAAAGATAAAAAAACCAAATAAATTGGTGCCCCCGGTACGATTCGAACGTACGACCTTGAGCTTAGAAGTCTCCTGCTCTATCCAGCTGAGCTACGGGGGCGCAACAGCGTCATTATATCTTATTGCCAGCTACCATTGATAAGTTTTTCTTTCTTGATGCGTGACCAGCGTTTTATTTCGACAGAAATACCCCGACCGTCAGGTCGTGGGAAGTTTATTTGAGCCTCTCTTTCTCTTGCCATGGATTTGTCGGGGAGAGGATTCGATACATATAAAAGCTTGAATGGTCCCTGATCTCGTGCAAATTGTGCTCCTGTGCCACTGTTGTGTTTTTCAAGACGCAAAGCTGGATTATTTGTGATGCCTACATAGTAGCGGCCAGTGCGGGCTTTACATATATAAACGAACCAGAAGCCAAAAAATATTGGCACAAAATCACCGGCCTGTCGTATAAGAACTTTCGAAAAACCATTTTTGATAATCGTGATAATAAGAAAGCCAGCAATCGGAGTAAGCTGCCATACGGAACGGCTCATATAAGTGTAGTTTGTAATGGTGACTCAAAAAAAGGAGTAGCTTTGCACAGAAAAATTGAAGGCTGGATTATGGGAGCTATGAATCAAGTATAATAAACAGAAGTACACCAATCAAGGCTTTTGCGCGGGTGTGGTATAACGGCTATTACTTCAGGTTTCCAACCTGAATACGAGGGTTCGACTCCCTCCACCCGCACCACAGATTAGTAGCGTGTCTTAGCTTGGAACCTTATTTGTAAAGTTGGTCGTGATTGCCAACTGCAACAAAAAGAGCTGTATCGTCACTGAGTATTTTAAAATGCAGGCGTATATCAGTGTTAACACTAATTGAACGATAATTTTTCCATTCTTCTTTTAGGGGGTGGTTGCGTAAACTATCATCATATGGATTGTCACTAAATAATTCAATGGTATCTTTTACGAGTTGCTTTTGAGTGTTTGATAATTTTGAGAACTGTTTACTAAAGCTTTTTTGAAATCTGATTCTCATAGTGTGTCAAGATAGGCTACAGCTTCTTTAACTTTCATGGCTTTGGTCATGTTTTTCCCTGCAGGTAAATCCCTCTCAACCTGTTCCATGATCTTAACAAGGTAGGGCGTAGGTTCTAGTTCGGTACTAAGCACAACCCTGCGGTCTCTCAGCATTTGCTTAATTTGAGCGTTCATGATCACACTAACAGGCACCCCAAGTTCATACGCAAACGCTTGCATCTGCTGCTTAGTTTCAGGATCTATCTTAATATTTAGTATTGTTTTAATCATATACTCATTGTATTACTATTGTATATACAAGTCAAGAACTAAATCTTCTAACTTTTCAGCCAACCGTAGTAGACTAGGGTATAGAATGTTCCAAACGCGGGACACAAGCTGCACCACAGATTAGAGCATTAGGTAAATAGGAACTTTTGTTTGAAATAATTATAGTTCGTGTCCCCTGCTTGGAAGGCAGGTATACTACCGCTGTACTACACTCGCAAGTGTACTACGAAGGACAAAAACCCAATACATTAGCCTATATTTGAATCCTACCTTAGGAACAGAGGTAATTATAACATCCGGACTACTATAACCAACCATAACTATAGTCGGAAAGTCAGTTCGGATCGTGATCAATTTCATTGGCGGCATATGTTAAAATGATCCGTCAATATCATTTAACTAGTTTTGCGTACACAACAATGTTGTGACTATACTTGCGTGATGCTCGGTCAAATTGACCACCACACGTTATTAGTCGTAGTCCTGGGTAGTCAATGTTACCGTACACTTCTTCTGTGGGGAAACTGCTTTGCTCATACTGCTTTATTGCCGTAACTACAAATTTGGCCACGAGCCCATCAGCTCTTTTGACTTCAACTAACTGATTTGGTGCAATTTGCCCTAATTTCCAAAAAACCGCCGGTCCCCTAATACTGTCTACGTGCCCTACTATTATGGCAGGACCTGTTTCCCCTGGGGTGGGACCAAAGCGATACCAGCCAGTGGAGCTAAAGGACTTAGGTAATTCCATAGTTCCGTTGGGCTCCCTACCTACGGTTATTATCGGTGCGTCTATCCCCAAGTCTTTTACTAGAAGCGAAACCGGACTCGAAGGTTCCATGCTCAATACTGGCGGCTTATCGATCCTGCCTTGTTTAACTGCAGGTACTGGTGGCGAATAGCTTACGACGGGGAGCGGTGAATCAGGTTCGTAAAGATTAATTCCATAGTATGTTGTGCCAACAATACCAGCCAATAGCAGAGTGGTTGTTATCACCAGTCGACTGACCCGTGCTGTTATGGATTGCTTTTTGACATTTCTTCTGCGTGTAGGTTTTTTTGATCTCCTGTTAGCACGCTTTAGCACCAACTCAACACTTATGCTCGAGCCCAATTGCAGCGTAAAACGATAACTCTTTGTTTTATTACTTGCATTATGTTTGCCCTTGGCGTTATGTTTATTTGACCTAGAGCTTGCTTTTGACTTGTTTGCCGCCGAACCCCTCCGTCTACCTAAAAACGGCAGCCTGCTTTTTTTGCTTGGTTGCTGCCGTTTTTTAGTGGACATTTTTTACTGCCTATCTACTAGCTAACACTTTTTATGCGCGTAACTATTGTTGTTGACGGCGCAAGCGAGAAATAGCATAGCCCAACAAGGTTAATGAACCGCCTAGACCCAAAACGGAAGTGGTGGCTATGCTGTTGGTTCCTTCTCCCGCATTAACGGCTCCTGTTGGTGCTTGTACCTGGGTACTTATGCCAAGGGTTTTTGGTGTAACAACTTGGCCTCTCACTTCTTCTGCAACCGGATCTAAAGCAGCGCAAACAGGATAAATACTGTTAGGGCTGGAACTATCTGGGTATGCGCTGTGAAACGCAGTTGCCGAAGTAACTGCTTCAGAAACTGCCAAACCCGAGTTTACCACTTCAGTCAATGTGTCTTTGTCATCTGGCAAATCACTAATTGGATTTGTGGTCGCTACTACGGTAGTTGCTGCGTTTTTCAGGATCAAATGCCACTTTTCGTTTGGCTGAACCTGAGAAGATTTAGCGCTATGACCATCAAAAGATTGCAGGGTTACTTTATATTTTCCTGCCGGGATTGAAGTGTTCAATGGACCTTTTGTTGCGGCGCTTATCGACTGATTAGACCTTATAGAACTGTATGGGAAAAAGTCAACTACGATTCTTCCAGGTTGCGCCTCTAGCGTACATTGAACATGCTGAACATTAGTAGCTGCTGAAACACCCCTGTTGCTTAAACTTGCTGTTAGAGAAGTAATGGCAAAAAGCAACACAAAGGCCGTAGCCACAAGCGCATATTTTATCTTTCCAAAATACGTTTGTAGTTTACTTGGCATAACCTAACCTCCTGCCCAACCCTGTTTAGAGAACAATAATATTACCGTATAACTTACGTTACTCTTTATTACCAAAATTGGCAAGTATATTATAAAATAACTATAAGCATAATGGTTCGTACCCTTTACTCGTGTATGTAAACTACGACCCAGCACCCTCCTAGCTATATATAATTAAAGCAGGTGTTTTTCTGATATGCTCCCGAGTTTTGTTATATATAGTGCAGGTTGGCAATTTGCGCTCCGTGCTCATTGAGGCGTTCAGCCAAATCCTCGTAGCCGCGGTTCGTAGAATGGATGACTCTGAATATTAAAGAACCTGGAGTGACAAGAACAGAGCTGTCTTTATCGCGACTTAGTAAAAAAGCTTGTTACGACATGTTCCGAAACACTATACTCATAGTTATGCGTACGTCCACATCACTCTATCTACGTAATACCATCATACGAGCCATAATACTCGCAGTGCCGTTGGTTTTTATAATCGTATTGGTCAAAACGTACTGGCCGATCAGTCACAATCCAAAATTATGGTATGTATCAAATCAAGGAAGCGACTCGGCAGATGGGACAAAACAAAATACGCCGCTTCTTTCGATTCAAAAAGCAATAAGCGTTGCTTTGCCAGGTGATACTATACAACTTGCTGATGGCGGTTACTATCAATCTTTCAAGACCGATCGGTCAGGCAAGAAGCGATCACCTATCACTATTAAGGGATCAAGAAATGCCACTATCTATGGTAGCACCTCTCGCGTTATAGAAATCAACCACGATTACATCCACCTGGAGGGCTTCCATGTTGATGGTAAACACGGCTCCGGTGACAAAAAAGAGGACTACCGTGACAAACTAATATATGCAATTGGTACTCTGCGTCACAAAGGTGTCGAGGGTCTTAAAATAGACAATTTACTCATTGAAAACGCTGGTGGTGAATGCGTGCGTTTACGTTACTTCGCGCGAAATAATGAAATCACTAACTCTACAATCCGCAACTGTGGCTTTTATGATTATAGTTTTAGTGGCAATGGCAAAAATGGCGAAGGTATTTACATTGGTACCGCTCCCGAACAACGCGGTGATGGCAAAAATCCTACCAGTGATCCAGATAAATCACGCGGTAATTGGATCCATCATAATACAATAGAAACAAACGGTAATGAATGCGTTGACATCAAAGAAGCAGCCAGCGAAAACCTGGTTGAATATAATAGTTGTACTGGCCAGCGTGACTCAAAATCTGGCGGTTTTAATGCCCGGGGCAATAGTAACACCTTTCGTTTCAATATTGTCTTTGGGAATGTCGGTGCTGGTTTCCGGTTAGGAGGCGATGGTAAATATGACGGAATAGATAACAACGTATATAAAAACACGATTAAAAATAATCAAGGCGGAAGTATCAAAATATTACGTACTCCACAAGGAAAAATTTGTGGGAACACAGTTATTGATAACAGTGTTATATCTACGGACGAAGCATCTGAAGCTACGGCTGGCTCCCAGACCGTATGTTAGCTAAGTTATAATAATTCTCAAAATGATAGCTACGTAACGTTTTATCATGTAGCCTTTAGAGTGCATATACAACATTACAACATATTTTATAGAAAAACACTTGTGGAAAAGTCAAATTTAGTCTATTATAAATTACAGCAGATGTGTTTACTTTAGAGCTTAAATGTTTTTTAAGTGAGTATTTATATATCCTGTTAAACTATTAGGAGACACAATGAAAATTGCCATTGTAGGAGCTGGATTTGTTGGTAAAGCCACTGGACTAGGCTTGAGTAAACATCAGCACAAGGTGGTTTATGTTGAGACAGACAAAGACAAGGTCGCCAAAATGAACGGCCAAGACCTAGATGCTTACTTGCCAAAAGATTACCCGAAAATTACAACCGATGTAACTATGTTTTGTGTACCTACACCTACCAAAGGCGACTCTATCCAGCTGGATTATTTAACTCAGGCTGTTGAGGATTTTGCCAAGCGACTAAAAAATCACAAAGAGTATCATGTTGCTATTATCCGTTCAACCGTACCCCCAAAAACGACAAGAGAATTGGTTTTACCGCTAATTGAAAATATCTCAGGTAAAAAAGCTGGCAAAGATTTTGGGCTTACAATGCAACCGGAGTATTTACGCGAAGCAACTGCGGTCGAAGATTTTGAGCGCCCATGGTTTATACTGATCGGTCAACTCGATAAAAGATCCGGAGATGTTGTAGATAAGCTTTATCGTCCTTTCGATGCTCCTATAGAACGAACTGGCCTTGAGGAAGCTGAGTTTCAGAAGTACGTACACAATATCTACAATGCCGTTAAAATTACTTTTTTTAACGAAATGCGTATTGTCGCTAACAAAGAAAACTGGGATGCGAACACTATCTTTCGGGCAGTGTCAGAAAGCTGCGAAGGCATGTGGAATACGCTTTACGGCATCAAGGACTACGGACCTTTTGATGGTTCTTGTTTGCCCAAGGATACACGGGCACTAATTGAATGGGCTGATAAACACGGGCATAACCTAGAAACTATAAAGACAGCTTTTGCCGAAAACATTAAACATGAGCAGATTATTGGCAAGAATAGAAAAGTGAAGGTGAACCACCTTGCTCACGTCATTCTATAATTCCAGCAAAGAGCTTCTTATTTATCTGCCCTTGTCGATTATTGGACTATGGCGCTGGAGTTATTGGCTGGTTCGGAAAGTCGCGGCCACGCTTTATAGTCCGGAATTTACTCAATGGCCAGAAGATCAAAAAAAACCGACCGTTACTGTAATAACACCGGTTTACAATGAAGACCCCAATGTATTCGAGCAAGCCATGCAGTCGTGGATCAGCAACGGTGTAACCGAAATTATTGCCGTTATAGATAAGTCGAACGTTCATCAAATTATTGATTACGACAAACGGTATGTACACCGCAGGGATGTAAGGTGTCGTCTTGTTGTCACACCAAAACCGGGCAAGCGTGCGGCGCTGTGTGATGGGATCGTGCGCTCAAACGGTGACCTTATTGCCCTAGTTGATTCTGATACTATTTGGGGCGACGAGGTACTAGCCAAGGCTTTACCGTATTTCTTGAATGAACGGATTGGCGGCGCTACTGTTAGCCAGCGTATCCAAAACCCGGATAGCGTCAGCAATGTGATGTTTGATATATTGCTTTGGACGAGGTATCACGAAGAAGTACCGTTTTTACTTGGTCTTGGGAAAGCTTTTAATACCTTATCTGGTAGAACGGCTTTTTATCGCCGCGGGGCGTTATTAAACGACAATCATGATAATATTCATTTGCTTAGGCATGAGCATTTTTTGGGAACACGTGGGGTATCTGGCGATGATAAGCGTTTAACACACCTTATTTTAGAGCAAGGGTGGCATGTATCATATGTGGTTGGCGCTGAAGTATATACACCCGGGTTAAGTTCTACTCGAAGTTTCTTGAAACAACGTTTGCGTTGGACGCGTAACTCATGGCGGGCTGATCTGAGGGCAATTAAAAGGGGATGGGCCTGGCGCCATCCCGTCCTTGCCTTTTTTATGATTGACAGGTTTTTCCAGCCTTTCTTTATGTTAATCGGTCCATTTATTTTTGTGCTTGCCGTATCGGCTGGTGATTGGTTAACGGCCGGAATTCTGATCGGGTGGTGGTTGGCTAGTCGTTTTGTACGGTTAGCCAGCTATTTTAAGGCTTATCCAAAGCGTATTGTTTATCTACCTGCTTACGTCATTTATGGCTACACCAATGCCCTGATGAAAATCTATGCCTTGGCTACGTTAATGGAACACACCTGGGCAACACGCTGGCACAAACAACGACTTAAATATAAAACGAATTGGCGCAAGACAGTACCAATCATCAGTGGCAGCTTGGCTCTGGCAGTTTTTCTAACGGGAATATTTTGGTTCGTGCATCGTACCAATAATACTTCTGGAGCTCACCTAAAGGTACCAGCCGCCGTTTCAGCTGGTGAGTTTGATGGATTATTGTTGGGTTCCAATTCAGCCGCTCCAGCCTCGCCAAAACCACCAGATAATATGATATTGCCAACTGGAGTTAAAGTTTATACTGTGAAGCCGGGCGATTCGCTTATTGGGCTGTCAGAAACATTTCAAATGACAGTTACTGATATCAAAAGATTAAACGGCTTGCGTGATCCGGATATACTGCATGTTGGCCAAAAATTAATTTACTATGACCCGGCTGCCAGGAAAATAACACAATGAGCAAACATAAAATTAAAGAGAATTTCCGCCCCGGCATGGTCTTAATGATATTTCCGCTGATAATTGGCATTATGGCTTTACCTTTCCTGTTTAGTGATCGCTTCGGTCAAAGTCTTGGGTCAGCTGGCGCGGCCCGTTTGGTAACCCGCAACTGGCAAATAGCGGATAATGCCCTCAAAGCCAGCCAACCTGAATACGAGCGAAAATTTGCCTATTACAAATTAAAGGAAGGCGAAAATCTTACAAAAGTATCCCAGCACTTCAGCGTACCAGAAACAAAGTTAACCGAGCTCAATCCTGGTATATTAGTGGCTGGTACTACCATCAGAGTACCGCCCTTGCAGTTTCCGCTGACTGCCAGTTCTAGCACAAATAACAAACTGAGCCAGATCCAAATTCGCGAAGACAATGGAATCGTGCGGCTAAAGAATGGTTATAAATACGAAAAAGTTGTAACTAGTATTCCAGAGTTGACCGCATTTTTGGCAAAAATGAATGTTTTCAGCCAAACCGGTCCAAAGTCTTATCGCCTAAATCGACCCCTATTGCTTGACGAAAATATTCGGCTAAATATAACAAGCGAGACAGTCAATCGGCTTGAGCTGAGGAGTTCTCCCAATAGAGACACAACCTGCTTGTGTATAACCAATGGAGAGCTGCTCATCAAAGATACTACTATTACCAGTTACGACCCAACCACACAGGGCCCCGACCACAACCCGGCAGATGATCGGAGCTTCATCAGGGTCTTAAAAAGCAGCCGCATGGACATTATTAACAGTCAAATAAGCTATCTTGGGACCGGTTTAAGGCAGCCGAATAAGCAACTTCCCCTTGCTAAGGATGGGGGCACATACGGTATATCCTGGCGAATACCAGACGATATGCTCGGCGTAGATATTACGACAGGCTGGGTGGAGGGCAGTACCTTTTATAAAAATCATTTCGGTAGTTACACTTTCGGAGCCTCGGGTATGGTGTGGAGAAACAATCATTTTCTGGATAACGATGTCTATGGTCTTGACCCACACGATGACAGCAATAACGCGTTAATAGAGGGTAATATATTTGAACGTAATGGCAAACACGGTTTTATCATATCCAAAAGATGCAACTATAACATAATTCGGAACAATGTTTCATTTGGAAATGGGCTACATGGTTTTATGTTGCACCAAGACTCCACATACAACGCCATAGAAAATAATCTGGCATACGATAATGCCGATAACTATGTTATTTTTGCGTCGAGTTTTAACATTATCCGTAATAATAAGAGCTACAATGCCCGACGAAGCCATATTCGAATTAATGAATCATCAAGCAATAACTTTATAATTAACAACACTTTATACGGTGGCTCAAAAGGCATATTTATCTATGGTATGAGTAATAATATATATGTAAAAGGCAATATTATTGAACAGGTAGGCGTAATTTTGGAGACCAACAACGCGCAGAAAATTTTACTTGTGGATAATTTAGTACAAGGACTTGATTATAGATTTGCCAGCAACGACAGGGTTATTTTTGGGCCTAATAAAGTTAGCAAACTAGTAATAAATGTGCCTAACGATATCAATACAATCAGGGCTACTAACGGCAGTATTAACAACAACACCAAAAACGATTGAAGTTCATTCCCGACCGCAAGGCGGGTGCCTAAGCCGTATAGTTTTCTTAAAGTTAAATTATATATCGTGCATCACTGTTATATGTGCGCCCAAGGAGTTGAGGCGGGCGGCTAGATCTTCGTAGCCGCGGTTAATGGTGTAGACGTTTCGTAATATTGATGTGCCTGGGGCCGCCAACATACCAATTAGCAGCATCACAGCTGGTCGGATACCGCTCGGAGCGACAATGTCGGCTGCCCGGAATCGCGTTGGACCGGTTATAAAGGCCCGGTGCGGATCAGCTAGGTCTATGTCCACCCCAATCTTTTTCATCTCGGTGTACATAAGCGCCCGGGCTTCGTAGCTTTCTTAATTAATCTTTTGAAAAAATTTTTACTCGTATCTCTATTATAAACCTTTGCAACACTGTTCAAGTTCCTCTTTAGTAAATCCCCAATTTAGAAGTTTCTTCATAAGGCGCTGTCCGTTCGCATCAAAATATTGATGAGTTATCAGTATGAAAGGTTTATCTTCGAGGTTTTGATTGCGCCTAGTGGGGTGTACATATTTTTGAGGGTGTTTCGAGCGTCCAATACCTCGCTTCTTCTTGAACCCCAAAGCCAGTAAGAGAGCCACACATTCCACATTAGAGTGTGGATATATACTCTTGCGTGGTGCCATAATTAGGTCAGTACTTTATCCAGTTCTTTTTTGTAGTCTAGATGGACTGTTTCGAGTTGATTCGTCTTTTTATTTTCAAAATTGAAAATCGTATTATCAATATTGATTCTCTTAGCGAAATAAGTAGGCACGTCGAAGTAGACCATAAGTGTGTCATTAATGTGTATAGCAAGCTCTTTAGCATCCTTACCGCTAACTATAAATTCGGGTAAACTGGGTGCTTCAACCCAGTGGACATCTCGCTCTGCATCATAATGGCTCACAAAGTTTATTTGTGATGGCATTTCACTGAAATCAATAGTAGGGCGTCTCTTGAGGACACCATAAATAAACTCCTGCCAGAGGTTGGTTGCAATATCAATCATATTCATAGTTTACAACCTTCATAAGCATAAGTATATTGCTTATCCTTAAATGCGTCTGTGATATTTTACTTGCTGTCATGGGATAGTCGCCATTATGAGGAATGTATAATGTTACTAAATATTTACTAGATATCGTGCAAGACGGTGATGTGAGCACCCAAGGAGTTGAGGCGAACGGCCAGATCCTCGTAGCCGCGGTTAATGGTGTAGACGTTTCGTAATATTGATGTGCCTGGGGCCGCCAGCATACCGATTAAAAGCAGGCTGGCGGGGCGCAGAGCAGGGGGCGATACAACATCGGCTTTTGTAAATCTTGTTGGCCCTTGTATATATATGCGATGAGGATCCGCGAGTTCAACATTCATGCCGATTTTAGTCATCTCGGTATAATAAATGGCTCGATTCTCAAACATCCAGTCATGGATTAATGTCCGGCCTTTTGCTACGGCCGCGATGGGAACAAAATATGGAATATTGTCTGGATTTATTCCCGGCCATAGGTTGGGGTGCAGTTTTTCTTTAGGAGCAATTAAGCCGCCATCGTGTTTGTTGATTTTAATATCTGCCAAATCAACAACGCCGTTTTCGGCTTTATATACGGCTGATGCCGTATAGTTTAATCCCATAGTTTTTAATTTGAACAACTCAAGACCAATCCAATACAAAGGTACACGCCGGATAGTTATGCTGGAGTTGGTTGTAACTGCCGCGGAGATAAAGAACATAGCCTCAATCGGATCCTCTGCAGGAGCAAACGACACGCTTTTCTTGATATTAGAGACACCGGTAACGGTAAGTACCCCAGAACCAACACCTTCAATTTTTACGCCTAGCTTTTTTAAGAACAAACAAAGGTCTTGGACCATATAATCCGCGCTGGCTCCCTGGATGATTGTTGTGGCATTGGTACGGGCTGCCGCCATTAGTGCGTTATTGGTGACTGTGTTTCCTTGTTCGTACAGCACTACATGGCTGTCTCCGGTTTTTTTCTTAACACCTACTTCATAAAAGCCTGTTTTAGCAACCACACCAACGCCAAAATGTTCCAGCGCGTAAAGATGCGGAGCTACGGTCCGACGCCCTAATTTGCATCCACCGGCGTAGGGAATCTTAAACTCCGCATTATCGTGCATAAGAGGGCCAAGAAGCATTAACACGCTGCGTGTTTTACGGGCTGCTTCGCCATCAATATGGCTTAGGTCAAATTTTGCAGGAGGGCGAATTTCTACGTCGTTCCCAGCCAACCACTTTACTTTTACGCCAATACTTTCCAGGACTTCAATAATACGGTTAACTTCTTCAATTCGCGGCAAGGCTTTTAGTCTAGTGACGCCTTTATTTAAAAGACTGGCACACAGCAGGGCAACGGCGGCATTTTTACTGGTTTTGAGGGTAATTTCTCCCTTTAGCTCATGGCCGCCCTCAACCCTAAGGTTGATGCCACCCTCGCCCAGGCTAATAATTTGCTTATTTAATACATCGCTGATGCGGCCAAGTGTCTCCAGACTGAGGTTTTGTTTGCCATGTTCAATGCGGTTCACAGCCGACTGGCTGGTATTTAATTTTCGGGCAAAAGCCGCTTGCGTTAAGCCGCGCTCTTGCCTTATTTGATGAATTAAGTGACCAATTTTCTGGTTAGTATTGAGCATTAACCAATAAATTATATCACCTAAGATATGAAATGCTATTGTAATTTTATGATAACACGCATTTCGTACTTTCTGGTTGATGCCAGTCAGGAGTGATCTGGGGTAAGTGGAAGGCACGAAATGCGTGGATAAGTGGGTTTCACCCGTTTAATTGCTACAATAAACGCATGATACGGTACGGGTACGGCTTAATGTGAGGCAGGGGATTTAGGATGAAAGATAAAATACTCGACAAGTTACTACGCGCCGAAGAGCAACGGCAGCGAGAAGGCCTAGAGCTGATCCCATCCGAAAACTATGTCAGCCGTGACGTGTTGACGGCACTAGGGAGCGTCTATACCAATAAATATTCAGAAGGCTACCCCGGCAGGCGCTATTACGGCGGCCAGGAGAATACTGATAAGGTTGAACAAATTGCTATAGACCGCGCCAAAGCCCTGTTTACGGCCGATCATGCCAATGTCCAGCCGCACAGTGGCGCACCGGCTAACATTGCGGTCTATCAGGCTTGGTTGGAGCCCGGGGACACCATTATGGCCATGCGGCTCGATCACGGCGGCCATCTGACACACGGCGCCCCAGTAACCAGTAGTGCCAAGCTGTATAATTTTGTCCGCTATGGCGTGAAAGATCCCGAAACTGGCGAGATAGATTATGAGCAGATGCGTGAAGAGGCAAAAAGGCAGAAACCAAAAATTATTTTGGCCGGTTTCAGTGGCTATCCGCGTAGCCTTGATTACGGCAAATTTGCGGCTATTGGCAAAGAAGTCGGTGCGGTGTTAATGGCCGATATGGCCCACATTGCCGGATTGATTGTTGCAAAAGTATTGCCGAATCCGTTTGACAGTGGATTTCATATCATTACCACCACCACGCACAAAACCCTGCGTGGTCCTCGCGGCGGTATGATACTCACCAAAGGCAAGGTCAGTAATCCGCTCAAACCACCGCCTAAAACCGTCGAAAACTTACCGACCTTGATTGATAGGGAAGTCTTCCCAGGTTTTCAGGGCGGCCCGCACATGAACAACACTTTGGCCAAAGCCGTTGCCCTAGGCGAAGCCCAGCAACCGTCGTTCCAAGTATATGCCCAGCAGATTCTTGCTAACGCCAAGCGTCTAGCGGATGAACTTATGAAGCGAGGGTTCAAGCTGGTGACCAACGGTACCGATAACCACCTAATCATGATTGATATGCCTCGCAGCTATGACATAACCGGCCGTGAAGCCCAGGATATACTAGATAGGGTGGGACTAACCGCTAACTGCAATGCCATACCCAACGATCCATTGCCGCCGTTCCGACCAAGTGGGTTACGCCTTGGCACGCCGGCCATTACAACCCGCGGGCTCAAAGAGAACGATATGGAGCAGATAGCCGAATGGATGCAGCAAGCCATCACCCACCGCAACGATGAAAAATTACTTAACATGTTAAGTAATGATGTCAAAACATTTGCCAAACAGTTCCCACTACCAAGCGATGTATAATACTTAACATGTTAAGTATTATAAGCAGATAGGCAATTGTAACGTCGGTTTAAGGGCGCCTTTTCTTTTGCAAAAAGTAATACATAGCAGCTGTGCTGGCCCCTGCTAGTGCGGCAGTAATAGTATGGTGGCCAATCTTTTTGCCAAACCCAAGTATCTTTGCGGCTGTGGTTTGTTGTACGTGCTCTGCCATTTGCGCAAAGTCTATGCTAAGACTCTCCATGAAGCAGTCCATAACGCTTTGGACAGAAGTAGGTACCTGATCTTGGACAACACCGCCCTCAAGATCGTATTGCAGGAAGCTGGCTAGCGACGTGTGACCCATTTCATTGGCTAAGAAGCTTTGATCCCCAGTTATTTCATGCAGAAAATTTACCCGGCGCTGATCTTCATTTAAAAGCATAGTGGCCAACATCTGTGATTTGATTGCAATATTATCTTCGCCCTGCGCGATTGTTTGTACCGAAGCGTAAAAGGCGAAAATCATTCCATCGGTGGCAGCACTGAGATTATTAAGATTTCGTCCGGTAGGTAGCCGAACATAACGTGCCGTGCTATCAAATAAAGCAATTCTTGTGTTATCTAAAGTTGCCAGATTTTCTGCCAATGGCCCTAGTTCGGGCAAAGATGGGAAATTGATCGAGGAAACTTCACCAGTCATAAGATGATTTTAGAGTCTAAAACAAAGAAAAGTCAAATTACTGGCGTTTACGGTGGGTAAATTTGAGCCCACTCCGGATGTCGACAATAGCCACTAACTTTCTCCAATTAACTCTGGCTCTTGTTGCAGCGTGATACCAAACATAGCCTGTACTTTGTCGACGATTTTTTGTTTGAATCGTAGCAAATCGGCCGTGCTTTTGGCGTGCTCATTAACGAGTATTAGTGCTTGTTTGGGCCAGGTAGCCATACCGGTTTCTGGATCATGAGAGTCTTTAAAACCGGCCTGCTCAATTAGCCAAGCCGCCGATAGTTTAACCTGCCCGTCAGTGGTCCCCCAATGAATTATATCCGGATAATCGGCTTGTAGCTGTAAAAACATTTCGTTATTAACAACTGGATTAGCAAAAAACGAGCCGTTATTGGCGACTTTAGCAGGATCAGGCAATTTACGCGTGCGTATGGAAATGACGGCTTGGCGTAATATTTGGGGAGTATATTGAATAATATTATGCTCCATAAAGTAGCTTTGCACAGAGGAATAAAAAGGAGGAGTGGGGTTAGAATGGCGCAGATGCAGTGTTAAACCAGTTATGATAAACCGGCCTTTGTCCGAAGTTTTAAACCGGCTGGTGCGGTAGCCAAAGGCACAGTCGGCTTTAGGAATAGTTACGAATTGTGTTTGCCGAGTGTCATAAGCCTCGACACTTACCAGTGTATCGGCTATTTCCTGCCCATAGGCGCCGACGTTTTGTATCGGTGTGGCACCAACAGTTCCAGGAATAAGCGACAAAGCTTCGATGCCAGTAAGCCCCTGGTCTACCGTACGCTTAACCACACTGTCCCAATTTTCGCCCGCCTTCACACTTATATAGGTGTTTTCCGCGTCTTCATGCTGCTGCTCAAAACCCATAACTTTATTGACCATTACGAGACCAGGAAAGCCTTTGTCGGTCCAGACAATATTACTGCCAATGCCGATCATAATAAATGGCAAGTTATGGGAAGTTGCCCACGTCGTTGCTTCGGTCACTTCATGGCGATCGGTTATATCGGCCAGATAAGCTGCTACCCCGCCCAGTCGCATGGTTGAATATTCACGCAAGGGAACATTTTGGCGTATATGCATTTACGGCTTATTATACCTTGAAAGGGCGTAGCGTAACGAGTACCATAGTAGGTACATGAGAGAGCAGAGTAATCGCCAAAGACCATATCGTACCCTTGGGTGGCATCTCAAGTTCGCCCGCGAACAGCTCAAAAAAAGTATATTAGAGGTATCAGGTGCGGTTGAAATCGATATCGACATACTTGAGCACATTGAATATGGCGCGCAGCGACCCAGCGAGGATATACTGCTACTGCTCATTACGCATTTGGAATTTGAAGATGCCGAAGCCACTAGCTTGTGGGAGTTGGCGGGATACAGCGACAGCGGAATACATGAGCCTGGTAGTGGGCAAGATAACTCCATGCCATCGCTAACTATAGCCTTGCCCATGGACTTACGAATTATTTATACTGATATGCTGCAAGTAATGACCAACGATTATGGCGTTGTTATGAACTTTATGCAAAGCGGTGGTTCCAATAATCAATCAATACCAGTAGCCCGCGTTGGTATGAGCAAGGAACAAGCCTATAACGTGTTAATTGCCTTGCAGCAAAGTCTTGGGCAAACACAGCGTTCGCAAAAGCCCAAATACCTGCCAGCCCGTGGTTCCAAACGCCAATCTAAAAAATCAGACAAATAAGAACGAGTGAAACTAACCGTTTAGTTCGTAACTAGTGGTTTGATCACTTTCCAAAACGCCGCTTCCCAGATTCTGTAAGCCCGGTTACTGGGGTGGAACAAGTCAGCCGAGTAGTTAAATATAGATTGCTTCTTTTTGGTTTCGGTTTGCAGGTCCACAAGCTGCAGATTATATTTACGCACTGCTTCGCCAATGTACCGGCTGGCTTCAACGGCTTTGTCGTTAGCCCGTATTCGTCCGCCAAAATAAGGTATATTTGTTATCACACTGCCCGATGGTAACGCTGCAGCTAACTTGTCATACTGTGCGCGGAAATTGCTTGCATTATAATTTACGACATCATTAGCCCCTATCTCGACCGTTATTAAATCTGGCTTGTAATGTTTGAGCTGTGGGATCTGGCTTTTTAGAACGTCTTCGATCTTTGCGCCCGTCACACTGAGGTTTACGATGCGTACGGTTTTACCAGTGGCTTGCTGGATGTGCTGTGCCAGCAACCCAACGTAGCCAAGCTCTGGTTTGGAAGCGCCAATGCCTTGGGCGGCCGAATTGCCCAATGCAACATAGGTAAAAGAACCTTCGGCAGGGCGTTGCCGCCAATATTTGGCATACGTGGCTACGCTCCCGCGGAGCTGCAACAGCCGCAATACTTGTATAGAAACCAACACAAAAACAACTATCCCAATTGCTAAAACAACATTTTTAACCATCACCTGAGTATACCCGACTTACGCAAAATCCCTCGTTTCCAGGGTACATCTGGGTTAGTGCCAAGTGTTTTATCTGACAGAGATGTATCCGTAGATACATCGAGGGAAGAAAAACAGTTGGCAGTTGACCAGATTTGGTCTGGGGATGGGGGAGCTTTGCGTAAGTCCAGTTAATGAGCAAACTTTAGATTGATCCGGTCAGCAGCTTTTTCAACCCAATCATGTAATCGTGTTAGCTGATGAGCCATAACTAATCTTTCATCTTCTGATATTTCAAGACGTTTTTCGATACTATCAAGTTAATTTAAAATCTTCTGAACCTGTTTTTGTGTTTCTGCCAATGTAATCTCCACTTTAGAAAAGCGTTCATCAATTCTCGTCATCATAACATCGAGAACTTGGAGTACGTCATCAATATCTTTTCGGGTTACTTGTGGACTAGCATTCATGAGTTTATTATATCACTCAAAGTCTTAGAGCAGACGATTGCTAGATATTAATACCTAGTCATTATGCTTAGGCTTGGTACCCGCGGACGGATTCGAACCGCCGACTTTCTGTTCCGAAGACAGACGCTCTAATCCACTGAGCTACGCGGGCCTACGATCATTATAGTGTATTTCCGTTGTGATTCTCTTATGGGTACGAAACCTGTGACAATTTGCGCAAACAAGCTCACAGCCAAGTGCTCTATTCCGCTGAGCTACGGGCGCATAACCTGTATATTTTACCACCTTTAGGGGTACAATATACTAACTATGACAGAAATTACCAACTTTGCCCAAGCCCGCGCTGTACTCATGAGCTATATGCCGCCAGATACCAGGCGTGGTAATTACACGCTGGAACGCATGAGTAAGCTAATGAACGAGCTGGGTAATCCGCAAGATAAGCTTAAAGTCATTCATGTAGCCGGCACATCAGGCAAAACATCCACCGCTTATTATTTGTCGGCACTACTGCAGGCTAGTGGGCAAAAGATTGGCCTAACTGTGTCACCACATATTGATGAAGTCAACGAACGAGTGCAGATTGACCTTAAGCCATTGTCCGAAACAGCCTTTTGCAAGGAACTTTCGGTATTTATAGAGATTGTAGACAAAACGGGTATCAAACCGACCTATTTTGAACTACTTGTTGCCTTTGCTTATTGGACTTTTGCTAAAGAGAAGGTGGACTATGCGGTAGTCGAGGTGGGTCTAGGTGGTCTGTTGGATGGTACTAATGTGGTTACTAGACAAGACAAAGTCTGTGTCATCACCGACATCGGGCTAGACCATACCGAGGTACTAGGTAATACGCTAGCGGCGATTGCCGCCCAAAAATCAGGTGTTATTCAGACCAATAACAGGGTTATTATGTACAAACAAGCGCCGGAAGTGATGCAAGTAGTTCATGCAAGATGTGTTCAAAAAGAGGCTAGTCTGTTTATGATTGCTAGACTCGACTTACGCAAAGCTCCCCCATCCCCAGACCAAATCTGGTCAACTGCCAACTGTTTTTCTTCCCTCGATGTATCTACGGATACATCTCTGTCAGATAAAACCATTGGCACCAACCCAGATGTACCCTGGAAACGAAGGATTTTGCGTAAGTCCAGTATACCGGCTGCTGAGTATATGCCACAGGACTTGCCTCCCTTCCAACAGCGCAATTGGCACCTAGCTAAAACCACTGCGGAATATATATATAACAGGGATAATCTGGTGCCACCAGGCAAACAAGGAGTTGCCAACGCCATCCGTACACTTATTCCTGCCAGGATGGAAGTAGTCAAATATCAAGGCCAGACAGTCATTATTGACGGCTCGCACAACGAGCAAAAAATGGCTGCCCTGGCGGCTGGCATGCACAAGTTATATGCTGGCAAACCAATAGCCGCGTTAGTGTCCTTTGTACAGAGTGAACACCAGCGGGCGGCGGGTGCGCTAAAGCAGCTACACAAGCTAACCAATACACTAATTATTACTTCTTTTAGCGGCCACCAAGACACGCCCAAGCACTCTGTTGATCCTAAGCGTACGGCAGAGGCGGCCCAAAAGATTGGATTCAGGGACATTATAATTATCGATGACCCGGAAAAAGCTTTTTCTGAGCTGCTCAAACGCGCTGAACCGGTAAAGCTGGTAACAGGTTCATTCTACTTGCTCAACCACATCCGCCCGCTCATTTTTGTGAGAGGTTCAACCTCTCACAATGATATACTGGGTAAGATGATTCGGGCAATTGTTGCAATTGATGAAAAACGAGGTATGGCCAATGACGAGGGCATACCATGGCATGCACCCTCAGATATCAAATACTACCGGGAAAAGACGAGTACGGGCGCAATCTTGATGGGTTACGGTACATATGTGGAGTTTAAGCACCCTTTCCATGACCACCTCAATTATGTAGCTACAAAAAAGCCTGAACGCTTACGTGAAGGGTTTGAGTCGGTATATGATGCCCGGCAGTTTTTGCAGGGCTTTGGGGAAGATATCTGGGTTATTGGGGGCGCTGGCTTGCTGGAGCATACAATAGATCTTATGGACGAACTCTATATCACTCAATTACACGGTGACTGGCACTGTACCAAATTTTTCCCTGAGTTCAAGCAACGTTTTGAACTTGCATCAGAGGGCGAGTCTATCACCGAAAACAACGTAACCTTCACTTTCCAAACCTGGAAACGAAAAACTAAACGGGGCAAAGTATGAACAAAAAATTAGCAATTGTAGTTGGCATAATTCTAACGCTCATAACGGGCGGAGCTGTTTATCTTATGTTGGGCAGTTCTGATCAATCAAGCCAAACCACACCATTAACAAACCCAGTAACAAACTCCCAGTCGGGCGGACAACAAGGCTCAGCCGCCCCGATCGGAACCTACACTGTCTATCAAGCTGAAAAAATTGCAAACACTGCGGGTACCAAAATCCTGTTTTTCCACGCGCCGTGGTGCCCGCAGTGCCGTGCTATCGAAGCCAGTATTAAGGCCAGTAACATACCAGAAGGAGTTACCATTTTTAAGGTAGATTACGATACCAATCAGACCCTGCGCCAAAAGTACGGCGTGACGCTACAAACGACATTCGTAAAGGTTGATGACCAAGGGAATTTGATAGAAAAGTTCGTGGCCTACGATGAGCCGACCTTTGAAGCAGTAAAGCAAAACTTACTCTGATGGCACTACTGATACTTGCTTACATCAGTGGTGTACTTACGGTAGCAGCACCATGCATATTGCCTCTGCTTCCTATCATTATTGGCGGTAGTGTATTGGACGAAGATGGTCAAACGACTGCTCAAAAGCGATGGTTTCGCCCACTTGTTATAACCATTAGCTTGGCTGTATCAGTCATCGTTTTTAGCCTGTTGCTTAGGGCAACGACAGCACTGCTTGGTGTCCCGCAATACATTTGGAGCATTATTTCTGGTTCTATAGTCCTGCTTTTTGGTATCAACCTTTTATTCCCAATCTTTTGGGAAAAACTGATGGTTCTGACCAAGCTCAATCTCAAATCTAACCAGGCTCTCAGTGTTTCCTACAAACAACGGGGCTTAAAGCGTGATATCTTGCTGGGGGCGTCACTAGGCCCAGTTTTTAGTAGTTGCAGCCCTACTTATGCGCTGATTATTGCCATAATTTTACCCGAATCATTCGCCAGAGGTTTTGCATACCTTGTAGCCTATGCTCTTGGTTTGGCGTCAGTTTTGCTACTTATTGCCGTAGCTGGGCAGAGTGTAACGCGCAAACTCGGCTGGCTTAGCAATCCCAATGGAATTTTTAGAAAGTCTTTGGGCATATTATTTATTGTCGTTGGCGTATCGGTGCTGTTTGGCTTGGATAGAAAGTTACAAACCTACGTACTCCAAAACGGCTGGTACGACCCTATTATAAAACTCGAGCAAAGACTGAATCTGGAATAGTACTATTCGGAGGGCTATAGCAGAGCTTGTTGCTGCGAGAATAAGGGGGCTTTAGTACTTAAGGGTTGTAGATTTGATAGGCACCGGCATTATCACCAGTGGTCAACGTATTTTTTTTAACTTCTTGTATTGAGCCATAACCAAACATAGTGTTGTTTTGGTAGCTGCTGTCGTAGCTGTCGTCCATGCCAATCCAGTGACCAAGCTCGTGGGTCAGAATATCTTCGGCATCATAGACGCCTGAGTAGGCACAATCAGGAGTTGGCGACCAATACCACAGAAAAGATTTGTTAACGATAGTGTCTACATCTACCGCCACTTTGGTCACAGTGTTATAGCGTATATAGGTTACGGCTAGAGCTGAACCGGATGTTCTGCCCCAGGCGATAATGTTTTGTCCATCATAGGCTTGGCGGTTGGTTAAAGTGTCTGGACCTTGCGTGAAACTAACTTTATTACCGCTAGCCGTGTGCCAGTCGCCAAAACCATTGGTAGCTATGGTGGCAAGGTTTGTCCCGCCAACCGAGGACGGTACGCTACTGGGGTTAAGCCGATATGTCCAAGCAGAAGGCAACTTCCAACCTGCAGCTGGTACCACAGTGTCCGAATCTGGATCTGTCAAACCACAGACCAGGGTTGGCGTGCTGCCACCCGGTTTCCCGTGTTTATCGGTTTTGGCGTGATGGACTATAACTCGAACTTTAAGATTAGGATGGCTAGGCTCGTCATAGGTGCCATCAATTTCTGGAATTTGCTGGTTTAGATTTTGTCTGGCAGTTGCCCATGTTGGCAGTACTGCCATTGTTAGCGTAAGTGTCAAAACAAACGTGACTAAACCAAGGATAAATCTTTTCA
>Ga0163150_10003642_pt1 | contig 21408 bp, 22 predicted proteins | sample OliLakLV19P2IB_FD_148628 | JGI IMG/M metagenome (GOLD analysis project Ga0163150, IMG submission 148628) | Freshwater microbial mat bacterial communities from Lake Vanda, McMurdo Dry Valleys, Antarctica - Oligotrophic Lake LV.19.P2.IB | ecosystem: Environmental > Aquatic > Freshwater > Lake >...
GGAAATTCCCAACGCATTAGCAATCTTTTCTAAAGTCGAAAGAGTAGGGTTCATGCGGCCATTTTCAATATTGCTGATATAAGCCCGATCAACGCTCAAACTTGTCGCAAGGTTTCCTTGCGACAAGTTCTTTTTCAAGCGTAGTTTTCTTAGGTTTTCTCCAAGTTTTTTTCCTGTTGCCATAGATACATATTAGTAAAACTTGCATTATTTTGCAAGAGTGCAGTATAATACATATATGTCCGCCCCCAATCCGCCAAAAGAAAAAAGTGAAGCAAATGGAAAATTCCTCCCCAAACCCCTCCTTTTCCATTTGCGACATCCGAATTCAAAAACAAATGAGTCGAAGTTTTGGCAAATCCTTTCCTCCCCAAAAAATTGCTTTGCCAAAACTTCGTCCGCATTAGTCCCGCCACCTGCCCGAAGCATTGAGGGCAGAACACCAAAGAAAAATGTCCTTTCCTTTTTAGAAGAAAAAATTGGTCGCACACAAATCCGAAAAGCAAGGAACATTTTTCTTTGGTGTCCGCCGTACTCGGCGGGTGGCGGGACTGATTCATTCGTTCAGTTTCCCCTCGAAAAAAGTTCGAGCAAAGTGTATAATTACAGCACCAGTAGTAACTTTTTGAAAATCAAGAGAGTGGAGCGTTTTTTGCAAAGCAAAAAACGCACTGGAGTTTTCGCCAAAACCCTTTCCGCCTACGGCGGAAGCCGTGAAATCCCATAATTCCCCCCAGCGTATGGAAACAACTCAAACCAAAACTAAATGTGTTCTCTATGCTCGCAAGAGTACAGAGGAGGATGATAAGCAGATAATGAGTATCGAGGCTCAGCTTTTTGAATTGCGAGAGTATGCGAGCAGAGAACGCATTGAAATCGTAAAAGTATTTACGGAAGCGAAAAGCGCAAAGAAGCCCGGGCGAGACGGTTTTGCCAAAATGATTGAGTATATCGAGGCAAGTAATGAACCACTTGGCATTTTGGCATGGCACCCCGACCGTCTCGCCCGGAATTCTGTTGATGGCGGAAAAATTATCTATCTCATAGACATCAACAGAATTGCTTCTTTACGCTTTCCGCAGTTTTGGTTTGAGCCAACTCCGCAAGGCAAATTTATGTTGCAAGTGGCGTTCGGACAATCTAAATATTTTTCTGACAACTTGGTGGAAAATGTGAAGCGTGGAATCCGCCAAAAAATCCGCGTTAAGTCTGTTGATCTAAAGTGCAAGAGTCTTGATTACGAGTTGGTGGAAGAAAGGAAATAATTAGTGATAAAAAAACCGCTGTAGTCCAGCGATTTTTTTATCAAGTTTTATCAAGGTTGAACCTTGATATTTAAATGTCCAATTATCATCTTTGCGGCTTTATTGAACCAAAATAGATATAGTAAAATATCCATTGTGGAATTTTTGATATCAACCAAGCCCAAAACATAGACCATGGAATATACAGTATTTTAAGTATAATTAGCCACAATAATGATAGTTCAAATTCTTCAAAAAACAAAAGTGCAATAATACTCGCAAGAGCAACTGCGTAACAACCAACAATAAAAATACCATATAAAATTTTTACAGCCCGATACCAAGGTTTTGAATTTAGCAAAGTTATTGTTTTTGTTTCCATATTTATTATCTTAGCTAGATAAACCAATTCTACCAAAAATCTCCTGCTTTTACCACCTCCTTACCGCAACAAATTCGTAATCAGTGTCACAATCTGTTCTTTCTCATCTGGCTTGCTTTTGACTACAAGGAGCGCGAGAGCAACCAAGTCATTATTGTTGATTTTCTTTTCTTCTTTCTTCGGTAGAGCATCTGATTGTGCTCGGATTAAAGCGGTCAGTCACCTTTTTTACGCAAGAGCACCGAGAAAGATGATCAGCAAATAATGTTTATTTAAGGGCATAAGTTAATAATTAGAAATCCAAAATTTAAAAGAGAAGATTCGAGCAAGCCAACAGAAGCTCGACAAGCTCGTTTCTGTGTACCTAGACGGCGATATTGAACGCGAAATGTATTTGAAGCGGAAAGACCTGCTTATGCGCGAAAAGGCAGGTTTGCTCGAATCAGAAACAAATTTTGGGCAACAGAGAAAGAATTGGATCGAACCCTTGCGGAGTTTCGTTTTGTCCTTGAAAGAGGCGGCCGATATTGAAAAAACTTCCAATCATTTAGAATGGAAGAAGTTTTTTCAGAAAATCGGCTCTAACCCTGAAATCAAGGACAAAACGATTTCCATACGCTGGGGGGAATTATGGGATTTCACGGCTTCCGCCGTAGGCGGAAAGGGTTTTGGCGAAAATCAAAGCACGATTTTGGCTTCCGCAAAATCGCTCCATATTCCTAATTCCGAACAAGTTACTACTGGTGCCGAGGGAGGGAGTCGAACCCTCATGACCTTGCGATCGCAGCATTTTGAGTGCTGTGCGTCTGCCGTTTCGCCACCTCGGCCCTACTATATTTAAGCGTTATTTTGTGGTAAAATCAAGGAAACGTTTTTAGTAGCAAGTCGTTTGTATTAGGTAAGCTAATCAAAACTGGATTATCCGGTCTCGCCGGATAATGACAAAAAATCACCATGACCCAAGAACCACCAATTCACGAACCTGTCTATCTCATTGAAGTTGAGAAGATAGGGGTCAATCCGTTCCAGCCGCGCAAAGTTTTTAATGACGAGGAGCTGCGGGAGCTTGCGAACTCAATCCGTGAGTTTGGTCTTTTGCAGCCGATCGTCGTTACGAAGATTATTGAGGAGAGTGACAGCGGGACGAATGTTCGGTATGAGCTCATCGCCGGCGAGCGTCGCTTACGTGCCAGTAAGCTCCTTGGCCTTGAGCGTATTCCGGCCATTGTGAAGAACGTTCAGCTCGATCAGCACCGCCTTGAGATGGCGATTGTGGAGAACGTTCAGCGTGCCAACCTCAATCCGGTTGAGGCCGCTAAGGCGTATAATCGCCTCCAGGACGAGTTTAAATTGACCCAGCGTGAGATAGCCGTCCGCATTGGTAAGAGCCGTGAGGCGATTGCGAATACGATGCGGTTATTGAACTTGCCGACGGTGATGCAGGATGCGGTAAGTCGTGGCCAACTCTCAGAGAGCCAAGCACGCTTGTTGCTTTCAGTGGACGACATGGCGCAACAGCAGATGTTCTTCGAGGACATTCTCAAGAACAGTTTGAGCGTGCGTGAGCTTCGTATGCGTATTGAAGGATTTAAAGGTGCCAAGAAGAAATCGATGGATACGCTCGCTCCCGCCACTGCAGACCCAGAGAGCGAGCTTATTCAGAAGGAGCTCGAAGAGGCGCTAGGTACGAGTGTGAAGCTTGAGAAGACCGGTCGCATCGGCAAGATTACTATCGAGTTTTTCTCACCGGAAGAACTGCACGCGATTTTGGATAAAATTGCTGCTGGCAGCGCACCGCAAAATTCGGCCCCGGTCCCGATTGATTCCAGCGTTCCTCCTGCTCCAACTGCTGCCGACTCTTTCCACCTCTAGCCCTTATAGGGTTTAATCGTCGCCTTGGTTATGCCCGCGATGCACGCCAGGTCTTTTGCTAGTGCCACTTCGTTATGCATCGCTGTCGTGACAATCGTGATGGTCGGAGACTTTGAGAGGATACCGGTCGTGTGGACGGTCGTTTTTTCGATTTGCGCTCCGGATTTCTGAATAAGCTCAAGAACCGCCGGCAAGATACCAGTTTGCTGCGTGTGGTAAAGACTGATGAGGCGACGCCCTACCGGCTGGCTGGCCTCCGGCACCGGTAATTTTGCCGGCTCATGAGCTTGTTTAGTTAGAGCCGCTTTAATCTGCGCTTTCGCGTTGGGGCTTGCGACATGCTCGAGCCAATCCGCGGCCGGACTCACCGCCTCATCCTCAATGATTTCCACCACGTCGCCGAAGGCTAGTTTGGTTGTTATCGGCTTGTGTACGCCGTTGATAACCGCCTCCCTGGCATGACCGCCCAGGCTCGAATGAATCTTATAAGCGTAGTCGAGGGCGCTTGATCCAGCAGGGATTTCAATAAGTTCCTGCTTCGGGCTGATGACTAAAATAGTAGTGCTGAAGATATCCACTTTGAGGCCTTGCTTCGGATTAGCCCGCCAGATAAGGAGGCGCTTGATCCAAGAGTCGCTCTTGTTTACCGGGGCCCCTCCGCCTTGCGCGTAGCCTGGTGTCTCTTTGAGGCGGTCATACGCAAAGCGGGCGGCGATGCCAATCTCCGCCTCATAGTGCATCTCCTTGGTGCGGATTTGCACCTCCGTAATCTTCTTGTTGGGGCCGTAGACGTTCGCGTGTAGGCTCTGGTAGCCATTGGGCTTCGGGTGCTCAATATAATCGTCAAAGCCTTCCGGGAACGGCGGCCAATATTTGTTGATTATCTCGAGCGCCTGATAGCACTCTTCAACCGTATTCACGATGACGCGCAGCGCGACAAGGTCATAGATATCATCCAGCTTCATGTCATATTTGAGCAGCTTCTTATAGAGGCTCGCGTAGCGTTTCGCTCGCGAATGCATTTCGACCGGCTTGAGTCCGTGGGCCTTGAGGCTGGCTTCAACGAGCACCTTTAACTTTTCAACATAGCGCTCGCGCGACTCATAGAGGTCGTGGAGATTCTTCAAGATCCACTTGTACTCCTTCGGATACATATAGGGGAACGCGAGGTCCTCAAGTTCGCCGCCAAGGCGGTACATGCCGAGGCGGTAGGCGAGCGGAGCGTGGACTTCCAGCGTCTCAAGGGCGATACGCTTCTGCGTTTCAGGGTCTTGGATATAGAGGAGTTTCAGATTATCAAGGCGGCTGGCGAGCTGGATGAGCATCGCCCGCACATCTTTGCCGACCTGCAGAATAAACTTTCGAAAGGTCTCAATGTCCTTGTAGGCCCCTTGATAGACGATTTTGCGGATGTCGCGGACGCCACTAAGCAGTCCGATCACCTCATCGCCGAATTCGGTTCTGATGCTCTCGCTGGTGGCCGTACTGTTTTCATATAGGCCGTGAAGGAAGCCGGCAATGACGGTCGCTTCATCAAGTTCCCACTCAGCAAGGGTTTGCGCGACCGCGAGCGGGTGGTAGTAATATGGATCGCCGTTCTTGCGGCGTTGTCCCTGGTGCACCTCACGCGCAAACTCGCTGGCGCGCTTGATGCGGGGGTTCGATTTGAGAAGGGCGTCGATTTTATGCATAAGGATCGCAGGGCCTTTTTCTAAAAGCTTATCCTACCATACTGAAGACGCGCGCCCCGCAGAGCTATTTTTTAACCGCGGCTTCTTCCTCGTTCTTTTTCTGCCGTCCCCGGCGGCCGAACTTCTTCGGCTCTTTCAATATCTCAAGGGCGCGATCCAGAGAGATCGTGTATACATCATCGGTTTTCAGTGACCGGAAATCTTTTTGATGCACAATATATGGGCCAAAACGGCCGATATTTGCCGATATCATCTCCTTGGTATCCGGGTGTGGCCCCAGCTGGCGCGGCAACGAAAGATAGATAAGCGCGTCGGCGAGAGTAAGGGTGGTTAGATCTTTTTCCTTGGGTATAGAAGAGCGCCGAGGCTTTTTATTCTTATCATTCTTTTCGCCGAGCTGCACGTAGGGGCCGAACCTGCCAGTAAGCATAAATACTGGTAAGCCACTCACGGGGTCGGTACCAATGGACTCCGCCTCTTTGATCTCCGCGCCATCCATCGTGCGCATACCCTTGCAATCAGGGAAGGTCGAGCAGCTGAGGAACTTTCCGCCTCGGCCGAGCTTAATAATCATGCTTGCCGCGCATGCAGGGCACTTGAGGTTTGGGTCAGCGTCGCCGAGGGTAGTGAGCTTTGCCGTCTTCTCTTTTGCTTTTACGTCTTTCAGGAACGGTTTATAGAATTCGGCGAGCGTTGGCTCATAGCGCCGTTCACCCTTGGCGATTTCATCGAGCTTGTCCTCCATCTCGGCGGTGAAGGTGTCGCTAATATATTTCTCAAAATTTTCTTCCAAGAAAGACGAGACGACGTCTCCCGTATCGGTTGGCTTGAGTGAGCGACCATCCTTTTCAACGTAGCCGCGCTCAATAATGGTATTGATAATCGAGGCGTACGTTGACGGCCTTCCGATGCCGCGCTTTTCAAGCTCTTTGATGAGGCCGGCTTCGGAATAGCGTTTCGGCGGCTGGGTCTGCTTCTCTTCTGGTGTTACGCGAAGGAATGAGACCGGGTCATTAACGGAAACCTTAGGAACCGACGTGTCTTCGCCCTTGGCCTCTGGATCGGCAGTCAGCCATCCTGCTTCGAGTACCCGTGAGCCGTTGATAACGAAATCGGGGATTGTCTTCGTAGTAATATTGGTGCACAGGCGCGTTCGCATGAGCACTGCATCCTTCATCTGGGACGCGACCGCGCGCTGCCAGATGAGGCGATAGACCGCCTGCTGGTCATCGGTGGTCCCCGCCTTTTCCTTCTCAAAGTGGGAAGGACGAATCGCCTCGTGCGCCTCTTGGGCATTCTTTGAGGTCGTCTTATAGCTGCGAGTCTCGTGCAGGGCAGCACCGAATCGCTTCGAAACGGTTTCTTTGATCTGGCTCATCGCACCTTCGGCCATGTGCACGCTGTCGGTGCGCATATAGGTGATATGCCCCGCTTCATAAAGTTTCTGGGCGGCCATCATGGTTCGCTTCGGCGAAAAGCCGAGGCGGTTAGATGCCGACTGTTGCAGGGTACTCGTGGTAAATGGAGCGGAAGGGGAGCGATTAATCTTGGTTTCAGTCAGCGAGGCGACAATCCAGTCGCCATTCTGGGCGAGGCGGCAAATCTCGTCAGCCTCTTCCTTTTTCGCCGGCTCCTTTTCGCAAACGACAACGAACGCTTCATTCGCTTTTGTCTTAAGCTCAGCACTTATCGAGTAGTAGGTTTCGGGAATGAACGCTCGGATCTCTCGCTCGCGTTCCATGAGAATGCGCAGAGCCGGCGATTGTACGCGGCCGGCTGAGAGCCCGTAGCGCACCTTCTTCCAAATAAGACCGGAAAGGTCATAGCCGACCAGACGATCCAAAACACGACGCGCCTCTTGCGCCTCCTTAAGTTGCATATCAATCGCTCGTGGATGTTTGAGCGCCCCGAGAACCGCCTCCTTGGTAATCTCGTGGAAGACGACGCGCTTACTCTCTTTGAGTCCGACGGCCTGGGCAATATGCCACGCAATAGCTTCACCTTCACGGTCCGGGTCGGTTGCCAGAATGACCTCGCGCGCCTTTTTCGCTAGCGCCTTTATCTCACTCACCACTTTCTCCTTTCCGGCGCTTATTTCATAATGCGGCACAAAACCGCCGGCGATATCGATCGCCTTTTTGTTCGATTTTGGAAGATCGCGCACGTGGCCAACCGAGGCGACAACGGTGTAATCCGAGCCGACATATTTACCGATTGTTTTAGCCTTGGTCGGTGACTCGACGATGAGAAGCGAGTACTGATGTTTTGCGGGCATGGGTTAGTTGGGGGTGCAGCGCTTGCTTACGTTATGAGGTACAGGCCGTTCTCTTCCTTTATAATGCCATCAATTGTGAGAATCGTCACAGCTTCACCTATCTCTGGGATGGAAAGTTGGGTCGCTTCGGCCAGCGCGTCGGCGCCGAGCGGCCTGCCACTTTCCTGCAAGGCCTGTAAGATGATTTTCTGTTTTTTCTCGCGTTTGTCAAACTGGCCGGCGGCAAGGCGCGCGCGACCATCCTTTTTTTCAATGCCGATATGCTCCAGTATTTCAGTAACGCTGGTGACGAGGGTAGCGCCGTTTCGGATGAGCTGGTGGCTGCCCGCGTAGTTGGGATTAGTAATCATTCCCGGGACGATGAGCACCTCCCGATTCTGCTCAATGGCAAAGCGCGCAGTCGCGAGGCTGCCGGAGCGCTGAGGTGCTTCGACGATGAGGGCGGCGCGGGAAAGTCCGCTTGTGATCCGATTGCGCTCGAGGAAGCGCTGCTGCAAAGGTGTTGAACCCGGAGGGTATTCGGAAACGATCGCGCCACCTGAAGCGAGGATACGCTGCCCGAGTCCGGCGTTCTGTTTGGGGTAGATGTCGTCAATGCCACAGGCCAGGACCGCTATCGTTATTCCGCCTGCTTGTAGCGCCCCCTCATGGGCGACCGAATCGATGCCGAGAGCCAGCCCGCTGACGATCTCTACTCCGGCCTCAGCAAGCTCCTTACTGAAGCGTCGCGCTATCTCTGTTCCGGCGGCGGTCGCTTTTCGCGTTCCTACCACCGCAATCTTGGGCGTGCTGGTAAGCTCACCGCCACGGACATAGAGCGCATGGGGCTGCCAAGGGATCTCACGAAGAAGCGCTGGAAACTCAGCATCGTCTCGCAAGAGGAGGCGGGCGCCGGCTTTTTCTACCAGCTTCCACAGTTTTTGAGCATCGCCAGCCTTCGCCTCGTTCTTTTTATATGCCGCTGCCCAGGAACTATGTGTTTCAAAAAGCGCGCTGAGTTTTTTATAGTCGCCATACAGCAGATTGGCGAGCGCATGATAACTGCGATGTTCGGCGGAAGGATATGCCTGATCCATGGTGGTTGGCTATGTTATAATAGAAGACAAGATTTCATGCCCGACTCTTTCAAAAAGCGCCTTATCAAGCAGTTCATCATCGCCTGCAGTGGCATTACGCTCATCGCTGTCATTATTATCGTTTTAAACTTCGATATTAACAAGCGGATAGAAAGGATCGAAACGAGAAAACGTGAAGTAATAATCCAATCACAGGCGATACTTATTCTCAGCGACCTGAAGAAAGAGGCGCTGCGTGCCCGGAGCGACCAGGCCCTCCTTGAAAGCGCGCTGCCGACCCGGGATCAGCTCATCTCGTTCCCGCGCGAGCTTGAACAGCTCGCGAAAGCGAACAGCGTTGACCTGGGGTTTGCGTTCGGTAGTGAAACGCCAAGCACGGAGAGCCAGCCGGGCTCGATCAAGTTCACGATGTCCCTTGGCGGCAGCATTGACGGCCTTTTGGATTTTCTTAAGGCCCTTGAGACCAATAAATATTTTATTAATCTTTCATCGGTGGATCTCGCCAAGCGCGAAGGCTCGAGGTTCGCGCTGGGGACGACGGGGGAGATCTTCACACGATAATATGAAAATACGAAGAACAACTGACAGAAAAAAGGAGATCCTAGCCGTCGCGCTGGTTGCCTTTATTGTCGTTGTCGTTTCTGTCTATGTCGTTTATCTGGTCAATCGCTTAACCCAGAAGGTTTACCAGGTGTTCGGCCGTCCGACCGATGCGGCGGGGAGCTTCACCCATTTTGATTTCGCGAAATTCGAGGAGCTAGGGCTACGGCCGCCGCTCTCAACAAGTTCTCCGGCGACTATTCCAACGTCTACTGTCGCATCCTCCACAGCGAGCAGTAGTTGACCCGGAATGCTTTTTCGTCTTAAATAGATAGCACATTCTCAAAAAGAAAACGGTTGCGTGTGTAGCTCAGTGGTAGAGCATTTCACTGATAATGAAAAGGTCGAAGGTTCGATTCCTTCCACACGCACAATATAGTCAAGCTACACACGTGGTAGCTCCCGCCCGTAAACGGGCGAGGCGCGCCCAAAGTATTGGGCGGCAGTGGTAGAGCATTTCACTGATAATGAAAAGGTTCCGCCAGAGGCGGATAAACTCCGGTTCAATTTTTACCCCGTACGGTGTCGTAAAGCGACTCTCGTACTGGGGCCTTCCACACGCACACTTCGACTCGTTTCACTCGCTCAGTGCGAGCCAGTTCGGCAAGCTCACTGCAAGCCAAATTTGTTCATGAGTACTCAAATGAGTATAAAATTCCTGCCGGCAGGCAGGCGGGGAGTCCCCGAAGAAACGAAGTGAAAGCGGGGCCTCAAAGTAACCACACTGTCCAGCAGGTTTTTTGTTGTTGACTAATACTTGATTCTATTGCAGGGTAAGGGTAGTTCGAGCGGATGGTCCGCTCGATGAACCGCTTTCTCCCTAGAGGTACCTGCCTATGTCTCTGTACTTCACCCTCCCTGAGGGAATGGGAATGAACGCGGTCTACGAGGGCCTCATTCTCACTACCTGCTTTGGCAAGGACTCTGGTCGCAGAGTCCTTGGCATTATCGGCGGCGGCGGAAGCAGAGTTGCTTCCGCGGCGGGACTAGCTGCTGGCCTGCAGGACCTGAAGGTCCATCAGGGCTTCAGTGTCCTGATTCTAGGATCGGCAGGCGCAATCGTGGGAGCTCTCATGGCGGCAAATCAAGCTCACCTTGCCGCGGAGGGTTTTCCGGCGATTTGCGGTCACCGCTCCTTCATTAGGCTTCATCGCCGTGGGGCGGTGAACATCGGGCGGATGGAAAAGGCGCTGCGTGGCAAAACCCATGGAGGCCGCTTCCGACTCGATGTGGATGCGGTGCGCTCCTCGCCGATGGAGATGTATGTGGTCGTCGCCACCCGCGAAGGCAAGGTCGAGTATCTCTCGCTCAAGGAGCTGCCTGATGTGGTTGATGGGGTCGTTGCCGCTGCTTCGTTGCCGGGATGGCTCTGGGGTAAGACGAAGAGGATTGGCGGCAAGGACTATGGCGATGGCGCCATTCTTGATCCGCTGCCGACTGAGTGGGTGAAAGAAAATCTCAAGCCCACGGAAATCGCTTGGTTCCCCAATCAGGAACTGCCGTTGCCGCGAGAGGTTGTCGCGAATGGTGGCCCGATCACGCTTAAGCAAAAGCGAGACATGTTGCTGAGTAAGTTTTTGGAGTTTCTGGTGCGCAATGTCGCGCTCTGGGGTCACCCGAAACGTTTTCGGATGCTTGCTCGCCAAGCTCGGGCATTGTTGCAGCGTCGGCTTGAGGATGCCATGTACGACGCGGAGATTCCGCTCTCCATCCTGCCCACGCCGCCGATGGGCCTCTCGGTCAATCCGTTCACGACGGATCCGAGAAAGCTCCAACTCGCGGTGATGTTCGGTCGAAGCGCAATCCATCGGCAGTTCCACCACTTTCGGCAGAGTATCCTTTCGCTTGAGCCTCTGAGGGAAGAAGATCCCGAGGCACTTCTCGAACGTTTCAGGCTAAAGTATCAGTTTCCTAAGGGACCCCTCGCATGAGTGCGAGTTTAAATGGGTCCCTTTCGCTTTTCTGGCATCTGGTATAATGATTTTTATATATGAAATTCAAACGCCTCGCCTTTTTCGATTTTGACGGGACGCTCACTGACGCTGAAGAGTTTATTTATACTGAGATCCGCAAAGCGCTCGTGATCCCTGAATCGGTTTTTCATGAAGACTTCCGTGCGTATCGAGCTGGCGAGCTTTCCTATCCAGAATGGGTGAATCGGGATATCGCTATTTTCAAAAAGTATCAACTCACTAAGGAAAAACTAAGGCAGATAGTAGGTGATATCCGGCCGATGATGGGAGCTCGTGAAACGCTCAAAGTATTACGGGAGCGACATTTTGGCATAGTGGTGGTATCCGGAGGCATCGATCTTGCCGTCGAAGTTTCGTATCCAGATCATGCTGAGCTCTTCGATGAGGTATACATCAACCGTTATTTCTTCGACATTGATGGAAAACTGCAAAGCGCTGTGCCAACTCCCTATGACCAAAAGCACAAAGCGACCTGCATCAAAGATGTGTGCAAGAAGCACGGCGTAGACATCAAAGATACGGTATTTACCGGTGACAATGTGAATGATGTGGAGGCAGCACAAACCGCCGGCATTTCGTTCGCCTTCAACACCGACAAATCATCTCTTATAGCGGCAGCCACGCACCACATCAAAGAGAAGGATTTGCGGGAGATTTTGAAGTATATATAAAATCGAAGCGGCCTTTCTGACGAAAGGCGGCTTGCTAGTATCGCGGCGGGCGGATGCGATCGGGCGCATCTCGGTTGATCCTGATGTAGCCCACCATGGCGAGATACTCGTTGCGAGCGACGAATACGGGCCTTACGCCCGCCTCGGTCAAGGCTCCGGCTCGCTTCGAGTTCCAGGCCAGCGAAGAGAATCGCTCCTCCGAGAAATGACCCAGAAGAACTTCGTTCTTTTGGGCTTCGGGATGACGATTGACCTCCCAGCGATCTGCGAAGACCGGGTACTCATTCTTGTCATTCCGATCCCCAAGTCGCTTCGTCTCGTACTCGATCGTTTCGTACACCTCCTCTGTGAAGTCGCCCAGATAGACTTCGCGTTTCTCCGCCTGAGGATGCGGGGATTCTTCTTTCACTTCTTTCGGCTTCATGAGAGTGCCTCCATGCCACAATCGGCACAAAGCAGGATATCGCGAAGGTGGCTAAATAATAACTTTTTATGATAAAGTAATTCTATGTCAAAACGTATTACCGACTTAATTAAACAGGAAACTCAGCGGCAGAACGAGACGCTCGACCTTATTCCATCCGAGAACATTGCTGACCCGGAGGTGCTTAAGATTCTTGGTTCTCCGCTCGTTAATAAATATTCTGAAGGCTATCCTGGTCGTCGCTACTATCCGGGCAATCAATTCTGCGACGAGATAGAAAATATCGCCCGCGAGGAGGGGCTTAAGGCCTTCGGTCTTAAGGCGGGCGAGTGGTTCGCTAATGTGCAGCCTTACTCCGGCTCACCGGCCAACCTCGCTATTTACTTCGCGCTGGCTAAGCCCGGCGACGTGGTGATGGGCATGCGGCTGGCTGACGGGGGGCACCTGACGCATGGTCACCCAGTAAACTTCTCCGGTACGTACTACAAGTCGGTTCAGTATGGCGTGGACCACGCGACTGGTCTGATGGATTACGCCGCCATTGAAAAGCTCGCGCTCGAGCACAAGCCGGTCATTCTTTTTTCTGGCACGACCGCGTACAGCCGTACTATTGATTTCCGCCGCATGGGCGAGATCGCGAAGAAAGTTGGTGCCAAGCACGTCGCCGATATCAGCCACATTGCCGGCCTCGTCGCCACCGACATGCACCCAAGCCCATTCCCACATGCCGATGTGGTCATGGCAACGACCCATAAAACTCTTCGAGGTCCTCGGGGCGCGGTTATCTGGAGCCGAGGCGAAGAGATTGCGAAGAAGGTTGATAAGGCGATTATGCCGGGCCTTCAGGGCGGACCACACAATAACCAGACGGCTGCCATCGCCTGGATGTTTGAGATGGTGCAGACCCCCGATTTTAAAGAATATGGTGCGCAAATCGTCAGGAACGCCCAGGTGCTGGCAAAAGAGCTTGTCCGGCACGGGTTTACTCTTGTTGCCGGCGGGACTGACAATCACTTGATTCTTGTGGATATGCGAAAGCAGAACGTTGATGGCGCAAAGGCGCAGGAGATGCTTGAGTCAGTCGGCATTATCGCCAATCGCAACTCAATTCCAGGCGACGAGAAGCCATTTTATCCGTCTGGTGTGCGTATGGGCACTCCGTCGCTGACCAGCCGGGGGATGAAAGAAGAAGAGATGAAGGAGCTCGCGCACTTCATCCACCAGCTCTTCAATGTCGGCAAGTCAGCGGAAGAGATCCGTGCCGACGTCTTGAAGCTCTGCAAAAAATTCCCACTCCCGTATTAGAGGCTTCGACTAAGCGAATCGATTCCCGTTCCAATATTCTCTTAGTCGTGCGACTAAGAGAATAATAAATGCTATACTGGCAGTATGAAAAGATTAGAGAAGCTCTTGAAGGTATACGCAAATGCGCGGCGGCTCACTATTTTGACTTATCTCGGCCGCGTACATGAGGCGACGGTAGGTGACATCGCAAAAGAAATCAATTTGTCATTTAAGTCGACCTCGCGTCACTTGCACGTCCTTTTTGCGGCTGATTGCGTCGAAAAAGATCAACGCTCCCTTGAAGTCTATTATCGCTTAGCTCCCTCGGCGCTCAGAGTTACTCGGACTATTCTCGGGATAAAATAAAAATTTCTCTTCTTATTCTCTTATTCGTGCGACTAAGAGAATAAGAAAGAGCTTATGTGATATAATGGGAATATGGCAATCAATGGCAACGAGATAGCGGCAAGAATAATCGCTGACCTAAAGACCAGGAAGACCCCGACCAAGTCTTTGGTGGCTATTTTGGTTGGCGATGATAAGGCGTCGCTCAGCTTTCTGAAGCAAAAAGAAAAAGTTGCCAAGGAGCTCGGCGTGCGTTTTGTACTCCACATTCTTCCCGAGTCACTGACGCAAGCGCAGCTTGAGAATGAGGTGCGGGCGATATCGGCCGATAAGAGTGTGGGCGCGGTCATCGTGCAGTTGCCGCTTCCGAAGAAGTACGACCGTGTTCCGATGCTTAACGCTATTGGTATCGAGAAGGACGTTGATGTGTTAAATGGCGAGACAACACGCGTACTTTCGCCGGCAGTAGGAGCTCTTAAGCATATTCTCGAAGATATCGGTTTTGACCTAGCGGGCAAGCGGGCAACGGTTGTCGGGCCGGGGATGCTTATTGGCCGGCCTATCGCCGGCTGGCTTATGCCGCAGGTGATCAAGCTTACCGTGCTCGGGAAGGCGAAGCTCGATGTCGAGGCGATCAAAGAGGCTGATCTCGTTATTACGGGAACCGGTGTGCCGCATCTGATTAATGATTCGCACGTGAAGCCGAACGCGGTTGTTATTGATTTTGGCTATGGCCAGCTGGATGGCAAGACGGTCGGTGACGTAGACGCAAAGGCGATCGCTATCAAAACAAAAAATGTCACCCCGACTCCGGGCGGAACCGGCCCGATTGTGGTTGCGCAGCTGTTTGAAAACTTCTTCCGCATCTGCGGCTAGGCTGGTATACTTTCATCGATTAGTAGATTATCCAATTAACTATTTATTCCTATGATCAAAGTCGGAGAAAAGGCGCCGGATTTTAATGAGGTGCTCGCATATCACAAAGGCGAGTTTCACAACATCAGCTTGAAGGATTATAAAGGCAAGTGGGTTATTTTGTTCTTTTACCCACGTGATTTTACGTTCATCTGTCCGACGGAGATCAAGGAGTTCGCAAATCTTGAGGGGGATTTCAATAAGTTGAAGGCGGTTATCGTGGGAGCTTCGACCGACAGTGAGCACTCGCACAAGGCGTGGTTTGAACGCGACCTTGCGATGGTGAAGTATCCCATCCTTGCCGACACGACTCAGCGTCTCTCGTCGAACTATAATGTACTGGGGAGTGACGGGGCGAGCCAGCGAGGAACGTTCATTATCGACCCAGAAGGGGTGCTTCGCTGGATGATGGTTTCGGATAACTCCGTCGGCCGTTCGGTTAAAGAAGTGTTGCGAGCCCTTCAGGCGCTTCAGACCGGTGAGCTCTGCCCGGTAGAATGGGAGCCGGGGACGACGACGCTCGGGAAATAAGATTCAGTTTGCAAAATATAAGTGAGCCTTATATCATAAGGCTTACGCGCGCTTAGCTCAGTGGTAGAGCATTTCATTGACATTGAAAAGGCCGCTGGTTCGATCCCAGCAGCGCGCACAATGTCCCCGATGTCCTGCTTTACAGGATTGTTTTTTTGCTCTTTACTTAACCGTAGAAGGTGAAAATGTCTCGCTATGTATGGCGCGACAAACACCTGATAAGGAGTCTGGATGCGCAACCTTCGCTGTGGTAAGTGGTGTAAGGTCGTCGTTCTATGGTTCGACCGGAGAACGGCAACCGGCATCGCTCAGTCACTTGGGCGGCGGCCGAGGCGAGTCGCTTTCGATCTTGGCGCACTCCAGTGTGTCAAGCGTGAACGCGACGGATCACTCGTGCTTCGCCCGCGGACGGTCACAGCTAGTATCTTCGTTCAGGTGCAGCAAGGGGCGGTGTTGCTCGGCCCGCTCAAGCAGTTGCGGGATAGGGATGAGCACATCGGAGCGCTGTTCACGCTCATTCCGATGCGGATCCTCCCCGGGCTGATCTCCCCGGTCCAGCAACGGCGGATGCGAGGACGCATCACTCGCCGGGGCCATCGCCAGTCGGGTCGAGCGGTAGCGTACGGCTAGGGACTCAGAAACATCGGGGCGCGCATCGGCAGGATGCGCGCCCCTTCACTATTCTGGTGTTATTAACATGACGCTGAATATTTTATAATTCGTGCTGGCGACTCCGCTGGTCAAGGAACTGGAAAGGGTCTGACCCTTCAGTCAGCACGAGGTCTTATCGGTTTGAAGTGTGGCCAGGTTTCAAGTCCTCGGCGTGTGCGAACGCGCCGGGGACTCTTCAATTTTAAGAGCTTGCTTTAAATTTTAGAGTACTAGGTATATCATTTCTCCAGAAGGCTAAGTTCAGCCTCACGAGGTAATTCCGATGGCGAAGAAGCGTAAGCAAAAGTCGGGAGGAATACCCCTCCCTGCCAACTCAGCACACATCAGGGGAATCCTCAATGCTGCGTCTCCTGGGGCGCGGCAGAAGATCTCGGAAGCGCTCGACGAGCCGACCTTGCGGGAACGCTTCTGACTGAAGAGGATTGTCGCAAGATCGACGAGGCCTATCAGAAGATGTCTCCGGCGGACAAGAAGAGGCTCAACACGAAGGCGCGGGGACTGGGTCGCCGGCGTGGACGCTGACCTCGCGGTCTCGATTTGCTGGTTGGTGGCCTCGCGTCGCCAACCAGTTCACTTTTTAAAACACATGGAGCCGAAGATTTTATATGAGGACAAAGATATTATCGCCGTCGATAAGCCGGCGGGGATGTTAGTGCACGGCATTTATCACAAGGGTGAGGCGAAGCACGACGAAGAGACGCTCGTCGATTGGATTATAAAACGCTATCCGGAGATTAAGGACGTCGGAGACGCGCCAGTGGGCGCACAGGCGCTTCAGGCGCAACGGGCGGGCATCGTCCACCGTCTCGACCGCGAGACTTCTGGCGTCATGGTTATCGCTCGAACCCAAGAGGCGTTCGCCTATCTAAAGAATCTTTTCCAGACGCGTACTATCCAAAAGACCTATCAGACGCTCGTCTGGGGGCGATTCAAGAGCGCTACTGGGGTGATTAACAAGCCAATCAGTATTATAGACGGCTCGGTAAAGCGGACGGTGTTCAAGGGCAAGATGTCCCGTGAAGCCGTCACTGAATATAGGGTTGTCGGCGAGTATGAGTTCGAGGGGGAGCCACTCGCGCTTCTTGAGGTAAGCCCGAAAACTGGCCGTACGCACCAGATCAGGGTTCACCTCTCCTCCGAAGGTCACTCAGTCGTCGGCGACAAGTTGTATGGCAAAAAGGGGACGTTACCCGGTCTCGAAAGGCAATTTTTACATGCCCAGCAGATTGCCTTCATCACTCCGTCCGGCAAGCCACTCACAATCAAAAGTGAGCTCCCGCCGGAGCTACTGAACATCCTCGCCCAACTGGCTATTAGATCGGAATGAGGGTGAGGTGAATCTCCAGCTTGCCCGGCGCCGCTTCCGTCTGGTAGCTATAGGTGGTGCTGTTGCTCTCTTTCCATTTATAATCCGGCGGAGCATCCACCACGAAAGAGAATTCGGTCTCCACGCCGGGCTGTTTTTCAAACATGAATGTATAATCAGTGAACGTTCGCGGGGAAAGCTTTTGGCTATTCTCGTATTGAAGCTCAAGAGTGCGTGTCGTCCCGGGGGCGGTGTTGAGCCAAGCTGAAAAGACGGTCTTGTTAAAGGCGAGAGTTTGGCCGATGCCCAGGCCTGCGAGGTTCTGATCTGAACCTTCGATGGCAGACAGATCGCTATCAGTGTCGTATCCCTTAAAACTGGCGTTTGATAGAGTCGGTTGCGTGTCATGGCCTCGCGTTGCGACGCCGCGGCTGCCGCGGGGAGTAAAAATCTGCAGGAAGTTCTTATTTGTCGTGTTGTACCACGAGGCGGAAGTAGCGGTAGCGCCGTGAGCGCGCTTGATCGTCACGGTGTTGTTGATCCTTCCTTCGAGGTCGATGCGGCTCTTTAGACTGATCGATTGGGTCATCACCGCGTCTGATTTGCCGCCGCCAATATTCGCGTTCACAACAGCAAGATAGTCATTCAAAGTGCTTTCCTGTGACTGTTGCACCTCACCGGCGACCCCGAGCTGTTCGAGATAGGCCTGCAGGAGGGGGTCCGCGATGTATGCCAGCATGTCTTTTGCGGCAAAACGTTTCTGAAGGTGAGTAATCAGCTCATGCTTCTGGAAGTCACTAAACGCGCCGAGCCGCTCGAAGAGTATTGGGGTAAGGACCTTCAAAATGCGTTTCGGTTCGCCGACGGTGCGGTCCATGCCACTGCGAACTTCCCGCTGCACCTCATCCAAAAAGTTCTCACTGGTGAGAGTGAGCTTATACTCTGGAAGTTCGATAGGACCGGTGACCGACAGGAGGTCGCTTACTACATTAACATTGATAGCGAGTAGCGCGCCGAAGGTGAGGTCTTGTTCGCTGTAGAGCTTGGAGCTATTGAGGAAGAAGAGCGTTTTACGCGCCGAGGTCGGGAAGTCGAAGAACCAGTTGGCGTCGCGCGCCCCCCAGGTCGTGGTGATCGCCTGTAGCTGCTTCGGTGGGACTACCTTAAGGTCCAGCTGACCATCTGGGTCATAGATGTCGCGTACCTCAATGGTTCCAAGGTTGCCCTTGGCGATGCTCACAGCGGCGTAGCTACCCGGAAAGCCTCCGCCCGGTCGGATTTCGCTCGGATTCACAAACGTAATAGCGATATGGCTCACGCCCGAGAGCCACTCGATGGCGGCGTCAAGCAGCCGCTCGCTCTTGTAGAGGTCGGCTCGAAAAGCGAGAGCGTCATCACCGACCGGATAATCAAGGGTATCCGCCTTCGCCTTCATCTCCTCGATGATGCCCCCTAAGTCGCTTACCTGATCCCGTAGGGCGGTGAGCTGAGTGATGAGCAGCTTACCCTGGCCGCCGACCACGAGGTCGAACGCTTTGTTTTTTAGAAATTCGGAAGTGCGGATTATCTCAAGCACCTTATCAGAAAGCTGATCTAGGAGGGTCAAGGCTTCAGGAGCTGCGGAAAGTCGGGGACTGACGACGCTTGCCACGTTGGCCAGACCGAGTAGCCCGTAGCGATTCGCTTCGGCTCGGATATCGGCGACAATGCGCTTGATATCGATAAAGGCGCTTTGAGCCCCGGTCACATCAAAAGCAATAAGGGCCTGCTTCGCCTGCTCGATGCGCTGTTTAATCACTTCGGCGGATTGCCTTGCTATCGCCTTGACCACAAGTCCACGAGTTCCATAAAAAAGGATTGTGGCGAGCAGGGGGAATCCGATGAAAAGGAGCGTTATCTTCAGCCTTGAGCGGCGGGGCGGCTCCGGGGGCAGGGGTTGCGGCGCTTTTGAAAGCCGGGCGACCGGTCGGCTGGTCGCTTCGTAAATATCTGACATGAGGTCGCGGCGATTATCCATGAAGGGTGTGGGCGGTCTTTTTTAAAATCGAATGTACCCGCTCGGCAGCCGTGTCCCAATTAAAGCGTTTGCAGTTTTCCCGGCCAAGAGCGATTGTCCGTGCGCGTAGTGATCCGTCTAGCGCAAGGGCGGTCAGGGCATCAGCCAGCTCGGAAGGCTTCCAGGGGTCGACCAGGAGCGCGGAGTCCCTCAGGGTTTCAATGAACGAGGTTCGCTTGCTGGCAACCACGGGTATGTCACATGCCTGAGCTTCGAGGGCGGGAAATCCGAAACCTTCGAAGAACGATGTGCAGGCAAATGCCACAGCTCCATTATAGAGAAAAATCCGCTCTTCGTCAGTAACCCTCGAGAGGATTCGGATAGAAGAGCGCGAGCGCGAACGCGCAACGGCCTGGGCTATTGCGCGTGAACCGTGACCGGGAGAACCCGCGAGGACAAGCTCATAGCCGCGGCAATCAGGATTTGTCCTCAGTAAATCGAAAGCGGCGACAAGTTGGGTGATGTTTTTTCGGGCTTCAAGTGCTCCCAGATACAGGAAATAAGGAGCAGCGAGGCCGTGCCTCTTTTGAAACGTCCGTAACTCCTGGGCATGAGGATCGAGCGGCTTGAACTCGCTGCTGATGCCCGGATAAACCACAGATATCTTGTCCGAATCAACGCCCAATGTTTTGATAAGGTCTTCGCGGGTATAGTGTGAAACCGCGATAAGGTGGTCGGCCTCCCGGATCTGTTTCCGCCAGTTCTGTAGATAATGCCAGAAGCGCTGCCTTCGTGAAAAAAATTCAGGATGGTGAACAAAGGAGAGGTCGTGCACAGTTAGAACCCGTGGCAGAGAGCCTTTATTAAGGTTATTAAGGTGCGGGCTGAAGATGACCTCCGCTGGGACTCGCTTGCTCATATTCGGTCCCTGAAACCACCGGTTCGCTCCGTCTAAAAGTTTGTTAGGGATTCGCCAATCAAGGATGGAGGTATTCTGATGCTTGCGCCACTGTTGCGGGAGTTCTTGTTTGCGCAGTCCGGGATAGAACAGCGTGTAGGTGTCTTCTGAGTGAGTGAGTAGGCGGCTGGTCAACTCTTTAGTGAAATAGGGAATGCCCGAGTGTGCCCCGCGGCCTAAGAGGCGGATATCAATAAGGGCTTTCATAGATAATGTCATTCTAGCATGCTACCTAGCCCCGGAGCGTAACTCGGCTAGTGGTCCCAGAGCTGCCTATGGCAGACTCGCCCGCCTCTGGCTGGGCGCCGAGTTTCTGCTACGGGGTTGCATTACATTGACTTTTCTTGTATACTCTCTCAATACTAAGTTTAATAAGAACCACACTATCCGGTATGGCTATCGCGAAAGAACTTTTGCCCAAGATCAAAGCAGGCGCTACAGTGCGCGTTTTTGAATCATTTAAAGAAGGAGATAAGGAGCGCCAGATGCGTTTTGAAGGCATCGTACTTGCCCGCAAGCATGGTACCGAAGCCGGTGCGAGTTTCACCGTCCGGGCTACCGTAGCCGGTCTTGGCGTGGAGAAGACCTTCCCGATCTATTCGCCGGCCATCAGCAAGATTGAGATTGTGAACTCGCCGAAAAAGGTAGGTCGTTCGAAGATTTACTACATCCGAGACGTCTCCAGGAAGACGATTCGCCGTAAGATGGCGACGGAAAAGAAGACTTCTCTCGCGGCCAATCGCGCCGAGAAGAAAGCGGCGATGGCAAAGGCTGAGGCTGCTAGATAGTTCATTATCAAAACCGCCCATATGGGCGGTTTTGCTCTGTTGAATTTTTTAGTCGTTTATTGTAAGTTGTAAGTTGTCGGTGGTAAGTTATTCTCACGCCCGGGTGGCGAAATTGGCAGACGCACTACCTTGAGGTGGTAGCGCCGCAAGGCTTGCAGGTTCAAATCCTGTCCCGGGCACCAAAATGGAACTCAAAGGTTTTGAAGAAGCAGAAATGGCGGGACGCACGAAGTGCGTCCCGCCATTTGGCTTTGAAAAAGCCGTTAAGTTCCATTTTGGTGTGTCTATTGTACCAAGCTCGCACCTATTTCCAAAACCGATGACTTCGCACGCTCCGCGTGCGTGGTGGCTTGAAACTGCCCTGTACGCTCGGAGAAAGCCCCACGCACTGGCGAGTACGCCAGT
>Ga0163150_10003643_pt1 | contig 21403 bp, 24 predicted proteins | sample OliLakLV19P2IB_FD_148628 | JGI IMG/M metagenome (GOLD analysis project Ga0163150, IMG submission 148628) | Freshwater microbial mat bacterial communities from Lake Vanda, McMurdo Dry Valleys, Antarctica - Oligotrophic Lake LV.19.P2.IB | ecosystem: Environmental > Aquatic > Freshwater > Lake >...
CATACGGACTGCGTGACGAAGAGTACCTGCGGTTAAAAATTCTCACTTGCATGTTGCCAGTCCTCTAAATTGACCCAAAATCACCCACACTCTTACGCGATGAGCCACAATTTCAAACGATGGTAGTCGCATTTGATCTGACTCGCTGGGTGGCGCAGACATGCGCTGTGGGCATGTCTGCGAGACCTGCATTCACGGTACTCGGTCCATCGTCAAAGTGCTCCGGTCAGAGGGTAGAACCTCCAACTCGACCAAGGCCAGTCGGCTGGGGTCTCCACCAACCTCCGCTTCACCGGGTTGCCGTGTCATAGAGTCTAGCTTCTCCAGTCGTTCCTTTTCACTCCAAACGTTGAAGTCATAGAACCGCCCTTGCCAGACTCGATACGTCGACTCATCGTGGACGCTCTCTGGCAGCGTGATCTGTCTGAGCCTCTACACCAAGCCTGTCCACAGCTTTTCAAATTGCCAATGATGGATTTGGCCGTTCGTTGCTTAAGGCCGCCGACAATACGTGAAAAGTTCGCCGTTCGGCCAGATCAACAAATGAAAGTGCTCGGGCATCAGAACATATCCCACAAGCTGGAATCGCAGTTCGCTGCGCAGCCGATTCAACGCCTCGACAAATTGGCGTCGAATGCGAGGAAAGTCGAACAGCCGAGGCTGGCGATCAGTGCGGTAATGAAATGTAGAGGGTTGCCATCGTAGAAGTGGTGCTGTTTTGCCACAGACCAAGCTTCCTCCACGTTGCAGAGCCGATCAGTAGGCAGCGATGTCCGAGGTCTCGGATTCGCAGACATGCAAACCGCGCATGTCTGCGCCACCCCGAATTCTTATTTCGTTAGACCGCGTACCACAGCACTGCGAAGAAGTGACACACCGTGCCTGTGAGGACGAACAGGTGCCACACGAAATGGCCATACCGCACGCGCTCGGCCGCGTAGAACGCGACGCCCGACGTGTACGCGAGTCCACCGGCAACGAGCCAGAGCCAGCCCGACACCGGCAGGCAAAGCCACAGAGGTCGAATCGCGATCAGGGCGAGCCACCCCATGCCGAGATACAGCGTGGTGGAGAGCCGCGGATACCGAATGCCACCCACCGCCTTCAAGGTGACGCCGAGAACGCCAGGCTCCACACCAGACTGAACAGCGCCCAGCCCCACGCACCGCGCAGTACGCCAAGCGTGAAAGGTGTGTAGGTTCCCGCGATGAGCAGAAAAATTGCGCTGTGATCGATGACCCGAAACACATGTTTCGTCTTGTGGCTCGGCAAAGTGTGATAAAGAGTCGACGCCAGGTACAAAAGCACCACAGTTCCGGCGAACACGCTCGCGCCGACAGTCCCCGTCCAGCCATCACGCCGGGCGGCGGCCAGCACGAGAAATGGCGCCGCCGCGAGGGCCGCCGCGAGGCCCACACCGTGGCTCACGCTGTTCGCGATCTCCTCTCCGAGCGACGGAGAGCGCCCACGGGCTGAAAGAACGTTACGCATAGCTTCACATCTTACGCGGTCTAACTTTCGCGCTGAGCCGGGCGCAGAAGTGCAACAAAGTACACCCGGTTGCTTGAGCGCCGTCGGCTCCAGCGCGGGGTTAGCCGGCCTTCTTTTTTCGCGGTTTGGAGCGCTGATGCAGATCTTCCATCGCGGCCTCGCCAGCGGCCCGGTAGAACGCGATGATTTCGGCCTCGGTCTTGCCCGTCAACTGCCGGGCATGGCGGTCGCGAATGCGGCGGACCATTTCGACGGCGCGCAGCTTAGTGGCCTTCATAGGTGGTCACCTCCCTCGGAGAGCGGATGCTCAGCGCCCGATAGCCTGATTCTATGTTAACCGCGTTGAAGAGGCGAATCTCTCGAGCCGCACGATGTGCTTGAAGTTCCAACTCACCAATGCATCCACCCTCGCGATCGTCGCTAAGGCAATGTGCTGCATGTCCGCAAGGAACTTGGCGGCCAAGATTTCCTTGGCCTGGTACTTCGCGACAAGCCCGAGCACTTCCGAGGTCACGGGTAGGACCGCACCAGCCAACGCCAGCATCTCTTGATGAAGGTCGCGTACAGGCTCTGGCGCCGAGGCGACCTCCGCCGCAGTCACGTCCGACAGCACTGGTACGAGCCGCCCCGCACGGAAGTCACGCATCAGGCCATTCGACCACGGCGCGAATTCCTCATCGAAGCAGCCACCCAGGACCGACGTGTCGATGTAGATTCGAAGACGCTCCACGAATTGCAATCCGTTGTTCGATCAGGCTACTTGCAGGGTGCCCAGGCGAGTAGCATCGGATTTCCGGGACTACTTGTCGCATGAATCATCGTCAGGCACTCCCCCGAGCGCCCATCGCACAGGCAGACCGTGCGTCCGCCCGTCCCCTGGCCGGGAAGCTGTGAAAAAATTGCGTTTGCCGCATGAACCTGATCCGGTAGGGACGCGGTGCCCCGCGTCCGGATTGGATTTCCGGTTGTGGACGCGCGGCAGCGCGTCCCTACCGTTCAATTTTTTTCACAGCTCCCGGGTTGGGCCGCCTATTCTACCTCGATGAGTGGCCGGCCCAGGAGGTCGTTCCATTTGTCGCCGTCCGGCAGCTGTGCGGCGCTGAGGACGATGACCCGCATTGATGCTGGCGCTTGTCGCTCTGAACTGCAGGCGGCCAGAGCGCGTACCACTCCACCGAGGATAAACGGCGCTCAGCGTTCCATCGGCATTCCTTCCCAGCGTCGGCCCGTACGTGGCCGTAAAGTTGCCCGGCTAACGCCTCTCGGCTAAGCTGCCCCGCCTCCCACGGATGCGGAAGGTGCGACGGCTGTTTCCAAACAAAACGTGATGGCGGGGCAGCTTGAGCCGCCAGTTATCCGCCGATCACTCCGCGAACATTTCTGCCAGTACAGCAAGAACCGCTTTTTGGATGGACGGGCTGACACGGCCAATTCGTCTGACAAGTCGAGTCTTGTCAAGGGTTCTGATTTGGTCTAGAACCACTTGACCGTCTTTGCCCTGAAATCGACACGGCACGCGTGTCGGGTACAATCGACCCAGTGTGGTCATGGGTCCGACAATAACGGTGCCAATGTGTCGATTCATCTCGTCGGGCGAGATGACGAGGCAGGGTCGAGTCTTTCGAATTTCACTCCCGACGGTTGGATCAAAGTTGACCATGTAGACATCGAACCGCTTGACTACCATTTCCATTCGCTCGAGTCCCATTCGGTGAGCACAGGGGTATCGAGTAGGCGGTCATCGCCGTGCTCCGCCATTGCGCGGAACTGCGCATCCCAGCCCTGACGCGGACTGGAAGTGGAACGAATGACAAGTTGATCTTTTTCCACTGCGATTTCCACCTCAGTACCAATTCCGACTTGCTCTATAAGCAACTTTGGAATACGGATGCCACGCGAGTTGCCAATTTTGATGATCCGAGTCTTCACGGTATTCATAGTCGCCTCTGGGGGATCTACATTGTAATCACTAGAGGAGGATCAGTCAATTCGCGTTCAGACGCGTGCGGCTAACACTCAGGCTAAGCTGCCCGGCCTCCCACTGCCGGGGAAGACGGAGAAGACTGTTGCAGCTTTAACGGCTTGCCTCCAAAAAGAACGGGAAGGCGGGGTCAGCTTGGGGGGCAAGTTGGGCAAGTTATCGCTGACCCCAATTGCCCCCCCCCCAGGCGTACTCCATGGCACTCACAAACCGGTGGCGGTCGTCGTTATCACGGAAGATGACCTTGCGTCCGTTGCCCCGCAAGGTGCCCCGCGCCCACGGACTCCGGCGCGCCCGCTACAGTGACCTGGCCAAAGTCACCTGGCAGAATTATCCGAGTGGCGCAGCCTGCAACCTCAAACGCTGGATATGGAACTTTTTATCTCCTTTTGCGGCCAGCGAACTTCCGCCAAGTCTTTGACCGACAAATGGATCGGATACAATCCCCATAGAGTCGAAAAACACCGACGGTCCGGCCCAGCAGTTTAGCCCAACAAAGTCTTTGCGGCCGCTCGCGGGAGTTCGGCCTTCCCACTGATGTCACAGCTCGCTCGCGAGCCGTCGCAAAGACTCCTATTCGTTAGGCAACTTTCGATGTTCGACCGATGACGAGCTGAACTCGGACACCGGCGTGGCCAAGCATGGCGACCAGGGTATCGATACTGAATCGGTCGATCTTTCCTCGGACAAGGTCGCTGACCCTTGGCTGGGTCACACCAAACAGACTTGCCGCCTGCGCTTGGGTGAGTCGCCGAGTCTCGATCAGCTTGCTGAGCCGAATCATCAGGTTGGTCCGGATTTTGAGATTCTCGGCCTCTTCTCTTGAGAATCCGAGGTCGCGGAACACGTTACCGGTGGATCGTCGCACTTTAACTGTCACGGAGCCTCCCTCTTTTGCCCACGGAGACGGAGGAAATCGACGAGGCGCTTGCGGGCCAAGGCGATGTCAGCCTCTCTGGTCTGGGGCGTGCGCTTTTCGAACGCATGGATGACATAGACGGCGCCTTCGTACTTCGCGACGTAAAAGACGCGGTGTTCGAGCCCTGTGTGTATCCGGATCTCGTAGACGCCGGCGCCCACGATCGTCATAGGCTTCCAATCATCCGGCATGAGGCCTTGCTGTACCCGCCCCAATTGGTATCCGGCGGCTCGTTTAGCTTCTTCCGGAAATGCCCGAACGTCATCGAGCGACGACCCGAGCCATCTGAGTGGCTTCTCAAGCATGGTCGAATATACACCTATTTATATGTCGTGCCAAGTTGCCTAACTACTAAATATTAGTACGCATGAATATAGAGGAGACCTGTTGCACTTCGGGAGCTCTGCGGCTTCGGGTGATGCGGAAAAGCCGCGGACCGCAGAGGGCGCGGTCTGCGCTACAAATTCCGCGGGCCCGTGTGGAGGAGGCACGTGCAACCCAGGGCCCCGTCAAAGTCTCGCAAGCGATTCAATTGCAATGCAGCCCTTGCTGACGCGTGGGCTACTGAATTGGCGTCCGCGCCGTTCAGTAGCCCGACCGTGAGGGAGGGCAGCGGACTTTGATCAATCCAGCTTCTTCCGAAACCGCAGGGCACTGCTGGTGAAAATGACCACGCCAAAAACGGCCAGCGCCAGCATTTGAGGCCACAGGACCGAAGGTCCGGTGCCGCGGAGGAATATGCCGCGGATGATTTGCATGAAGTAGCGGAGGGGATTGAAGTAAGTGAGCCACTGTACCATCGGAGGCATGCTGTTGATTGGGAAGGTAAAGCCACTTAGAAGAAACATGGGCATGAACATAAAGAAAAAGGTCATCAGGGCTTGCTGCTGCGTATTGGAAATCGTGGAAATAAACAGACCGGCGCCGAGCGTCGTCATCAGGAACAGAGCCGTGCACACCAGCATGGCCAAAAAGCTGCCGCGAAACGGTACCTGGAAAACAGCCAGTGCCAGAGCCGTCATGACGACTACCTGCAGCATGCCGATCAGGGCGAAAGGCAGTGTCTTGCCGAGCATGAGTTCGAGTGGACGAATCGGCGAGACCATGAGTTGTTCCATTGTTCCAATTTCTTTTTCCCGCACGATGCTCATTGCCGTCAGCATCACCGTGACCAGAGCCACAATGTTCACCAGAACCCCCGGAACAAAGTAGTTACGGCTTTTGAGGTCCGGGTTAAACCAGACCCGCTGACGAACATCTAGAGTGGGTACTCTGAGCTCAACAGGGCTGCCTGAAGCTTGAGTGACCGCGACCCAGCGTTGGCGCTGCTGTTCCTGGAGTGCCATGCCGGCGAAACGTCCCACAATCTGACTGGCGTAAGTACCTACCAGAGACGCGGTATTCGAGTTGGTTCCGTCCACGAGCACCTGCACGGCGGTTGCCTGGCCGCGCTTCACCTCTTTCCCAAAGCCGGGCAGGACGCGCACGACCGCCATGACGTCCCCGCGGTCGAGCACCTCTTTCACTTCCTGTTCGCTCGCAATCACGCGACTCACCGCAAACGTCGGGGAGGCCTCGAAGGCGGCACGGAGATTGGTACTGGCCGATGTCCGGTCCAGATCCATCCACGCGATTTGAGCACTGCTGATGTCCAGATTGACGGCGAAACCAAAGAGGATGAGCTGTAATACCGGAGGAACAAGCAAAACCAAACGCATACGTGGCTCGCGCAGCGCCTGACGGAATTCTTTGATCGTGATGACTCGAATGCGTTCCCACATAATCAGGTGCCAGGTTTCAGGTGTCAGACGATAGCGACCAACCTCAGACCGCCGAGTTTCCTCGAGTAGCTGATGGTTGGCCTGAAGGGCCAGAATTCTAAAGCCCAGGGCAGAGCGTGTTTTTCGCGCGGCGCCCTGGGAGCCAGAACCGCTAGAACTGTCAGCCCTGTAAGGGCGTGACGGGCTGGCGAAGGAGAATTACGCCCTTACAGGGCTGAAGTCGTTACCCAGGGCGCCGCGAGAAGCACGCTCTGCCCTGGTCTCACGGATTACAACCCTTCGGGCCTGTTCCTGAGCAATCGAAGAGTTCTGCGATCAAACACTAGACGATAGCGAGCAACCTCAGACCGCTGAGGGACGCGGCTCCGTTGGTTCTGCTCCCTCACAAGCCTACGCTAGCTTGCTGCCTACTTTCCGGGTGGCTGCGACGAAAACGATCGTGCAATAGGCCAGCAGGAACCCAAGCTCAGTCCAGAGCAAGGTGACTCCAATACCTTTCAGAAAAATGGCTTTCAGCAACGTGACGAAATAGCGCGCCGGGAAAATGTGCGTCAAAGCCTGGACGACCACCGGCATGTTTTCTATTGAGAAGACGAACCCCGAGAGCAGAAAAGCCGGCAGAAATGAGCTGATGATTCCCATCTGGCAGGCAAGCACCTGCGATCGGGCGACGGCCGAAATCAAAATGCCCCAACAAAGAGCGCCGAACAGAAAGATGCAGGTGCTCGCGAACAGAAGCGCAAGGCTGCCACGCAGCGGCACGCCAAACAGAAGCACCCCAATACCGACGGCAACCAATGCGTCAGCCAAGCCCAGGGTGAAGTACGCGCTCATCTTGCCCAGCACCAGCTCCGCGGGCCTCAGCGGAGTGGATAGAACCTGTTCCATGGTTCCCATTTCCCATTCCCTGGCAATCGTTAGCGAGGTCAGCATGGCCGAGATGATCATGAGGATGACAGCAATCAGTCCGGGAATGATGTAATTCTTCGACTTCAACTCGCTGTTATACCAAACCCGCAGACGGGGTTGGACGGCCGCAGGCATCGTCATGCCCGAACGCTGATTCATGAAGCGCTCTCTCAGTTCGAGAGCAAAGGCCTGCGACACCCCGTCCGCATAGCCCGCTGCGATGGACGCAGTGTTCGAATCGCTACCGTCGAGCAGGAGCTGTACCTGCGCGATTCTGCCGCTGGCGAGCTGCCGGGAATAGTCGGGAGGAATGACGATGCCCAGAACCACGTCGCCGCGCAGGAGGTGCTGCTCGATGCCCTGGAGGTGTTCCGGGAAAGCGACCAGCTTGAAGTAGCGCGATGCGGCAAAGCGCGCCAGCAGTTCGCGGCTTTGCGGTGTGCGATCCTGGTCAACGACCGCGGTGGGAATTTGATCCACATCCAGGGAGAGCGCGTAACCGAACAGCAACAGCATCATCATGGGCATGGCGAGCGCCAGACTGAGGCTGCGTGCGTCCCGCAGGATGTGCCAGAACTCCTTTCGGGCCACGGCGCGAGTGCGTCGGAGATTCATGAGGCTTTGCGTTCCTCCTGCTCGATCATGGCGACGAAGACGTCTTCCATCGAAGGTTCAATGGCGGCCAGCCGCTTGACTTCGATGCCACGTTCCGCGAGTGCTGCGCGCACGGTACTTTCAGCGGCCGCAGCGTCGCGCACCATCAAATGTAAACCGCTGCCAAAGACGGCGGCTTCGACGACCTCTCGGCACTGTTCCAGCGCTCTCAAGCTTTCCAACACATCGGTGGACTCCAGGTGCATGAGTGTGTGGGAAACCAGGGCAGCCTTCAGTTCGGCAGCCGAGCCAAGCCCAATAAGCAGGCCGCGATGCATCAGGGCCAGGCGATGGCAGTACTCGGCTTCGTCCATATAGTGCGTCGTGACGAAAACGGTGTGCCCCTCGGCCGAGAGTTGGTAGATCAAGTCCCAGAAGCTGCGCCGCGCAATGGGGTCGACACCGGATGTGGGCTCGTCCAGAAATAGAATGGGAGGCTGGTGAAGAATGGCGCAACCCAGCGCCAGCCGCTGCTTCCAACCCGCTGGAAGCAGCCGTGTCATCGTGTCGCTCCGATTCTCCAGACCCGACATCGCTAAGACGTACTCCTTCCTCTCGCGGCGCATGGTGTGCGGCACGCTGTAGACCCCGCTGAAGAAGTCGATGTTTTCTGAAACACTGAGATCGTCATAGAGAGAGAACTTTTGCGACATGTAGCCGATGGTCTGCTTGATCTGCTCTGCCTGCGTGGCGAGGTCAAAGCCTCCCACCCGGGCGCTGCCACTGGTCGGCGTGAGGAGCCCGCATAACATGCGGATGGTGGTGGTCTTACCTGCACCATTGGAGCCTAGGAAGCCAAAGATCTCTCCCCGCTGAACGTCCAGGCTTACGTTATCGACGGCAACGAAGTTGCCGAAACGCTTGACCAGGTTCTTGATTTCTACGGCGATGGGTTGAGAATTCACTGGAGATCTTTCTTAGGAATCGTCCTCGTCGTCGACGAATGCTGGTGGCGGGGATCAGTCTTCTGTCGTGAAGTCGCAACGCGGAGGTTGCGATCTACCAAAACCCCCTGAAGTCCCCCCTTGTCCAAGGGGGACGATTGTTTTCATCGCTCGGCGTCGCATGAAAAACTCCCTTGAAAATCGTTCTCGTCGTCGATGAGAAGCCGAGGACGACGACGAGACAGAGACCGATGTTGTTCTGAGTCTTCAGTGATGCGATGCCTTTCGCACCTCGGCGATGAACACGTCTTCCAGAGTGGGAGTGGTTCGCTTGAACTGAGCCGGCCCCAGCCCCTGCTCTTCGAGCATCGCAGCCAGCTCTGCCGGTGAGGTCAACTCTGGGTCCAGGAACAGGTGCAGCACCGGGCCAGCGGATTCAACGCTGGCCACTCCTTTGGCGGATTGCAACCGTGTGCGGGCGCTGCGCGGATTTGGAGTTTGCACCTCATAGCACTCCTCTTTCCCTTCCTGTTTCAATTGGTCCGGCGACTCGCAACGCACCAGGCGTCCTTCGAACATCAGTCCCACTCGATTGCAGCGCTCCGCTTCGTCGAGGTAGGCCGTGGTGACAACCACCGTCAGTCCTTCCTTAACGAGTTGATAGAGGATGGCCCAGAAGTCACGCCGGGAAACCGGATCGACGCCATTGGTGGGTTCGTCCAGAATGAGGATTTCTGGACGATGCAGCAAGCTGCACATCAGGGCCAGTTTCTGCTTCATCCCCCCGGAAAGCTGGGCAGCCTGGCGCTGGCGAAAGGGTTCCATGCGCGTCATGTGGAGGAGTTTGACCATCAGCGGATCCCTTTGGTTGTCATGAATTCCAAAGAGATCCGCGTAGAAGAAAAGATTCTCCTCAACCGTCAGATCCAGATACATGCCAAAGCGCTGCGCCATGTAACCAATGCGGTCCTTGACCGCCAGCAGATTGCGCTGAACACTTTGTCCGCCGATCAGGATCTCACCCTCGTCAGGATCGAGCAGTCCACAGAGCATGCGCAGCGTCGTGGTCTTGCCGGCGCCGTCCGGACCGACCAGACCGAAGATCTCACCTTTCGCTACTGTGAGGTTCAGAGCATTCACTGCCGTGAGCAGGCCAAAGCGGCGCGTGCAATTTCTGATGGAGATCGCAGGTTCGGTGGTCATCGCGATAAGAAAGCGCAGTCCGTCATTGCGGCGAAAACGGGATTTTGGAGATTGGACATCTTGCACAGCCCGACATTTCCCCTCCTTGGCAACGAGGGGTCGCGCTGGCTCTGCCAGCGCGGGGGAGGTGCTTCCGGAGTGCCGGAACACTCCGACTGGGAGCTTCGTATTGAGATTGCGTACCGGGGAAACGAAGCAGCGGATCGGAGGCTTTCAGGAAGCCGCTTTCCCAAGACCCCTGCCGCAAAAACGCGGCGAAGCTTTCTCAAAGCTTCGATTCCCTTGCCAAGGGGGACAAAAGGAGCTCCGACCACATTCCCTCCAAATTCGAGAGGGGACGATGTCCAAACTCCAGATTTCCGCGTTCGCCGGAATGACGGGCAGGCTGTCCACTTGAGAATCAAGTCATGAAGGTCCAACCTCAGCAGTCAGCTAATGTGACAGCGGAATCTCGGCGTCAGCCGGCATGTTGGATTTAAGTTCCCCGGCAGGATTGTCCAGGTCGATCTTTACCCGATAGACCAGCTTTACCCGTTCCTCCTGCGTCTGAATCTGTTTCGGGGTAAATTCGGCATCGGACGCAATGAAGGAAATGCGGCCAGTGTATGTTTTGCCGGGGAATGAATCGGTGGTGACTTTGACCTCAGTTCCCAGTTTTACCCGGCCCAGGTCTTTTTCATTAATGTAGGCACGTAACCACGGTTTGGCGAGATTCCCCAACGTGACAACCGTGGTCCCGGCTGCCAGCACCTCGCCGGGTTCGGCCGCTTTCATCAGGATAACGCCATCCATTGGAGCGCTGACCTCGGCGTTCTTGAGCAGCGTTTCCTGAACATCCAGTTGAGCGGTGGCCTGGCGAGTGTCGGCCTTGCGGGCCAATTTCTCCTCCTGGAGGCGCTTGAGCTCGAGGCGAGCCGATTCGGCGAGACGGACATTGGCCTTGGCCCGCTCGACCTGCGCGCGTGCAGCATCAATGTCTTCCTTGCGGGGGCCTTCCTGGACCAAGTCGAATTGTTCAGCTGCCTGTTGAAATTGTGCCTGGGCGCTCTCAAAATGGGCCTTGGCTTCGTCGTACCGAGCTGTCGAAATATCTTTGTCCTTGTACAGAATCTGTGCCCTTTCCCAGTCTGCCTGGGCACGTTGCTGCTCCGCCTTGACACTGGCCAGGGCGGCCCGGGCCGATTCGATCTCCTGGCGCCGCGATCCGCTCTGAAGCTCTCTTAGAACCGCTTCCGCCTGGCTGAGCTCAGCCCGACTGCGACTGAGTTGAGCTTCTGTCTGCTGGCGTTGATACTCAATGGCGGTGCCCGACTGTATCAAGCGAGAGCGAGTGGAGTCGAGTGAGGCGGCAGCGCTCTCGCGCCGCTGCATCAGTTCCTCCTGGTCCAACCGTGCAATCAGAGCGCCTTTCTTTACCAGAGCGCCTTCCTCCACTGCCAGCGCGACCAAGCGTCCGGCGGACTTAAACGCGATGTCCACCTCGGTCAGTTCAATATTGCCGGAAACCTTCAGAACGTTTGGATCTCCGCCTCCCCATCCAACCCAACGGACTAAGGCAAAGACTGCAAGTAGAAGAACCAGCATGCCGGCTGCAATGTGTCGCTTATCGAGCTTGGGCATAACGCTCCTGAGATGAACAAACCGGAAACATAATGACCTGATGATGGGGAGCAGATCGGCCCAGCGCCCAGAGAAGCGCGTATTCGGCGAAGTGTTGAACCGTGGATTGAATGGGTGTCCGGCGATGGCTCATGACGGTCTTTCGGCAATTGATTCTAGGCTTCGATCTCTGGCGCCCGCTGGCTTCCAGGCGGCGCTTTCATTCCGGCCGCTGTGTATGAAATGAGCCGCTGGAGAACTCGCTGAACGTCGCGCTCCTGCAGGTTCTCGCGGCTTGCGGAAGAAAGAACTTTGACCGGAATTCCTCCAAAAAGAGCTCTGGCGGCTGCACCGATCGTGAAGTTCATCCGCCACGCGATCTCCTGTCTGGCGAGAGCGGGAAGCGCTTTGTGCAAAGCTGCCAGAAACCGAACGGCCACCCGTTCAAACTCGCTGCCTGCAGCCTTCTCCAACATTCCATCCGACGGTTGCAGAAGCCGCCCGCCCAACTGCATGAGCAGACGCCCCTGCCCCGAATCCAGAAGTCCGACGCGGAGCATAGGCGCCAGAAAGGCCTCGAGAATTTCCTCCACAAGTGGCGCCCTGCCGTCTGCCCGGCTCTCATACTCAGCCAACAGGCGAAGGCGTTCGTCATTGACTGGGGCAAAGCGTCTTTCGATGACTGCACGAATGAGTCCCTCTTTGCTCCTGAAGTGATAGTGGATGGCGGCCAGGTTCACCCCAGCGCTGCCAATGATGGAACGCAGGGAAGGGCTCTCAAATCCGTGGCGTGCAAAGAGTTTTTCAGCAGTATCCAGGATTTTCTGCCGGGTATTGGGAACCATCGATCATCCTTATCAGCGCATTCAAACGACTGATAGAATCGTACGTTCGAATCGTCACGGAAGTCAAGGGCCCTTCAGCGCCTTTCAGTCTTTGGCCGAGCCGCCGAGACAGAGTGCGATTTGAAAACCGGGCGATTGCCTTGGGTTGCGTTGTGGAGGTGCATGCAGTACCGGTTGGTATGGCCCCTACAAAGCCGGTCAACAGCCCAGCAAGACCGATTTGCTATTGGTTGACAACTATTCTCTATTGGCTATTTTAAGGAAAGGAACGCTTTGCACCAATAGCAAGTAGCCGCTAGCCAATAAACAATAGCAAATGCTTCAACGGCGTTAGCGGGACTTGACGGGGACCTGAGATGGCTGGACGGTCCTATGGACATCGAGCTGGGGAATTGTTAAGCTTTCTCCGCGACTCAAGAATGACGAAACACAGCCTCTCTCGCTGGAACGCGTAGAGCAAAAGAGACTGACCCCTCGGCGAGGTGAACCATGTCATCCATCAACGAACAAAGAATGCATCCGCGGACGCCGGTGAACTGGAAAGTGGAGTACACAGGCGCATCGGGTCGCGGGACTTTGCATGAAAGCAGCAAGCTGCAGGATTACAGCCCGTCAGGAGCCTGTTTTTTCACCATGTCGGAAGTGCAAGTCGGCATGCAGTTGACGCTGCATATCTCCCTTCCGGTTCGGATGGCCCGGCCGTTGGTGTTGAAGGGAGAAGTGGTTCGGGTGGACGATCGGGCCGATGTTGGCGGTATGTTCAAGGCTGCGGCAGTCCGCTGGCTGCAGAGCGCACGCAAGTCTGGGCTGGCGGAAAAGCTGGATGCTCGAACCGGTTCGCCCTCTCTTTCCCATTGATACGTGACATTGTCGTTGGCTGAGCGTGAATGGCTTGTCAGGCCGAAAAGGGGTTTGTGGCTCCTTAGCCTGCTCGGAGACTGCCATGCAAGATTTTGACTGGAGCCGCCTTCCGCAGGAACAACTCAACGAGAGGTTCTCGCGCAAGTTTATCCATGGAGAGAAGATCATGGTGGCGCAGATCTTTCTCAAGAAAGGTTGCGTGGTTCCCGAGCATAGTCACGAGAGCGAGCAGATGACTCTGGTCATGACCGGCTCGCTTCGGTTCCAGTTTGGTGTGGAGGAAAAAATCGTGGGGTCCAACCAGGCGATGAACATACCTTCAAACGTGAAACACTCGGTTGTCGCGCTGGAAGACACGCTGGCCTATGACATTTTCTCTCCCATCCGGCACGACTGGCTGGCAGGAGACGATGCCTACCTGCGGAAGTGACGCCCGCCTGCTGTCCTCCGCTGTCGAACAGTCCAATTCAAAGATTCCCCTACAGAATGGAGGCCTTATTGATGAGCGGAGTCATTCGCAGAATCGCAATCCTCGTGCTGTTGACCCTTGTCGCCAGCACAGTCGCTTTCTCCCAGCGCAACCCGCGAGCCACCAGCAAAGTCGACGTAGCTGGCAAGTTCGTCATGATCGAGTATGGCAGGCCTTCGATGAAGGGGCGCGACCTGCTGGCATTGACCGAGCCTGGGAAGGTCTGGCGGATGGGGGCAGATAAGTCCACCACGTTCACCTCCGATGCCCGAATGTCATTTGGGAAAGTGACGGTTCCTGAAGGCAGCTACAGTTTGTGGCTGAAGAAAGTCAGCGACCGGTCCTTCGATCTGATATTCAACAAGCAGACCGGCCAATGGGGCACGCAGTATGGATCGATCGACGACGTAGCTTCCATTCCAATGACATTTTCGGAGAGCGGCGAAGCCGTTGAGATGTTCACCTTGAGCCTGGCGCGGGGAGCCAAAGCCAACGCCGGTGAATTGACTCTGCAGTGGGGCAAGGCCGTCCTAAAGACACCTTTTACCGTGAAGTAGCTTCTTGGGGAGCCGCTCCTCGGCGACGCCAACTTTTCATCCGGAGATTGCTTGAATGCCACGTTACTTTGTCACGGGGGCTCAGGGGTGCATCGGGGCCTGGGTTGTTAAGAATCTGATGGATCGTGGACAGGACGTCTTCGTCTTTGACCTCGATCTTGAGCCCAAGCGCCTCGGGCTTCTGCTGAACGCTCAAGCGTTGTCGCGGGTGCAGTTTATTCGTGGCGATGTCTGTGACTCGGAGCAGGCCAACAGCGAAATTCAGCGACTGAAGATTGACTACATCATTCACCTGGCCGGGCTGCAGGTGCCAACCTGCCGCGCTAATCCGAGGTTGGGTGCCATGGTCAATGTCGTGGGAACGATTAATGTTTTCGAAGCGGCACGAGGGCGGGGAAAGGATTTGCAAGGGATCGTCTACGCCAGCTCGGCGGCCGTTTTTGGCCCTGAGGAAGACTATGGCGCCAGTCCTTTGGACGAGAGCGCCCCGCTGCTGCCCGAAACACACTATGGAGTTTTCAAACAATGCAACGAGGGGAATGCGAGAGTGTATTACAAGGATCAGCAGCTTTCGAGCGTTGGATTGCGTCCCTATGCCGTTTATGGACCGGGGCGCGATGTCGGAGTTACCTCCGGCCCAACCAAAGCTTTGAAGGCGATCGTGGCCGACAGACCCTTTGAAATCAAATTTGGAGGCGCGGTCTCCATGCAATTTGTGGACGACACAGCCAAGACGTTCATTGCCTGCGCGGAGAGCCGCAAATCTGGCGCGCGGGCTTACAACATCCGCGGCGCCGTGATCACCGTCGAGGGCTTCATTCAGGCGGTTGAAGAGGTCTACCCTCGATTCAAAGGCCTGATTCGCTGCACTTCAAACGCACTTGGAATTGCTTCAAATCTGGCCGAGCACGGCCTGCGCGACGAGATTGGAATAGTTCCGACGACGGATCTCAAGGCCGGCATCGAAGCCACAGTCCAGATTTTTGAACGGTTGCAAACCGAAGGGCGCCTGGATCTTTCCGATTTGGATACGTAAGGGACGGGAGACTGACCTGATGCACGCAGCCGTTTTGGAAGCGCCTTCAAAGATAACGATTCGGGATATCCCGGTACCCATGCCGGGTCCGCACGAACTCCTGGTTCGCGTTGCCGCTGTAGGACTTTGTGGTACCGACATCCACATCTTCCGTGGTGAAGGAAACTACAACATGGATGCCACCGGCCGGGTGATCCCGCTGGAGGAGCAGGCCCAAATCCTGGGTCACGAGTTTTGCGGAGAAGTGGCAGAAGTGGGGAGCCCGGCAAAGGGATTCGAGCCCGGCGACCGGATCGTGGTGGATCAGGGACACAATTGTCACAGCATCCGGCGGGCCTCTTTATGCGAGTATTGCCAGACGGGAGATTCGCACCAGTGTGTTCACTACCGCGAGCATGGCATCACCGGTCTGCAAGGAGCGATGGCAGAGTTTGTGGCAGTGCCGGCTGCGAATGCGGTGAAGATTGCGGGCGACCTTACGTTCCTTGAGGCGGCGCTGGCCGAGCCATTGGGTTGCATCTTGCATTCGGCTCAGATGCTGGAGAAGACACCGGCGCGCTACACCTTTGAAGGTGAACGCAGAATTCGCACCATTTTGATTTGCGGATCAGGTCCGGCGGGCTTGCTGTTCACCCAGTATTTTCGCAATGTCCGGGGTTTTGAGGGCCAGGTGATTGTGGCCGATGTGCAGGAACGAAAACTGGAACTGGCGAAGCAATTTGGCGCCGTAACGGTTAACCTCCGCCAGCAGCCTTTAATCGAAGCCGTTCGGGACCTGACCGGCGGCCAGCGTGTGGAATGCCTGATCGATGCTTGCGGCAATGGCGCGTTGTTCGAACAGGTACCTTGGATATTGCGCAAGCAGGGAACCTTTGTGCTCTATGGCCACGGTCATCGTGGCAAGGATATTGGCATTTTGAACCTGGTGCAGTTCCTCGAACCTGTCCTGATATCACCCATTGGAGCGTCTGGTGGTTTTGACGCCAACGGAGGTCCACTCATCTACCGCCGCGCCGTCGACGCCATCAGCTCGAAAAAGATCGATGCGAAGTCGATGGTCACCCACGCGTATCCGGGGTTGGAGTCTGTTCAGAAAGCCTTGAGCGACGACTGCCGTGAGCCCGGTTATGTCAAAGGCATCGTTCAGATGCTGAAGGGGTGAATCAAGGCCGACGGTCCAATCTGATTCCCCTTCCGCACAAAGCGTTTCGAGAATAACGATCCTATCCAGTGCAGTCGCCTGGCAGGAAATCAACCTAGTCCTAGTTGATCCGGCTATTCTTGCTGCTAAGGCTGGCGAATGCCGCCAAGGCCTTGGCCTTGTCTTTGTCGAAGGGGAAGATGGCTTTTTCTTCTGAGAGGCACGGCGATGCGGGGCGTGGAGCGGGCTTGGAACTCAGCAGATTCTCCAGAGCCACCTCGGCCTGGTCGAGCCGCTGATTGATGTTATTCAGGGCGTTTGAATAGGACTGGATGGCACCCTGGATGCGATCCAGTGATTTGCGGCTTTCCTGGCGGCAAGACTCCACCAACACCTGACGTTCGTAAGTCTCACGCACTTTTCCAAGCAGGGTTTGCACCTGTTCCGCAGGCAGATTCAACCCTTCCAGTCGCTCAATTAGCAGAGTGACTCGGTTCTTGAACTCTTCCGAGAGACTGTACTCTTTGTTCAATTGACCTAGTAAGGCGCTCAGCGGACTCTCTTTGGACATGAAAACCCTCAGCCAGTGAAGATCCACGATGACACTGTGGTGCGTTTTGAGTGCGGGTGGTACTCGGATGATTTGCGAAGCGCCCGCATTCTACGCAAGACGCCCTTCAAGTCGCAAGCCAATAACCAAAGATATTTAGACTCCGGCCCGTGGGAAAAACCACGCCGTGAACATCGAAACCGCTCGGTATTGCTTGAGGTTACACCAGAAACGGATCGGTCCAGCCTCGGCGTGGCCGAAGCTGAAGAGAGAAAACAGTTCCACAAAGTGGCAAGGCCTGGGCAAACCGCGGCAGAAGAGAAGCTCGCTACGAGAAGACGAAGTTGGGATGATCTTGGCCGGCATCCTCCGAACAAGATTCCCTCCTTGGAGGAGTGGCGCGCAGCGACAGCGGTCGCGTAGCAATTGCGGTCGCGTAGCAACGGCGGTCGCGTAGCGCGGGTGGGTTCGTTTCCCAATCCATAACCCACCCCAAGGCCTGACGGCCCTCGCCGTTTCTGAGGAGAATCCTTCGACCTTTCATCCGTCGTGGCACCGCAACGCGGCATGGGTGACTTCCTTGAACCGGACATTTCTATTTTGGGTGGACAACTTCCTTGAACTCTTTTGCAAGATGCATCCTGATCGTTTAGTCTTAGCCGCAATTTGCAACCTTTGATGCCCACCGGTTGGGCTGGAGAGAACAAAATTCAATGAACCAGAAGAGTCAGTTTCTTGCAGGAAGGAGAATCGATCCGGCGCCAATTCACCCGGATCTCAGGATTCCCGACCTGATTGACCAGGTGTTTTGCGCGTACAACGCCGCGCGCTTGCGAGAGGCCTGTCACCTCTATGCCAAGCAGATGCTATGCGAAGGTGTCACCGTGGGCATGACGCTTTCGGGTGCTTTGTCTCCGGCCGGCATGGGTATCTCGACCTTTATTCCGCTGATCGAGAGCGGGTTCGTGGATTGGATTGTGACGACGGGCGCCAATCTCTACCATGATACCCATTTTGGAATTGGCTTGGAGATGCATGTTGGGAATCCACAGACGAGCGACGTTGTCTTGCGCGAGGAAGGCGTGGTGCGGATCTACGACATCTTCTTCGACTATCACGTCCTGCTCTCCACCGACACTTTCTTCAGGGAAGTGATCAGTGCCCCAGAGTTTCAGAAGGAGATGAGCACGGCAGAATTCCATCATCGGATTGGCAAATACGTCAACGAACGCGAGAAAGTGTTAGGACTCAAGAACAAGTCGGTGCTGGCTGCGGCCTACCGCTGCGGTGTGCCGGTTTACACTTCTTCCCCGGGGGATAGTTCCATTGGGATGAATGTTGCAGCCAAAGCCCTGGATGGCAACCAGCTGCGGCTCGATGTGTGCGCGGACGTCAACGAAACTGCGGCTATCGTTTTGGAGGCCAAGCGTGCAGGCGGCAAGAGTGCGGTGTTCATCTGTGGAGGGGGTTCGCCCAAGAATTTCATCCTTCAGACCGAACCGCAGCTTCAAGAAGTTCTCGGCATTGCTGAAAAAGGGCACGACTATTTCCTGCAAATCACGGATGCCCGTCCCGACACCGGTGGCTTGTCCGGCGCAACGCCCAGCGAAGCGGTGAGTTGGGGAAAGGTGGATCCCGATCAGTTGCCCGGTACGGTGGTTTGCTACTGCGATTCCACCATCGCCGTGCCATTGATCGCGGCGTATGCAATTGCCACTCAACCGCCTCGAAGACTGAAGCGCCTCTATGACCGGCGTGAGGATCTGATGCGGCGGTTACGAGAGGAGTATCATAAGACGAAGCAACTGCAGCTCTCGAGGCCGCCGGCCCAGTGCCACGACGAATGAAAATGTGGGCGGGCGGCGATCTTTCTTCAGTGATCAAACCATCCGGGTCGCCGCTGGGACAGCATCTCCCACCTTCATCAACCTGTTTTAATAGGAGCAGACATGAAACTGGAAGTGAACAGCGCACGCCTGCAGAAGATTTCGACCGATCTGCTGGTCATTATTCTGGACAAAGAACTGAGACTCTCCGCGGTCGAAGATCCTGAGCTTGCTGGGTTGTTGTACAAACTCGGCAGGGATTTCGAGGACAAGGCGATCAAGAAGGAGTACTTCAGCCGCTGGACGGGTGGAATCAAACACATTCTCGTTTTCCATACTGCCTTGAATGCTTCTTACAACGTCTGGGAACGCATCAAACTCTATGCGTCGCGCGCCGTTTCCTGGGGCAGCGACTTGAATTTGAAACAGGTGTCGTTTCTGCTGAACGGCACAGACGCACCCACCTACTTTGGAAAGATCGTCGAAGGCGTCATTGTGGGCAGCTATGCTTTCGAGCGGTACAAGGTGGAGAAAAACAAATATCTCGGCGAGGCAGCTGTCTCATTGCTGACAAGCGAGGACGCGTTGGCGCTCTGTCGGAAGAAGTTCGAACGCTACGCGCTGGTGTCAGACGCCGTCAACGAATGCCGTGAGATTGTCAATGAGCCGGGATGCGCCGTCTACCCGGAAGTGCTGGGTAACCTTGCAAAGCAGATCGGAAAGAAACACGGCTTAAGAGTGACGGTGCTGGACGAGAAAGCACTGGAAAAGGGCGGTTACACCGGACTCGTCGGAGTTGGGAAGGGAAGCGTTCATCCGCCTCGGCTGATCAGCCTGGAATACAAGGCGCCGAAGAAGTCCTCGGTACGGCTGGCGCTGGTGGGCAAGGGCATCACGTTTGATACCGGTGGCATCTCGATCAAACCCTCCGACCGGATGCTGGAGATGAAGGGCGACATGGCGGGTGGGGCGGCGGTGCTGTATGCCATGAAGGCCATCGCCCAGCTGAAATCGGCCATCAACGTGGTGGGAATCATCCCGTCGGCAGAGAACACGCCGGATGCCAACGCGCAGCGGCCAGGCGATATCTTCACCGCCAAGAACGGCAAGTCAATCCAAGTGGACAACACCGACGCGGAAGGGCGTCTGGTGCTGATCGACGGATTCGCCCTGGCGGGTGAGATGGGGGCGACACACATTGTGGACATCGCCACCCTCACCGGAGCTGTGGTGCGCGCCCTGGGGCAGGGCTATGCCGGCATCATGGGGAACGACCCGGCACTGATTCAAGCCGTCATCCGTTCGGGCGCCAACCACGGGGAAAACTATTGGCAGTTGCCGCTGCCGGAAGAGTACAAGGAGCTGCTGAAGACACCCTATGCCGATATCAACAACGTCGGTGGACCCAACGGGGGAGCCATCACCGCCGGGCTCTTCCTGCAGGAATTCCTGCCTGAGAAAACGGCCTGGGCACATCTCGATATTGCAGGTCCGTTTCTGTTCGACAAGCCCTGGAAGTATTACGCCGCAGGCGCGACTGGTTTTGGTTTGAAGACCTTTGTGGATTTGTGTGAGAAGTTCGACGAGTACTTTCCGAAATCCTAGGTAAGACCAGTCTAAACGGTGTGCGTCATTCCCGCCCCCTGCTTTCGCAGAGGCTGACCTTCTTTCGCCGGAATAATATGGACGATCAATATAACGAGAGGGATTCATGCCTGATCCTGCCAGCTTGAACTTGGCGACACAAGTCGCTGGACATCAACGATTTTTGTTTGGATCCGTCGCCAGGAACCACGTCAATCGAGAACTGACCGCTGCGATCGACAAGCTAGGAGACGGAATGGAGAACCTGCACTTTGTGTCGGGGCACCCATCCGAATCAGCGCTCCAGCGCGGCTGTTTCCAGTACCTGCGGGCCGAAGCTCAGCACAGTCGTGAGCGAGATCTGCCTCATCCTGCTTTGCTTCAGTCACAGTTCCTGGTGCGTCTCGAAGCCTCAGCGGAGCAGTCTTTCCTGCACTTTGAAACTCAACTGCGGATGTTGATTGACCATCGGGGAGGTTCGGTCACGACACTTGCAGGTGTGCAACGACCCAGAAGCTATACCAGCCAGGCGATGACACAATTCGCCTATGCCGGCGCATTGCAACCGGGGCCGGGGAAGCAGTTTCCGCTCGGCGTGGTAACGCCCCTGAACAAAACCGAGGAATGGTGGTCGATGGATTGGATGCGCCGGGAGAGCTTCTTCCTGCCGCGCTACGATCCAAAAGGCACAGTGACGGCTCGGGGGCATGCATTGGCGGCGGAGCCGGGAATTCCGCACATCGTGCGCCGGCTGGTGCATGCAGCCGGCAGCTACGGACGCAAGGATGTCTACGATTTCATCGGCTATTTCGAGTTTGCGGAGGAGCAGGCGCCTGTCTTTCGCGCCGTGATGGCTGCCTTGCGGGACGTTGAGCAAAACCCGGAATGGGCTTACGTGCGGGAAGGTCCGGAATGGTGGGGCCGCAGAGTCTCCCAGGCTGCGGAATTGTGGGGCTAGGGCGTGCTTGTCGTTTGGAAGAATTGATTCACGCACTCTGCGTCATTCCCGCGAAAGCGGGAATCGTGCGCCTGAAAGCGCATTTGGTCAGAGAGGTGGAAGTCCTCTTCAGGTACGCCCTCTCCGGCCTGTAACCGACTGCAACTGCATCCGTG
>Ga0163150_10003644_pt1 | contig 21401 bp, 12 predicted proteins | sample OliLakLV19P2IB_FD_148628 | JGI IMG/M metagenome (GOLD analysis project Ga0163150, IMG submission 148628) | Freshwater microbial mat bacterial communities from Lake Vanda, McMurdo Dry Valleys, Antarctica - Oligotrophic Lake LV.19.P2.IB | ecosystem: Environmental > Aquatic > Freshwater > Lake >...
TCAGCTCGGGATTCGGCTTCGGCAAAGGACCGCGGCCGTTCCGGACAGGCGGCGATATCGTCGGCGACAAGACCGACGCGGCGCTCATCGAGTTCATGAAGGAGCTGCGCGGCATTCTCGGCGCGCGGCCGGTGACGGACGAGGAGCTGCGGACCGCGAAGGAATCGCTCGTCCAGCGGCTGCCGGGCACCTTCGCCTCTGTCGGCGCGATCAACGGCGCGATCACCGGCTTGTGGGCCGAGGGCCTGCCCGACACCTACTACCAGCAATACGCGAAGTCCATCGCGGCCGTCAGCGCAGACGACGTGCTGCGCGTGGCGAAGACGCATCTGAATCTCGACCGCCTCGCGATTGTCATCGTCGGCGATCGCAAGGCGATCGAGGAGCCGCTGAGAAAGACGGGCATCGCCCCCATCGTCTTCCTCGACATCGAGGGCAATGTGGTCAATGGTCCATAGTCCATGTCCATCGTCGATGGGCGACCGTTCGTCGGATGGCGCGTCAATCGGCCGCTTGACGACACTGTGGGGCTGATGGCGCACGAGATCGAGCACATCATCGAACACGGGCAATGGAACGAGCCGGGCCCCGGTCGTATCTGTCGACGGACGCGTCGTCGCGTTTCAGTCCCTTGCGTCCGACCTGATCTGCTCCCCATGCAGCCAGGCGCTTGAAGACATCAACCTGCTCTGGGATGTCTTCCTCCTCGACAGGCAGTCGGGGAAGATGGCGCACGTCAGCACGGACGCAGCCGGAGGATGGATGGAGCCGAGCGCCGGCCCGGCGCTCGACTCCTCCGGACATCTCGTGGCGTACTCCTCGCGACATCCCCTCGATGCGGCAGACACGCTGAACGACTTCGATTTGTTCGTGGTGCAGCGGACGGTCGGTGCTGAACGTTAGAAGCGCTTTCCGATTGTACGTAGTGTCCGCCTTTAGGCGGACCGCGTGAAGTCCGGCTAAAGCCGGACACTACGTATCTCCACGGAACTGGAAACTGCTCTAGAAGCGCGTCAGCCCCGTCGAAGCACCAGCAGCCAGTCCTCGCCGGGACTGTCGGGTGGTGTCCCGAGAACCGCGGCCGCGCCGCCTTTGACGGTGAGGACGCTGCCCTTCTTCAGCGGGCCGCCATTCCTGGGATCGAGCCAATCGACCGTAAACTGGCCGCTCGCTTTCGAGAGATCGAGACTCGTGGTGCCACCCGAAGGCAAGTACACCAGATACACGTCGTTCGCCTTTGCGAAGCAATATCGGCTGTTGTCGTGCGTGTCGTTGCCAACCAGTTCGTCGGCGTTCTTCATCTCCCAAAACGGAATTTTCTGGGAGTGGAAAAAGTCGATCGCAATACGGCCGTAGTCCCAACTCTTGTCGCGGCTGCGAAAATTCTCGGCGACAAGATCGTTATCCGGCAGCGCATACCCGAAGTAGTACTCGGCCCCCGCGCCGCCCGCCATCAGATTGCCCCACAACGCGTAATTGCGAATGTCGTCGAGCGTGTAACCCACGTCACGGCCTTGAGCATCCTTTCCCGCAAAACCCGAGTACCCGGGATCGGGAGGCACACCCAGGTGTGCGGGTCCCTGTTCGTCGTTGGCCACAACCCAGGGCTTGTTCGACTGCGCCGAGGCAAGCACCCATCTCACCGTTCGCTCGTGCACGGCGTTCCACGCCATTTGCAGAGACGCGCCGGTGAAGGGCGAGAGGCGTCCGAGCAGCGCCGGGTAGACGCTCTCCTGCCTGTTTGGAAAGGTATGTATGACGATGTGATGGCCGCCGTATGGGTCGGTGTCCCTGAGGTTCAACGCCATCGCAAGCTGCTGCTCGCTCGACTGCGTGTTCTCTTCGCCGATATTCCAGTTCAGCGCCAGCGCGTAACCGAATCGGGCCACGAGCTCGCGAATGTACAGCTTTCGTTCCGGACCGGTGTCCCCGCCGTCCAACGACTCCCTCACCGGTCCGGGATCGGCGGGCCCGCGGCCGCCACGGTCGGCCGGGTTTCCACGAACGTTGTCATCGACCTCGTTCTCCTGCAGCTTGAAGTGGAGGTACAGGCCCTTCTGCTGCGCGTGGTCGAACACCATCTGCCACTGGTCGAGCTTGGAGATGTCGTAGTGAAATTTGTCGTCGCGGGCCACAAAGGGCCACACGTTGTCGCCATCGCCCCCGGCGTTATACGGGAGAAAGGAGATGGCGTTCACTCCCTTAACAGCCAGGTAATTGGCGGCGCCGATGAGCCCCTTGCCCTTGTCCCCTTTCCACGTCGGGTCTCCGGCTCGCCAATCCTGCACGTGCGGCGTGAAGGTGTGAAGCGGCACCGCGGGCTTGCGTGCAATAGTGCCGTCGAAGTCGGCATACGCCAGCAGTGTCTCGGGTGAGTCACTGCCAAGCTTCAGAAAATAGTCGCCGCTGCCGTCGAAGGGCGCGACCGCCTGCCCCACGGGTGCACCAGCCAGCGCGACGCCTGTGCCGGACGCAAACGAAATCCGATAGGTCCAGCTTCCGACTTTGTCCGGGGCCAGATGCGCGCGCCACTTATTCCCCGAGGTGCCGACGAGTTGGCGGCGTCGCCGTCACCGGCAAAATAGCCAGGCACGCTGTAAGCCGGCGACCCTGATTCGTGCGTGAACGTCACCGTCATGCGATCCTCCGGTATACCCACCCGCTCGCGGTCCTCGCCTGCATCCTTTCACTGCATTCGCCTGCGTACGCACAGCTCGCACTCCCCGCTCATTTCCATGTGGCGCCGGTGTATTTCGAATTTGTCGAGGCAATGGCGGGCCATTCGCCGACATTCCAGGCACAGTTGCTGCGCATCGCGACCGCGCCCGATGTGACCGTTCACCTGGAAATCGTCCCTTACGTCATCGGGGCGCGTGCGAGAACTCGGATGATGAGAGAGACCGATGGGCTCACGGCCTGGATCGAAGTGGCCCGGTTCGACAATGTCGTCGAGCTGATCGCACACGAGATCGAACACGTCATCGAACAGATCGACGGGATCGATCTCGCAGGAGGGGCGGGTATGGCAGGCAGCGGGATTTATTCCGTCAGCTCACGCGGCGCCGCATTCGAGACGGCACGCGCCGCGCGCGCCGGCGTCACCGTTGCACGAGAAGTGGCCCGGTCCAAAGAGCAAGACCGGCGTACGTTTTAGAGCAGTAGCTCGACAGGCATCTAGGGCTCTGCCCGCGAGGAATCTCAGTGATTGGGTGGAGAGATGGCAGATGACCGTTGACGCTGCTTTGACGTCAAACTAGTATACGCGCACTCATCATGCGCGTCACGCCGCTGCTGCGGCCGGGACTACTGGCTTACTGGCGTCCGCATGTCTGCGCGGTACTCGGCTATGTGGTGTTGGCGCTGGTGTTTGCGTGGCCGCTGCCGCTCCATCTCTCGACCCATCTGACGGGCGCTCCCGAAGGCGACACCGGCGTGTATGTCTGGAACCAATGGGTCTTCCACCGCGAGCTTCTCACGCACTACACCAGCCCCTACTTTACAGACAGAATTTTTTCCCTAACCGGGCGCGCCGACCTGACTCTCCACAATTACACCGTGTTGGCGAACCTCCTTGCGCTGCCGCTTCTCACTTCTCTTGGCGTGGTGCCCACCTTCAACCTGATTTACCTCTTCGTCACGGCACTGTCCGGATACGCCATGTTCCTGCTCGCGCGCGCGATCAAGGCCGGGGCCGGCGAGGCGTGGCTTGCGGGTGCGATGTTCGCCTGGTCGCCAATGCTCGTGACTCGCGGCGCTGGTCACTTCAGCCTCGTCGCCGCAGCACCGCTTCCGTTGTTCGTCCTTCTGCTGATACGTACTCACCAGTATGGTCGGCTGAGAGACGCAGCCTGGCTCGGAGTGATGGTCGCTCTGGCTTTCTGGGCCGACGTGTACTACGCCGTGTATTGCGTATTGCTTGCGGCCGCGTACGTGGCGTGGCACATCGTCCACGTAGAGCGCCGCTCGGACACAGGCTGCGATCGCCGGGCGCTATGGCGGGCGCTCGACGTCTCGATCCTGCTGGTGGGCGCCATCGTTGTGGCGCTCGCGATCACCGGCGGGTGGGTGTTCACGCTGTTCGGGCAGACGATCGGCGTTCGTGAGCTGTATACGCCTGTGTTGGTCCTCACGATCCTGATCACATTGCGAGTCGCGAGGCGCTACCGGGCAATCCGAATACCCATCGATCGCGCGGCGCTCGTCAACACGGCCCAGCTTGCGCTTGTTGCGGGTCTCGTTGCGGCCCTGCTCCTCGCACCGGTGCTGTCTGCGGTGTGGGCCCGCATTGCCGAGGGCCGCTTCGTGAGTCCGCCCATCTACTGGCGCAGTAGTCCGGCCGGAGTGGATCTCCTCGCGATCGCTCTCCCCAACCCGAATCATCCCCTGGCACCAATCGCATGGCGTGGATGGCTCAGCAATCGGTTCGATGGCTATCTCGAAAGCGTCGCCTCGATTCCGTTGATCGCAGTGCTGACTCTCTTCATTGCCTGGAAACGCGGCTGGCATCCGCCGCGCATGTGGGTCGTGCTCGGCCTCGCATTCACCCTCCTGGCGGTTGGCCCGTTTCTTCATATTGGCGGTCTGAATACCTACGTGGCTGGTCCTTGGGCGCTGTTGCGGTACGTGCCGGTTGTCGGCCTCGCTCGCAACCCCTCGCGCTTTGCCGTCCTGATCATGCTGGTGCTCGCGGTGCTCTTCGCGCTCGGTCTGACCTTTATCCGGAACACAGGCCGACCGTGGCTTCGCTGGGCCATTGCCACGATCGTCATACTGGAGCTTCTTCCGATTCCCCGCCCGTTATATTCGGCGCGTGTCCCTGCAGTTTATGACCGAGTCGCAGCAGATCCACATGATGTGCGGGTCCTCCAGCTGCCGTTCGGCGTACGGGATGGCGTGTCCTCCTTCGGCAACTACACCGCTCGAACGCAGTTCTTTCAGACGAGGCACGGCAAGCCTGTCATCGGTGGCGTGTTGTCGCGCGTATCGGAAGGGCGTGTGAAGGCCATCCGCAGCGACGCCATGCTCGACGCGCTCATGCGCCTGAGTGAGGGACAGCTGCTCGAGCCTGGCGCGGCCGACCGGCTCGCAGCGAACGCCCCACACTTCCTGGCGCGCGCGAACGTCGGGTATGTCGTGATCGATCACACGCGCGCGTCACCTGCGCTCGTGGACTTCGCGATGCACACCCTTCATCTCGAAGAGCTCGAAGCCGATGGCCCATTCGTGCTCTACCGGCCCGTGTCACTGCCGCCGCCAGGTCAGTCTTCGTTGGTGCGCTAACCAACTCCGCCGCCGCGCGCCGGCGGCGCGGGAGGCGGCGGCACGTAGAGACGCGTGAGAAACGCGAGCAGGTTCTGGAATTCCGCCGGCGTGAGCCGTTTGTCCCAGTCGTGCGGCATCACGCTGTTCGGGTCGTAATAAACCTTCACGTCGGCGCGCCTGAACCGGTACAGGTTCAAGTCGATCCTGCCGAGCACCTGCAGCGAGAAGCTGTCCTCGTTCTTGAGGATGCCTTCGATCACTTTCCCGTCCCGCGTCGTCACCCGCACTGGTTGATATGTGGTTATCGGCAGCAGCGTCACATCGTGGGTCCCTCCGTCGGCCGCGATCTTGTGCTGTTCTTTGGTCAGCGCGTCGAAGATGTTCTGCACTTTCCGCGTGCCTCCAAGGTTTGACAGGTCGGGACCCAGAATGGCGCCCTTGCCTTTCACCATGTGGCAGGTTCCGCATGTGCCCTTGCCCCAGAAGATCGACTCGCCGTTGGCGGCGCTGCCGGCTGCGGGCGTATCGATGGCGGTCCCGCGCAGTCCCCGGATGTATGCCGTGATGCTCCACATCTGATCGTCGGTGAACTGCCCTCCGTACGGCGGCATTTGGGTGCCGGCAATACCGTTCTTGATCGTGTCGAAGAGCTCGTTGTCGGTGCGTCGAAGATACCGGCGGTTCTGTGACGCCACCGGGGGACCGAGCTCGCCGCCAGTGCCGTCCTTCCCGTGACAGGCCGTGCAGGTCTCGTTGTAGAGCTTCTCGCCTTCGGCGATCGCCTCTCGGTTTCCGATCGCAGGATGGGCAGGACCGCCGCCCCGCTGCGCGGTCAGCGAAATACCCGCCAGGAGCAACGAGCATAGAGCGAAGAACGTCTTCCTCATTTCACATCCGGCAGCGCAAACGCGATCACGTTCGAGAAGGACGCGAGCGCCACATATTGCCGCCCGTCAACGGTGTAGGTCGTCGGCGCCGCAGTAATCAGCGCGCCGGTGTTGAAATTCCACAGCGACTTGCCCGTCTTCGCGTCGAGCACCGTGAACATACCCTGCTGCTCGGGCGCGAAGATCAGGCCGCCGGCGGTCGACAGCAGACCCGGCCCATAGTGGAACGAGCTGACCTGCTCGTAATCCCACGCTTTCTTCCCCGTCAGCGCGTCGATCGCCCGGACGTAGAGCTGCCATCGTTCCCGATCTTCCGAGCTTTCCATGTACGCCGTGCCGCTTCCCCCCTGCCCCGGCCTGAAATTCGTCGTCGACCGATAGGTGACGCCGCAGCCTTCCTGCACAATCAGGTAGAACAATTTCGTGTCGGGGTTGTAGGCAGGAGACGGCCAGTTTGTCGCGCCGGCGGTTGATGGACAGGTCTTGCTTCCCTGCACCGTCGGCTCGTGGCCGGGTGTCAGGATCGGACGGCCTTCAGGGCTGAGGCCGCTCAACCAGTCGACCTTGCTCACGAACGGCACGCCGCGGAGGAATTTTCCGTTCGTCCGATCGAGCACGTAGTAGATGCCGTTGCGATTCGCCTGCAGCAGCAGTTTGCGAGGCTGGCCGTTGAACGGCGCGTCGAGCAGAATCGGCATCTCGTTCGAGTCCCAGTCGTGCACATCGTGCGGCGTGTTCTGGAAGTGCCACTTCAGCTTGCCGGTATCGATGTCGAGCGCGACGATGCTGTCGGTGTAGAGGTTGTCGCCTTCGCGGTTGTCGCCGACGAAGTCCGGTGAAGGCTGACCGGTTCCCCAGTAGAGCAGGTTGAGCTGCGGATCGTAACTGCCGCTCACCCAGACCGGGCCACCGCCGTTCTTCCACGAGTCGCCCATCCAGGTTTCGTGGCCTGGCTCGCCAGGTGCGGGGATCGTGTTCCAGTGCCACTTCGGCTGGCCGGTCCGTGCGTCGAATGCTTCGATGAACCCGCCGCCCTGGCCGCTTCCGCTCATGATGATCATGCCTTTGGCCGCGAACGGCATCGGCCCCTGGAAACGTTTGCCGGCCTGCGACGGTCGCGCTTCCCACAGCGGGTTCCCCGTTCGGCGATCGAGCGCGATGAGCGCGGAATCCTGCGCGACCATGTAGACCATGTCGCCGTAAATACCGATGCCGCGCTGCCAGCCGACGCTGGGCGGCTGCCGCATGTATTCCCAGATGAGGCGGCCGGTTGCCGCGTCGAGCGCATGCACGCGGTTGTACTGGCCGACATACATCACGCCTTTGTAGACAATCGGCGGCGCTTCGAGATCCTTCGCGCCGGTGAGGTGGAAGATCCACTTCGCCTGCAGCGTGCCGACATTGCTGGTGTTGATTTCCTTCAGCAAAGAGTGGCGCTGAGAATCGTACGAACCGGAGTACAGCAGAAAGTCGCTGGGATCGGGATTCAGCAGGTCCTGATCGGTCACCTGCGCCCTCCCCACCGCGACAACAAGGGCAACCAGAGAAAGGAGCAGCGCCGCGCGTGTCGCAAACGTCATTGCAGAACCTCCAGGGTCATAACCTTAGTGCGTCCCCGCAAAAGGCGCAACGATGAGGCGCGCACTCTTGAAGTATAAATGGACATTCATGAGGCTTAAAGGCCGGGACGCGGTACGCATCGGTCTGGCGGCGATGTTCCTCTTTACCGGCGCGAACCACTTTCTGGGTGCCGGACACGCCATGGCCGCGATGATTCCTCCACCGCTGACCGGCGCCATGTGGGTGATTTATGTGACCGGCGTGCTGGAAATCGCCGGCGCGGTCGGGCTCCTGGTCGCGCGATGGCGAGCGTGGGCCGCGTGGGGTCTCATCGCCCTGCTTGTGGGCATGTTCCCCGCGAATGTCTACTCCGCGGTGGCAGGCATACCGATGGGAAAGTATCCGCCGATTCCCCTCTGGATCCGGACGCCCGTTCAGGTGCTGCTGATTTGGTTGGTGTGGTGGTCTACGATCCGAAAAGAAAAAAGGCGGGTCTGAAGTGCCAGACCCGCCCTACTTCTTACTTTTTACTTCTTACTTACAATTTCCCCAACAACCCCTTCGTCTGATCCAGTCGCTTGCCGTGATCGTTCGCGAAGCGCGTGACGCCAGCCAGAATCGACTTCTGATCGAGGTGCGCCTCGGCGATGACATCGGGCTCGAGACCGCCGGTGAGCCACTGATCGTCCCAGTCGGACGTCATGGAGTAATCGTCGGTGAGCGGCCCCACGTTGCGGAGCGGCCACATGCGCCGTGTGCCGCTGCTGATGAACATGAGGTCGTAGACGGCCTCCGCGGGCAGCACCGAGTTGCGGTACGACTCGGACTGGCGGTCGAAGAGGTCTTCGCTGATCGCGGAGATGACCTTCACGTTGATGCCGGCTTCCTCGAGCTTCGGCAGCATCTGCACGAGGTTGAACGTCGCGCTCGACCCCTGCGCCACGACGTACCCGCGCTTGGGCTTGCCCGAGGCGAAGTCCCGGATCACATACAGCCCCTTGGCAGCAGCCTTGACGTCGGTGTCGGCGAACTTGCTGCGATCGGCCACCGGAAAGTCCGGCCGCGCCACCTCGATGGCGATGATGCCGACCTTCTTCTCTCGCGCGGCGATCTCGGCCGCGGCAAAATACCCCGCGGACACGTCGTTGTAGTCCCAGAAGCTCAGGTTGATCACGTGACCGCGCGGGAACAGCTTCCACACCTGAGGTGAGAAGATGCCGAAGTGCGTCCGCGCGTCGGCTGCGGTCTCCGGTCCTGAGTGCCCGGCGAGGATGTGCAGCACGCCCGTGCGGAACTTGCTGTCCTGGTTCTGCTGGCTCCAGACGCGGGCCGGCAGATACATCAGCGGCGTGAACGCTCCGTACGTGCCGCTCCACGCCCACAGCCCGGCGAATTTGTCGGGATCGAGCGAGGCGTTCTGGCCGACGATGCCGATGGCGGTCGAGGCGTTGCCGGCTTCCTGAATGGCCGCCTTCAGCCGGGTCCCGGACGGGTTCTTCTCCGGATCGTAGTGGCCCCAGAGGCTTCCGTGCTCCATGTTGACCGACTCGGACAGGTCGGCGGCGATCGTCACCACGCGGTTGCCGGTGACGTAGTTCATCCACTTGATGATTTCGGAAATCCCGCGCCGCGCGCCCGCGACTTCCCCGGCCGGGCGGAACAGCGCGATCTTCACTTCTTTTTCAGCGCCGGATGCCGGGTTCTTCACCTTGACGGTCTGCGTATCCATCGGCAGCTTCGCCACGCGCAGCCGCTCGTCGAGGAACGGGTCCTGCTTCACGTCGATGTGCAGCTTGAAGTCGTCCTTCACCTGGTCGCCGATCTCGACGATCCGGTTCGCGAGCCAGTCGCCGAGGCCGTTCTTCTCGAGCACCGACATCGCGACGTCCATGTTCGTCTTGAACTGAACCAGCCGCTCCTTCGGATCGGTAACCGCGCCGTTGCGGATCCCCTGGAACTCGACGCCGTATTTGTCCTCGAAGGTCTTCGCCAGCGTCACGAAGTACTCCGAGTTCATCTTCATGGCATACGGATGGCTCGGATAGCCGACCACCTGATCGGTCGAGCCGGCAATCTTGCCGTTCGACGCCGTCGGCCAGTACCCCTTGATGGTCTTGCCCACGACGATAATCGGCCGGCGGTCTGCGGGGTCCACGTCATCCATCGCCTTGAGAGCGCCGACGATCTGGTCGTAGTCGTGGCCGTTCGACATCGTCATGACGTTCCAGCCGTACGACTTCCACTGCTCGATGAGGTCGTAGCCGGTAAACTTGCTGTCGATGACGCCACCGATGAGCGAGTCGTCGATCCCCGCGTTGTTCTCGGAGAACATGATGCGCAGACGCTTGCCGACCTTCAGCGCGAGCGCCTGGGTCTTGAGCTCCTGGGCGTGACCTGCGCAGAGCGCGAACTCCCCTTCGAAGGCGATGACCTTCGGCTGATCGATCGGGGCGCCCACCATGTCCCAGAACGCCGCTTTGCCGGCCGCGAGCGCCAGGCCGACGCCCGAGGGGCCGCCGTTGACGTCGTTGCTCTGGTCGATCGATTCAATATGGCCGGACAGGGCGTGGATACCGCGACCGCCTTCCTTCGCTTCCGCGAAGAGCGGATGGTCGGTCAGCCCCTGATCCTGCAGCAGCGGCTTGAGCGCGTCGGCGCCGCGGCGGAAGCCGAGGGCGTCGATGGCCAGAAAGCCGTCTTTGGGCGCGACGTAGTACTTCTTGTCGCCGGTGGCCTTGAACTTCCGGTAGAGCGCCTCGCCCATGACCATCCAGAGGGCGTAGCACGTGGGGGCGCAATGTCCGGCCGCGAGCATGAACTTGTCGCCGTAGGGGTGCTTGGGGCGGCGGTAGTCGTGGCGAAGGCCGCCGAGCGCGGGCCCGGCCAGGTGCACCGCGACGTTATACGGCGTGTAGGCGAGCGGACCGCCGAAGTGCCCGGTTTGCGCGTAGTTGCCGAGCAGGGTCAGTGTCATGCACGTCATGAAGCCGACGTCTTCGAACCGCTGTTTGTCTTTGGGATCCAACTTTGACCCAGGGGACGGTGCCGTTTGAACGCTCATCTTGAAAACCCTCTTGCGATGGTGATGGTGGAGAAACCGTAATCCTAGTAAAGAAAGGAAAAAGTAAAAAGTCCAATTTTCTGGTTCACTTTACAACAAAGTCAGGCGGATTTATGTAGACAGCTACCGGTAAATCCCGCAAAATTTGCCCATTCACAGTTACATCGCGGCGGGTTCCCAAGTTCTGTCAGTAGTGCGTCAACACGAAGGGGTGCACAGATGCGACGAGTAGTACTTACCATTTTTATTCTCGGTCTTTTTGTCGGCAGCGCCTTTGCTCAAGGAGCGGGGCAACTCAACGGCATGGTGGCCGATAGCAGCGGCGGCGTAATCCCCGGCGTGACCGTGTTTGCCGTGGAAAGCGGCACCGGCATTTCGCGCGACACGGTGACGGGCGCGAACGGACGCTACCAGTTCGCGGCACTGCGGCCGACCACCTATGAGATCCGGGCCGAGCTTGCCGGCTTCAGGACCGTGCGTCAGACTGACGTCGTCCTGGCGGCGAACCAGAACCTGACGCTGAACATCACGCTGCAGCTGGGCGATCTGTCTGAGACCGTGACGGTGGCGGGCGAGGCGGCCTCGGTCGATATCAGCAGCGCGACGATCTCCGAAGTCGTGGACTCGAAGCGCATCGTCGAGCTCCCGCTCAACGGGCGCGACGCGGCGCGGCTCAGCATGCTCGTGGCGGGCATGGTCGTCACGGCGGTCGATCAGGAGTCCGGCAAAACGATCCCTGGCGCGCTGCGCCTCTCGACCAACGGCACCGAGTCGCGGCAGGCGTCGTTCCGGCTGGACGGCACGAACCACACCGATTCCTACTTCCAGCAGAACCAGCCGTTCCCGTTTCCTGACGCGCTGCAGGAGTTCAGCATTCAGACCAGCAACTACAGCGCGGCGCAGGGCGCCAGCGCGGGCGCCGTCGTGAACGCGGTCACCCGCTCCGGCACCAACAACCTCCACGGCGGCGTATTCGGCTACGCCCGCGATCGCACGTTCAACTCCAAGAATTTCTTCCTGCCCGAGCGGGATTTCCTCAAGCGCAAGCAGTACGGCGGGTATGCCGGCGGACCGATCATGCGCAACAAGCTGTTCTTCTTCGCCGGCTGGCAGGGGACGACTATCCAGAACGTGGGCGGCACCTTGACCCAGACGGTGCCGACGACGGCCATGCGCGCCGGCGATTTCAGCAGCTTCGCCACGGCTCTCAGAGACCCCCTCGGTGGCACCTTCCCCGGCAACCAGATTCCGGTCAGCCGCTTCGATCCTGCATCCGTGAAAGTGCTGGGGTTCATGCCCCAGGCAACCGGGAACGGCACGCTGCAGATTCCACGCCGGATCGGGCAGAACGACAATCAGATCATCGCCAAGGTCGACAGTCAGCTCACGCAGAACAACCAGGTGAGCGTGCGGTACTTCTTCGATCACTTCACGAACGACCCGACCTTCGAGGCAGGCAACCTCCTGACCTATCGCAACCCGACGTTGGGTTCGCGCCAGCGCATCCAGAACGTCGTGGGATCGTGGCAGCGCACGCTCACCTCCACGCTGCTGAACGAATTCCGCGTCGGGTACAACAAGTTCGGCTCGAGCCGTTACCCGCCGTCCGGCGTGCCCAGCATGCAGGATCTGGGTGTGCGGCTGCCGATTTACCCGTCGCTGCCGTCGATCTCCGAAATTCAGGCCAACGGGTTCTTCAACATCGGCGACAACCTCTTCGCGTCGTTCCCCCGCCACGGCATCGAGATCAACGATCGCGTCAACTGGGCGAAGGGCCGCCATCAGATTCAGTTCGGCGGCGAAACGGCCATCCAGGACGTGAAGATTCGCAACGAGTTCCGGCGCGCGGGACACTTCCAGTTCAACGGCAGCGTGACGGGCAACGCCCTCGCGGACTTCCTCCTCGGTCAGATCAATACATTCGACCAGGGCACGGGCGAGTACAAGGACTACGCGGTGTTCTACGCGTCGGGATTCGTGCAGGACGACTTCAAGGTGTCGGATCGCCTGACGCTGAACATGGGCGTGCGGTTCGAGCACTCGCCGCCATGGCATGAGGTGGAGGGCCGCATCATGCATTGGAGCGTGGCGGACTACAACGCCAACGTGCGCTCCACCATGTTTCCGGCAGCTCCCCGCGGCGAGACCTTCCGGGGCGATGCGGGATTCGTGGGAGAAGAGGGCGTTGCGCCGCGGGCGAATACCGCGAGCGCACGCCTCGGCTTCGCGTGGGACATCACCGGCGATGGCCGCACCAGCCTTCGCGGCGGAGGTGGCACGTTCTACGACCAGCGCCGCGGCGGAGAGTCGGGCAACGAGGCCGTGAACGCACCGCCGTTCAGCCTTCGCCTGAACGTGACGCGTCCGCAGGGTCCGTTCTCCGATCCGTATCGAGGGCGCACAGACTTCGCCCTCATCACCGACGCAACCGTCGGCACACAGCAGGCCGTCTTCCCGACGCCGGTGCTGATCTCGACCTTCGGCAGTGAATACAAGGTGCCGTTGACCTACAACTTCAACCTCACCTTCGAGCGCGAAGTGGTCACCGGGCTGATGGCGCGCGCGGCCTACGTCGGTTCGCGGAACCGCAACGGCCGCTACGCCCCCCAGTTGAACTACGCCGTCTACGCGCCTGGTGTCACCACGGCCACGACCGACGCACGGCGGTTGTACGCGGCCGCCGGGCTCGGCTCGATTGGATCGCAAGCGGAGGATCGCCAGTCCAACTACAACTCAATGCAGTTGACGTTGAGCAAGCGGTACTCGCACGGCTTCACGGTGACCAGCAACTACACGCTGTCCAAGGTCGAAGGCGACTTCGGCCCGGAGATCATCCCGTACACGATGCCCCAGAATCAGGCCCTGATGTGGGGTCCGCTGGATCAGGATCATCGTCATCGATTCACGACGTCGTGGGTGCTGGACCTGCCTGGCGCCAACATGACCGGCCCGCTGAAGCATGTAATCGGCGGCTGGCAGTGGACGGGCGTGATGCAGTATCAGACCGGCCGCCCGTACACGGTCACCAGCGGCCGGGACAACTCGCTCGACGGTATTGGCAATGACCGGGCGAGTCTCACCGGTACGAGCGTCGCGCCGCCCGATGGTTCGGCCCAGACGGTCTGGTTCAACCCGGCCGCCTTCGCGGTGAACGCTGCCGGCACGTTCGGCGACACCGGAAAGGGCGCCTACTACGGGCCCTCGCTGCAGAGCTGGGACATGGGGCTGTTCAAGAACTTCCGCATGAACGCCGACATGAACGTTCAGTTCCGGGCGGAGTTCTTCAACGTCTTCAACCAGGTGAACTTCGACCTCCCGAATACCAACGTCAGCGGCGCCAATTTCGGCCGGATCACGCGCACGGATCCGGGCTTTGGCGATCCGCGCATCATCCAGTTCGGTCTGAAGTTCGTGTTCTAACCCGGCAGTACGTAGCAGTACGTAGTGTCCGGCTTTAGCCGGACCGTGGGGGGGGTGAGGGGCGAGAGCTCCTCACCCCTTTTTTTACGGCTTAGAGCAGTTTCCAGTTCCGTGTAGTACGTAGTGTCCGGCTTTAGCCGGACTTCACGCGGTCCGCCTAAAGGCGGACACTACGTACAATCGGAAAGCGCTCTAGAGGAGACGAACAATGCGAGTGATGACGATCGCAAGTCTGCTGGTTCTATTGACCGGGAATGCGTGGGCGCAGGCGCCCGCGGCGGCGCCGCCGACGCCCGATACCGATCCCACGAAGCTGGGCTTCATGTCCGCTGCGGACATCACAGCGGGCCTGCGAAAGCTGCCGCAGGACCGGGCGGATATCTCGATGCGCATTTTTCAGATTCCGCCCTACAACGTGAACGCGGCGCACCGCGCGCCGGTGACGCAGATCGCGAACGTGCACGACACCCAGGCCGAACTGTTCATGGTGCTGGAGGGAACGGGCAGCATCGTGTGGGGCGGCAAGATCGTCGGAGCCACGCGCACGGGGACGAACCTTGCCGGCAAGACGCTCGAGGACGGCACGACACAGAAGCTCGCTAAGGGAGACTTCTTCATCGTGCCGGCCGGCCTCCCGCACATGTTCGCGGACCTCGCTCCCGGGGGCCTCTCGGTGATGCAGGTCTATCTGCCGAAATAGAATTGAGCGAACTTGTCGATGGACGATCGACGATGGACTACTTCAGTCGCCAGGACTCATCGAAGAACCCCGCCGTTTTCGTGATGCCGCCCGTCGCCAGGACCGCGTAGTCGCCGAGACGCGGAAAGAACACCGACTCCGTGCCGGACGTAATGCGGTTCGCCGAGAACGTATGGCCCGTGTTCAGCACGACATACTTCTGCGGGTTCAGCGGGTTCGGATAAATCAGCACGAGCGCATGATCGGAGGCCGGGAACTTCTGCGAGCCGACCGTGATCTCGCTCTTCGTCCATTGAATGGGCAGCCGGCCAATCACCTTGGCGATCAGGCTGTTGCTGCCCGGATCGCCGAATAACACCAGGTTGTAGTTGGCGATGTCGCTGGCCGAGACGGCGCGGTCTTCCCTGGTCCGGATATCGCCGCGCATCCACTTTGCGAACTCCGACCTGAACAGGTCGAAACGCTGGGTGGTGTAGTCATGGACGCCCGGATTCCAGGCCTGCCCCGTCCCGCGCACGGCCAGGAACCCGTCCGTGAATGCGTCTTCGATCGGGCCCTGCAGGCCATGGATCTTGCGCAGCCCCGCCGGTTTGCCGGTGGCCATCGTCCATTTGCCGTTCGCCCTCTCGAAGGTCGGGCTCGCGCCGGCTTTGATCGTCTGACCGTCGATCGTGAACGAAGCGGCCGGCACGTCGAACTTCACGCGCGTCACGTTCTTCGTCGAGACCGTGTACTGCTGCATGTCGGGGGTCCGCTTTGCATCGACGTCGGCGCGCTTGTAGGTTTCTTCGAGACCCTCGATCGTCACCCAGTGCGCGTTGTTATAGCGCGTCGTGTACGTGACGAACCTCACGTGATTCGGCGCTTTGCCGGCCGTCTCGGCGATGGCCTTCCGAAGAAACGCCTCGGACTCCGCTTTGCTCTCCTTGTACCACGCGTGTCCCGTCTCCGGCCCAATCAGAAACAGCCCGCGCAGATCGGTCGTCGTCCACTTATAAGGCGACTCCTTCGTCAGGCGGAATCCCTCTCGCTCGACCGCGTCGCGCAGCCGGATGGACGCCCTTAACTGGGCGTCCTTCTCGCCGCCATAGCTCACGAACGGCACGTCGAACGCGTTCAGCGCGTAGTCTTCCGCGTCAACGACATGGAGCGCCGCATCCTGGTGCGGCGGGAGGCCCTCTTTCGGAAGCCTGGCGCCTGCATATTCCTTGGTCTCGGCGTAGCCTGCGCTCGCCTCGAACGCGGCAAAGAAGGTGGGGTTCTGCAGCGCGAGCCGCCCCGACCCCTGATGGCCTCCCATGGAATGACCACGGATGACGATACGTTCGGCGTCGATGTTGTAGTGCTTCCGCGCCGCCGCGATCGATTCGTAGACGTCGGTCTCCGCATAGAACTTGTAGGAGTGGTTCATGCGCGCCAGAGGCTCGAGCTGAATGTAATCGTCGGCCGGAATCTGCGACGTCTCGTGCGGACCGGCCTGTTGCGCGAGGAAGCGCACTTCGTTCATCTGCATCGCGGTGCCGTGCAGCCAGATATCGAGGCGCATCGGCGTTTTGCCGTCATACGCAGCTGGGATCGTCAGCCCGTACGGCTGCACGCTGCCGTCGATGCGCGAGACGAATCCGCGGACGACGTGGCCCGTCTTCCTCGTCCATGAGGACGTGCCGTTCTCGAGCTCGATGGCGCGGCCGATTCCCGTATCGAGCGCGGCAATCGTCTCGGCCGCGTAGTTGGGTCCGAAGAACTCTTCGGGAAACCGCAGGATATATTCGGTGGCCTTCTTGTAAATCTGCACGTCCGCCAGAAGCGCCGGGTCGGTTTTCTTGTCGCCCAGCGCCGCGAGGCGGGCGCTCAACTCCGCGAGCTTCTTGTGGATTTCGGCCTTCTGTTCGGTGCTCGGCGGAAACACTTTTTCCTGGCCTTGCGCCACCACAACCGCGGCAGCGAGCACGAACAGCAAGATGGTCTTTTTGAGAACGGACATGCCTGGCCTCCTTGGGGATGGCGGGGATTCTACTGCGCCTTGACGAAGTACACCCCGCCGGGCTGTGCAATCTGCCCGGTCGCGCCGGTCGGCGTCAGGTTGCCGGTCTTCGGATCGAGACGGAAGACAACGATGTTGTCGCCGGCCTGGTTCGCGGCAATCAGAAAGCGGTTCGTCGGATCGATCGTGATGTTGCGCGGCGTGCGCCCGCCCGACGGAATATGTCCCACGAAGCTCAACCTGCCCGTGCCGGCATCGACGGCGTAGTGCGCCATGCTGTCGTGGCCGCGATTGGTGACGTAGAGCCACTGACCCGTCCGATCGATCTGGATTTCGGCCGTCGAGTTGTTGCCTGCATGGTCCGCCGGCAGCGTCGACAGCGTCTGCACCTGCTTCAGGCTCGCGCCGTTGACCTCGAACACGCTGACCTTCGAATCGGTCTCGTGATTCACGTAGAGGAATTTGCCGTTCGGATGCAGCTGCAGCCGCCGCGGACCCGATCCCCCCGCGTTCATCGTCACGAACGGCGGTTCGGCGGGCGCGAACGTCCTCTTCGCCCGGTCGACCCGGTAGGTGTACACGCGGTCGAGACCGAGCTGTGCCACATAGGCCCAGCGTCCGTCCTTCGAAAAGACGACGCCGTGCGCCCGCGGGCCCGGCTGTTTCGCGCTGAGCGGCTGGCCGGCGTGTTTCTCGGTGTAAATGGCCTCGGTGAGGCGGCCGTCCCGCTCGATAGCAAAGGCCGTGACGGTGCCGCCGTTATACGTCACCGTGACGGCGAGCGTTCCAGAGGGATCGAGCACGATCTGGTTGGGCGACTCCCCGTGCGAGCTCACCTTGTTGAGGAACGTCAACCTGCCCGTGCGGCGATCGATGGCATAGGCGCTGACGGTGTCCCCCGACGCATCCCCCGTGGACCAGTTGACCGCATAGAGAAACCGGCCGTCGGGGCTCGCCCACACGTGCGCAGGATTCACGGTGTCCGCGACGAGACCGATCGGCGCCAGCGTTCCGGTTCTCGAATCGAACCGCCACGCGTAAATCCCTTTCGACGCCGACGTCGTCTTCGGGGTGGGATGCGTATACGTGCCGGCGTACACGAAATAGTCGCCTGCCTGCGCAGCCCGCGGGACAGGAACCTTCAAAAATTGATCGGGCGTCAGCGCGCGCGGCGTAAAGCGCGCCTGGCGGATGGCGCCTTTGAAATAGTTGCGCCGGTTGATGCGCGTGCCGAGCGAGGCCGCGCCTGCCCCTTGCGGCGCGAAGGCGATTTCCGCTTCGCCCTGCAACACGCCGTTGACATAGCTGCGGAACAACGTCCCGTCGTAGGTCTGCGCCACGTGGTACCACTGGCCGGCCGGGTGCAGCTTGTCCTTGAACATGAGCGCCTGGTTGTATCCCGGACCGTTCACGAACGCGTCGAGATACCAGCTGTTGTCAACCATGCGGAGCTCGAAGAGGAACCGCGGGTTCGCGTCCTGGCCGGTCTTGGCGTGCTCGGCGCCTGCCAGCAACCCGGTTTGGGGATCGCGCTCGGCCAGGTGGAACCACCGCTGCTCGAAGGCGCCGCCATCGGGCCTGAAGATCGCTTCAAACGTGAATCTCGCCGCGCCCGCGAGCGGGTGCGCCTCAATCCACACTGCGTCATCGACGCCATCGAACTCGATGGCCTTCCCGAGTGGTGTCTCAACGATCGTCGGGTTGCCTTCGACGGTCGTCTTGACGCCGCCGATGCTGTCGAGCCGGTCGAAGGTCCAGATCGTCTGACCCGGCGTCTGGGCCGCGATCGCGCTCGCCCCAGGCGAGGTGATGAGGGCAACGAGGGCCAGAATCGCACCCGGGGATTTCCTGAGTTTCATGCGCGCTCTCCTGAATTATTTGCGGAAGCTTAGCATGCGGTAACGGCCGCATCTCGTTCAATTTATTGGATTTCATTAAATAATCAATGCTTGTTTCGGCGGCTCACCTTTGCATATCCTAATGGCTACCGAAATCTCACTTTGGCAGGAGGAAGCCTCATGAAGGCGTTATTCAGCAAGTATCTACTCTTTGGCGCGCTCGTAGCATCTGCGGCGACGCTATTTCCGTCTTTGGCATTCGCGCAAGCGCAGATCGTCGGCGCGGTCCGCGACGAGTCGGGCGGCGTGCTGCCCGGCGTGACCGTCGAGGCGTCCAGCCCGGCCATCATCGAGAAGGTGAGAACGGCCGTTACCGACGACCAGGGCCGGTACCGCATCGAGGCGCTGCGGCCGGGCCTCTACAAGCTGACATTCACGCTGACCGGCTTCAGCACCGTCGTCCGCGACGCGATCGACGTGCCGTCGGAAGTCGTCATCACGATCAACGCCGATCTGAAAGTCGGCGCGCTCGAAGAGACGATCACCGTCTCCGGCGAAACGCCGCAGGTGGACGTGCAGCAGGCGTCGCGCACGCAGGTCATCTCCCGCGACGTCATCGACTCGCTGCCCGTCTCGCGCAACGTCATGTCAATCGGCGTGCTGTCGCCCGGCGTCCGTCAGGGCACGCCCGATGTCGGCGGCTCGCGCATGACCGAGCAGGTCAACCTCCGCGCCCATGGCCTGGGCGGCGACGATGCGGAACAGCTGGTCGAGGGGATGTCCATCCAGAGCCTCGAGGGCGCGTCGCAAGCGTACTTCGACGACATGCTGCAGTCGGAAATCACCATCATGACCAGCGCGATTCCCGCCGACACGTCCGGCGGCGGCATCCGCATGAACAGCGTGCTGAAGGACGGCGGCAACATCTTCAGCGGCGCGTCGTTCCTTGGCTTCAGCAGCGGCAGCTGGCAGAGCAACAATACCGGCGATGAGCTCCGCGCGGCTCCGCGCAGCATCAGAAGCCCCAATGCCATCAAGCACATCCACATGTTCACGGGCTCGATAGGCGGTCCGATTAAGAGGGACAAGCTGTGGTTTCTCGTCGCGGCGCGTCATCAGTCGTCCGACGAGCTGATCACCGACGTGCCGGTGCAGATTGTGGCGCCGGACGGCGACGTCATCAATTCGTATCTCGATACGTACGTGCGCGGTCCGTCTGTTCGCCTGACGTACCAGGCCGCCCCGAAGCACAAGGTCGCCAGTTTCATTCAGCGCTGGTGGAAGCGGAAGGGCAAGGACTTCGGCGCGGGACAGGATCCCCGGGCGTCGCAGTTCCGCGATCCCAGGCACGCGCATCACACGGTCGGCAACGTCCGATACACGACGCCGCTGAGCAACCGCTTCCTCTTCGAAGCGGGCTATTCCTGGACGTTATTCGACTGGCTGGGCGCGCCGGCGCCGGGTGTCGAGCAGCCACGCGGCACACCGCTCTGGTTTGTGAAGACCAGAAAGACCGACACGCAGCGGCAGGTGGATGACGAATGCGCGTTCACCGCGAGCAACAGCGCGCAGGCCGGCTGCACCACGTGGGGTTCGAATCAGATACAGCGCCAGGACAACACGCGTCACGTCTACCAGGCCACGCTGTCGTACGTCACGGGATCGCACAGCTTCAAGTTCGGGTACAACCACGAGATCGGCCCGGACGGCCGCATGGCGACCACACACAACGGCGATCTCTACCAGAACTACACGGCGGGCGTTCCGAGCTCCGTGGATGTGTGGAACACCCCGATCGACGCGCCCGGAATCGTCGACTACGATTCCGCCTTCTTCCTGCAGGATACGTGGACGATCAAGCGGCTGACGATCAGCCCCGGAATGCGCATCGAGTGGTTCAGCGCAGGCATGCGCGCCGCGAGCGCACCGGCCGGGCGGTTCGTGCCGGCACGGTTTTTCCCGGAAGAGCGCGGACTGGTGAAATGGGGGCCCGACTACGCCCCGCGCATGGCCGCCGTGTACGATCTGTTCGGCGACGGCCGCACGGCCCTCAAGACGAACTTCAGCAAATACCATCGTCAGTACGACGCCGACCCTGCGTCTGCCTACTCACCGATCGGCATCATCAGCGAGCGGCGCAACTGGTTCGACTGCGCACTCAACGCAACCGGCACGGGATGCTCGACGACGGCGGTTGCCACCAACAGAGACGGGATCGTTCAGGATTCCGAAATCGGCCCGAGCCCCGCGGGCGGGACGTTCGGCACCCGCCGCAACAACACGCTCGGCGACCTCAACCGGCGGTACAACTGGGAGTTCACCGCGGGTATCCAGCATCAATTGAAGCCGCGACTGGCCGTCGGCGCCATGCTCTTCAAGCGGCAAATCTTCGAGATTCCGCTGACCGATCGGTCGTTCATCACACTCTCGGATTACACGCCATTCCAGACCAGGATGCCTGACGTCTCGCGGGATCCTGACGTCGCGGCGGTACTCAACGCCAACGAAATGCTCACGGTCTATAACCTGAACCTGGCCAAGAACAGCGTCTACGGCCAGGGGCTCGTCGATCAGAGCGCAAAGGAAAACCGATCGCTCTACACCGGGGTCGAGGCGTCGTTCTCGGCGCGACTGCCCGGGGGCGCCATGATGTTCGGCAGCTGGACCATGGAAAAGAACACCTCGGTGT
>Ga0163150_10003646_pt1 | contig 21393 bp, 19 predicted proteins | sample OliLakLV19P2IB_FD_148628 | JGI IMG/M metagenome (GOLD analysis project Ga0163150, IMG submission 148628) | Freshwater microbial mat bacterial communities from Lake Vanda, McMurdo Dry Valleys, Antarctica - Oligotrophic Lake LV.19.P2.IB | ecosystem: Environmental > Aquatic > Freshwater > Lake >...
GCATCAACACATATCAGTGCTGAACAACATCTAAGTGAACACGAAACATGTTCAGTCAGCTTGTCATGAATCGTGACACGCTCCGTCTCAAAATACACACACGTTTTCTTTCCCCACATCATCATGTCCAAGCGCGCACTGCCCTTCCTGGGTTTGCTGAGTTATATCATTCTCATGGTTCTTCCTCTGCTGGAACCGATCAGGATTCCCGCGCAGTGATAGACGAAAGCGATGCAAATATTTGAAAAGTTTCACAGGAAGAGGAAAATGAAACGTTGATCCCTATTCTTTCCATCCTTCCGTATGGCTACCAAGAAGCCCGATCCCAAAGCGAAGAAAAAGTCCGACCACACCGCCGGCTGGCTCCTCGACATGGTCGGCATCGGCGTCCGTGAAGTCGGTATGCCGATCCCCGATTCGCTCATCGATGTGATGAAGAAGAAAAAGAAGCCGAAGGTCATCAAAAAGAAGAAGTCCGGATGGTTTTAGTTATTTTTATTATTAACGTATACTCAACCCATGGATCCACTTGTGCACTTCGAACTTCCGGTTGAGAACATGGAACGGGCGAAAAAGTTTTACAGTTCGATCTTCGGATGGAACCTGCAGGACTGGCCGATGCCCGACGGCTCGGCGTACGTCGGCGTGCATACGACCGCGACTGATGAAAAAACCCATCTCCCTCTCAAGCCCGGCGCAATCAACGGCGGCATGATTCAGAGGTCCGCACTCGTCCCCTCACCCGTCTTCGCGATCACGGTGTCGTCGATCGACGAGTACGTGAAGAAGATCGAAGCATCCGGCGGCAAAGTCACCATGCCCAAGAAGGACATGATGGGCATGGGCTTCTACTGCTACATCCTCGACCCCGAAGGAAACACGATCGGACTGTGGGAGGATATGAAGAAGTAAACGCTTCTTCTCATCTAAGATCGCTTAACGATCAGCGTTTTGACATGAATAGGTAAACAGGGTATAAAAACTTCTCCATGGAGAAACACTCGCCCCAGCACGATAAGCAGCGAATAGGCATCTTCACCGGCGGAGGCATCGCCCCCGGTCTCAACAGCGTCATTTCCAGCGCGGCGAAAAAGGTGAAAGATGCGGGGAGCGAGGTCATCGGTCTGCCCGACGGTTGGGCGGGACTGCTGACCAAACGCGATGACATCATCGGCCTTTCGGAGATGAGTCGCCGCGAACTCAACGAATTGCTGTACCGCCCGGGAACGATTCTCGGCAGCTCCCGCACCAAAATCACACCCGACAAATACGAAGCAGTCCGTCGTACGGCAGCCGAGTACGGTCTCGACGGCGTGATAGCCATCGGTGGAGACGACACGCTCACGCAGGCGCGCGATCTGCAGAAAAACGGCATCCTGAATCTCGTCGGTGTCCCCAAGACTATCGATAACGACGTGGTTGGAACGGACAGGACGTTCGGCTTCGAAACCGCATATCACATCTGCGCGCAGCGCATCCGGCACATGCGCCACGACGCGGAATCGATGCGCCGCGTGGCATTCGTCGAACTGATGGGCCGAAAGGCGGGCTGGATCACGCTCTATGCAGGTAAGGCCGGCGCGGCTGACATCACGCTCCTGCGCGAGTTCCCTATACCCGAAGAGCGGCTCCTCGAAGAGATCGACAGGATATACCGCGGCAAGAACGGGAAGAGCCCGGCGCAGCGCCATGTGGTCATTGCCGTTGCGGAAGGATACGTGCACGAAGGATTCGAACCGCAGGACGAATCGAAAATCGACACCTTCGGGCATGTGAAGCTTCTTGGTGCCGCCCGTAACCTTTCGAAAATCGTCGAGGAAAAACTCAAGCTCGATACGCAGGTGGAAGTCGTGGGATACCACGCACGTAATGTCGAACCGGTGGCCGCTGATTCGATTTTTGCCTCCGAACTCGGCGCCAGTGCGGGACTGCTTGTGAACCACCGCAACTATGGCCAGATGGTCGCACTGAGGAACGGCGTGATTACGAGTGTTCCCCTCTCAGAAGTAAAAGGAGGACGGTTCGTCCCAGAAGCCTACTACGATATGGAAACCATGAGCATGCGGGATGTTCCCTTCAACATCGATTCCGGCATCTTCGAAGCACGCGGCGAAATCCTTGAGGCTTTGCAGGAGGGTGAGGGGGAAGGCTGATTGGAATGATTGTGGTGCCGGGGAGAGGACTTGAACCTCCATGGGGTTGCCCCCACCAGCTCCTAAGGCTGGCGCGTCTGCCATTTCGCCACCCCGGCAAAAGGCGGCTCTATCCTACACGTACGGACTCGTACGCGCAGGATCTCAGGATAGATCCAGATGGTCTTTGATGAGTTTTTTGTCGCCACGGTGGTACCAATCTTCCACTCCCTGGCGGCGGGCTTCGGCTTCTTTGCGGATTTTGTCCGCATCGCGGTGGCTACGCTGCGCCATCTGATCCGCTTCGCGCTTGATCTCAAGCCGGAACCGATCCGCCTCGACATCGACCATGTGCAGATCCTCCTGCAGCTTTTCCTCCAGCGTAAAGAGGCTGTGCTTCTTGCGGCTGTCGACCTGCATGATCTTCCGGGATTCATCGAGACGCGCATCGCGCACGCGTTCCGCGGCGAGCGACTGGTCTCTCTGATGGCGCGCTTCGAGCTCAATCCCCTGACGCTCTTTCTTCACGTCGTCGCGCTCGCGCCTCGCCGTGTCCTCGATCACCATTCGCTGCTTCTCGGCCTGCGTCTGGAGCTGGAGTTTCTTCTTCCGGAACTCGCCCTCGAAGTGCGCGAGCTTCCTGTCCGTCTCCACGTCCGTCTCGTGAATCTGCCGCTCCTCGTGATGGGCCGCGCCTTTCTTCTGCACTTCTTCCTCGTGCTTCGCCGCATCGATCTTGGCGGTCACCTTGTTCTTTGCCGCTTTCTTATGCAGTTCCGTGAGCCCCTTCTCCCGCTCGGCTTTCGCGGCCTCCTGCTTGTCGTGCAAAATTTTCTGGCGCTCGAGTTCCAGTTTCTCTTTGCGTTTTTCTTCCGCCTCCTCGCGACGCTTCCGATGTTGGCCCTGCCTCCACTCCTCGCGCTCATCCCAACGTGCCCGCTCATCCGTCACTTCTTTCAGATATTCGGTCTGTTGGTTTTTCAGGAGCGCCGCTTCGCCTTCTATTCTTTTTTCCTTCCGCTCTTTGTCCCCTTGAAGAATTTCCTCGCGGCTTTTCGTTATCTCGTCGAACTCCTTGCGCTTCTGTTCGCGCAGATCTTTGTCATTGAAGCCGTTGGATGCGGGCTCGGACATATCTGAATAGTATAGCATATTTTGGCGAGAATCGCCAATCTGCCTTATTCATCGTCCTTTGCCGCAACGGCCTTCTTCGTGGGTTTGGGTGCTTTGATGAGCGTCTTTATTTCGGCGGTCAGTTCATCGATCAATTCCGCATTGCCCGCCCGTTTGAGGAGTTCGTCTTCGGACACCTTGAGCATGTTGCTGCTGATTTTCCACTGCGGATTCACCTGCAGGATGCGCATGATATCCATCGCCTCGATGCGCGAACTCAATGTCAACACGACGTCGCGCCTGCCCGCCGAAGCCTTGGCGGAGGCGGGCGAACTCCTTGTGTCTTCCATCTTCACGCGGATGACGCCGGCCTTGCGGCACGCGAGCTTCAGGCGCAGCACGGCGAGAAGATTTTTGACCTGCTTCGGGGGTTCGCCGTACTCGTCGCGGAGGTCCGCTTCGAACTCGCCCAACGTCGCTTCGTCTCCACTGGAAGCAAGCTTCTGATAGACCGATATCTTTTCGTCGCTGTCGGGAACGTAGAACGTCGGGAGCAGTGCCTCGATCGGCAGCAGGATCTCGACACTCTCCTCTTCCTTGATCTCCCCCTTGCCGCCCGCCTTGAGTTCCTCGACGGCGTTCTTGAGCATGCGCAGGTAGTGGCTGATGCCTACGGTGTGCATCGTGCCCGCCTGGTTCACGCCGAGGACTTCGCCCGCGCCGCGAATCTCGAGATCGCGCATGGCGACCTGGAATCCCGAGCCGAGTTCGCATGCTTCGACGATCGCGCGCAGCCGTTTCTTAGCGTCGTCTTTTAGCTTCTGCGTGTGATAGAGGAGGTAGGCGAATGCCTGTGTTTTGGAACGTCCGACGCGGCCGCGCAGCTGGTAAAGCTGCGCCAAACCGAACCGCTCCGCTTCGTTCACGATGAGGGTATTGGCGCGGGGAAGGTCGATGCCGTTCTCGATGATCGTCGAGCTGACGAGGACGGAATATTTGCCGGTTTTGAAGTTCATGATGCGTTCCTCCAGATCATCCGGGCGCAGTTGTCCGTGCGCGACGATGAAGGTCGTTTCGGGGACGAGCTTGCGCATCTTCTCCGCGAACGCGTCGATCGTCTCGACCTTGTTGTGGAGCATGAAGACCTGTCCGTCGCGTTTTATTTCGTGGAGGATCGCCTGGCGCACGAGCTGGTCGGAATACTTCCTCACTTCCGTGATGATCGGGAGGCGGCCCGGCGGCGGGGTGGTGATCGTCGTGATGTCGCGCAGTTTGTGCAAACCCAAATTCAGCGTGCGCGGGATCGGTGTCGCGGTCAGCGTGAGAATATCGACCGACGCGCGCATCTCTTTGAACTTCTCCTTCTGCTTCACGCCGAACCGCTGCTCTTCGTCGATGATCACGAGTCCCAGATTCAAAAACTTCACGTCGTCCTGCAGCAGCCTGTGCGTTCCGATAATGATATGAACATCGCCTTTGCGGAGTTTTTCGAGCGTGCGCTCCTGCTCCTTGGGCGAACGGAAGCGCGAGAGCATATCGATCTCGATTTTGAATTCCTTCATGCGCTCGCGGAAGTTCTGGAAGTGCTGGTCGGCAAGAATGGTGATCGGCGCGATGACCGCGACCTGCTTGCCGTCGAGCACGGCTTTGAACGCGGCGCGCATCGCGACTTCGGTCTTGCCGAATCCAACGTCACCGCAGATGAGACGATCCATCGGGTGCTCGTCCTCCATGTCCTGCAGAATGTCCTCGATTGCCTTGCGCTGGCCGGGCGTGAGCACGTACGGGAAGCTGGCGTCGAACTTCGCTTCGACGTCCCTGTGCGCCTCGTAGGCGAACCCCTTGGCGCTGGCGCGCTTGGCGTACAACACGAGCAGATCCTTCGCGATTTCCTCCGTTTCCTTTTTGATCTTCTCGGTGATCTTCTTCCACTCGCTCTGGCCGAGGCGCGTGAGCACGGGTTCGGCCCCTTCTTCATGCACGTACTTGCTCAGCTTGTCGGCCTGGTCGACCGGCACGAATAGCTTGTCCCCCTCCGCGTACGTCAGTTCCAGATACTCGCGTGTCGTATCGTCGATCACCTTCTGCGTCATCCCCTCGAAGCGTCCGATGCCATGTTCCATGTGCACGACGAAGTCTCCCGGCGAGAGCGACGTGAGGAAATCGAGTGCGAGCTTGGCGATACTGCGCTGCTTGCCCGCTTTGCGGAGACTGAAGATTTCGCGGTCGGTCAGCAATGCTGATTTCAAATCCGGATTCTGAATCGAGTGCGGCAGGAGATCTCCCTCTTCCGCGGAAACGATCGTCACGGCGCCCGGCTGGCTTTCCGTCAGGGAAAACCGGACATGTTCCTCCTTAAAAATGTTCTGCAGCTCGTCGCTGCGCCTCGTCACGATGAGCAGGCTCCAGTTCTGCTGGAGTTTGTCCTTGAGATCGTTGAGGAAGTCGGTGAGCGTGTAGAATTTGAGAACCGAAAGGTAGCGTAAGTGCACATGATGCTCGAGTGATTCCGGGAACGACGTGAACTGCAACACTGATCCCTGTTTGGGTTTGGCAATATCGTCCTGATCGTCGATGATGAGCAGCCCATCCTCCGAAAACTGCCGGTCCAGGGGGGCTGTTTCGCTGTAGTTGACGGGGAAAAGAAGCAGCTCCTTCACATCCTCCCCCTTAGCCCCCTCCCCGGGTCCGATCTTCTCGATCGTGTCGAAACTGAAGTGAATCCGGTACGGCTCTGTCGCCTGGATCGGGAAAATATCGAGCGTATCCCCCTGCTTGCGATATTGGCCGGGTTCGAGATGGGGATCGAGAGCGTGATCGTATCCGCGTTCGAGCAGATCCTCCACGAACTGCGTGAAAGGCATCTCGTCGCCGACCGACAAATTCAGCGCGCGGCCTTCGAGTTCGCTGTAGAGCGGGAACGGCGTTTCCCAGACCGCCCGCGACGCGAGAAACACTTTCTTCTCCCCGCGCATGAAGAGCAGAAACTTCTGCAACGCCAAAACGGTGAGTTCGCCCTCGTGCGATTCCGGCAGAACGTCGGTGTCGTGTTCGAAAAACTGCAGCCAGTGCCGCATGATCTCCACCTGCGCCTCGTCTTCGGTCACGACCCACGTCGGACCCATCCGGAAGCGCAGCAAATGACTCAGGAGCATCGCCTTTGCCGTTTCGTTGGATGCGCCGGAGATAACCAAAGATCCCTCTGCATGCAGAAGGTCAGAAAGCTCCCGGTGAGTGTCCCGTCCGATGAGGAGCGACGGCTTCATGTTGTGTTACCGGTGATGTCGATACAAAAAGCTGCGCCCGAAAGCGCTGCGTCAACTTCTGATCAACTCTATGAGCATTATAAGGCAGATCGGAAGAAATTGCAATAAAGTGATTGGGGGTATTAAACTTCAAGTATCAAGATTACAAACATCAAGGAAGTTTCAAGTACTTAAGGCTCAAAGTCATCAAGGATTTATTGACCCCTTGTGAACTTCGATTCTTGAATATTCCTTGAGTTTTGTGAACTTGAGGTTTGATATTTCTTTTAACTTTCCTGCATTCTCAGCGGCATGATCAGGTGCAAAAACTTCTCGTTCGTCGGCAGATAAAACACTGCGGGATGCATGCTGTCCGTCACGCGGACTTCCACCGCTTCAACATCGATGTGTGCGAGGAAGTCGAGAAGATAACTCGAACTCAGCGCGATCTTGCCTTCTCCCCCGGCGATTTCGCAGGGGATGGTCGACTCGTCTTTTCCGAATGCAGTCTGGGGCGTAGCGATGTGGAGCGTCGCATCCGCAAATGAGAATGTGAGATTGTTGTTCACTTCCTTCGCGAAGTAATGCATGCGCTTGACGACCGTCGTTAGCTCGCGGGTGGAAACCTGCGACTTGATCGCGTGGTCTTTGGGAATGATTTGTCGATAGTCCGGGAATTTTCCTTCAATGAGGCGCGACAGCAGGCGCGTCGTCCCGATCGTTATTTCGATCTGCTGCTGACTCAGGGTGATCGCCACAGGCATCGCCTCCTCGCGCGTCCCCTCTTTGGCATCTTCTTCCGTCGGCGAACGCTTCGGTGGTTTCTTCCCGGCAAGAATGGATCGCAATTCATCCAATACTTTCACAGGAATGATGCAGGACAAATCTTCACCGGGCGTCGCATCGATCACATACTCCGACAAGCGGTAACTATCGGTCGCGACAAGAATGATCCTGCCGCCCTCAGAGCGAAGATACACTCCTGAGAGTACCGGACGTAAACTATTTCGCGCGGACGCAAAGGTGACTAGGTGGAGGGCCTCCAGAAGGGTCGCTGCATCAAGGGTGAATGATGTTTTCTTCTCGACGGGCGCGATCGTTGGATAATCACTGGAAGATTCTCCCGCAAGCATTGTCTTACTTCTGCCCGACGTACACTTCAATTGCGTTCCTTCCTTCGTTTCGATCGTCACTTCCGGATCGCTGTTGTACTGCGCGAAGTTCAAAATCGCTTTCGATGGAACGGTGATCGTTCCCGGCTCATCCACCGTCGCCGCGAATTGTGTGACAATACTCAATTCCAAATCCGTCGCGCTGACGACGCATTTCCCATCTTCAGCCTGAAACAAAATATTTCCAAGAATCGGCAGTGCCTGTTGAGAGCTGATTGCCCGGCTGACAAGTTGCAGCGCCGCCAGCAGATCCTGAGTGGAACAGGAAAATTTCATACAGCTCTAATAAAAGGATAGGAAAGAAATTATATTGAATTAGTCATCACAATACCACTATACCCAGGGCACTCTTTCTTCTCCGGTCTGTGGAAAGATCATGGTTTTTATCCACACCACCCGCGCAAAACCCGTTGTTTGACGCCCTTGCATAAAATGTGTGTGTGGGTGGGGTGTGGAAAACTCGTGGAAAACAGTACCCCCTCCCTAGCCCACAAGCCATTTCCATTATCTTGGCTGTGTGAAGCCAAAAATAAAATGTCCTGTGCACAAGGTCGCCGCCCGTGTGGGGAAGTCGTTGCCGGGGTAATCCACACGACCTGTGGATAACTTTTTTATGCAAAAACAGGGGCTGTGGGATCGCATTTCTCCATAACTCGGTTAAACCTTTATCGTTACGCAACTGTGGAAATATTTTTTCGAAAATGAATACAGGAGTTTCCCACAATAACAAACGTCATGGTGAGCCTGCCGAACCATGACGGACGGTTACTTTTCCTGTTCGATTTTGAGAAAGAACACCAAGTATTTTCTCGTCGCCGGCAATAAGCGCGATTTTTTTCGCTCGACCCCACCTCTTCAATTGTTTCTCGCGCGCTATTGCATCTGTAATCGTTAAAAACTCTTCTAGATGCACAAGTTTAAGTGGGCGCCTCTCAAATGTGTAACAGTGCGGATCCAGTCCATCTTGATGCTCACAAAAACGTTTTTCATAGTCATTAGTTACTCCGATGTAATAACTTTTGTCACAGCACTCGATGATGTACACGTACATCTTTTTCATAGATCAGTCGTAATTGAGGTCACCCATTCGGCAGGCTCAGGGTGACGTTTATAGCGTCTTCCGGTACTTTTCGCGGTTCGCGGGGTGCGGTGCGGAGGTGGAATTTTTCGTCACGACCATCTCCCCTCCCTTCATTTTCGCGAAGCTTCCACTCTCAAGATCGCGGTCGACCATGACGCCGCTGCTGACGAACGAGCTGGCGCCGATTTTGATCCCGGGGTTGATGCCGACGTGGATGCCGATGCGGCAATCACGGCCGATGGCCGTGCCGAACTTGGTGAGGCCGGTCGCGATTTTCTCCTCATCGTGGTGCGAATGAATTTCTCCTTCGTCGAGTCGCAGGTTTCCCGTCACGCATCCCGCACCGAACGACACATTCTCTCCGATGACGCTGTCGCCGATGTAGGTGCTGTGCGTCCATACGTGACTGTGGAGGATCGAGCTTTTGATTTCCGTGTTGTAACCGACGACGCAGTGCTCGCCGACGGAACTGCCGCGCACGAGCGCATTGTTGCCGACGATCGTGTTTTTACCGATGAAACAGGGTCCGACGATGACGGCATTGGGCATGATCCGGACGTTTTCCCCGATGGTCACATCGCCGTTTATCACGACTGATTCGTGGATATCGGCCGATGTGTGAATGTTCTGTCCGCGGATTCCTTCGAGCAGAATCGGGAGGAGGGAGAGAAGGTGCCACGGGTATTTCACGGGCTGCCACATTCCTTCATACGCGACCGGCGCGTAGTGATGTTCGGCGAAAAGTTTTGCGAGCGCCTGTTCGTACCCGTCGTCGGTTCCGTGCTTCACGTCCTGCAGTGATTCCAAAAGCGAAACGGAACTGCGGTGGTAGTGGCAGACGATCGTGACGAGGGCGCTCGGTTCGTTTCCCTCACCCGGCTTCTCAATGATGCCGGTGATCCTGTCTCCCTCGACGGAAAGATATCCGCCCGGGAAATAACGCGAAACTTTCTGCGCGAGGATCGCTCCCCCGAATTTCTTCCCCGCATTCACGACTTCTTTATATGCATCGCTCTCGACGACGTCGTTCGCGCTGACGATGAGGACCGGCGTGTCGCCGAGTGCGGGGAGCGAACTCAGCATCGCGGCGCGCATGCCGCCGTTCATATCTTCCTGTTCGACGATCGTCGAATCCGGGTAGAGCGCGCGGACTTCCTGCAGATTATGTTTGCTTCCGATGAAGATGATGTCGTCGCAGCCGGCGTCCTTCAGGCGGTCGACGATGTGGCTCAGCAGCGGCTTGCCCGCAATCGGGAAGAGCGGTTTTTCGGTGAGCGGCCAGAACCGCTTCGACTGCCCGGCGACCAGGAGAAGGGTCTTCATTGGTCAGAGTCTATGATGTTCTCTGCATTCTTGCGAGTGGCAGCTTGCAAAGTATCCAATGACGAAAGAATGTCACTGCGTGATAGTTGTTCAGTGGAATCAAAGAACTCCTGCTTAAGAAACTTCGTCCATTCGCGTGTTTCTTGCTGTGAGCGATGCAATAGAGTGATTTGCTCATCGCGTGAAAGAGAGTCGGCAGTTTTTGCACCTTCGCAAATAACTTGAAATGCACCATACATACCACGAGGTTCGATTTGCAAAGAGGCAGAATCACGCGTGCGCATTCTATAGAAGCGCTGTAACAAAGGTTCCATGCGCTTCTGAAGTTTCATATTCGATTCAGTCCACTCTTTTTGTTTCTGCTCATCTTCTACCCATCCTTGAGGAGCTGGTGTGTCAATGTCAACATAGGGGAAGCAGAGAGACTCTTCATGCCCCTCACAGGAGCCATAAGTCGGGAAATTATGTGCCCATAGAGCGACGACGTTCTCTCGGATTCCTTCATCAATCTCAAGACCTGTTGCATCCACTAAGTGCCCAATATGGCTTTGTAGCTTATCCCATAAATCCTCGCGCTCATTTTGACTTTGTGCGTCAGTAGTATTCATAATATTATTATAACATAAATTATGTAAATTAGGAATAACACGGATAGTATGTTCCAGCCTATTCAGATTCTTTGCCTATGTTGAGGTCTTCAAAACGTGACTCTGCCAATCCACGCAAAACAAGCCGGTACCTTTCGGAACCGGCTCGTCTTTGGCTGGGGTTGATAGGACTGTGGGTGAGCTACTTCGCTTCGCCCATTCCTTCTTCGAACGATCCCGCCGCGAGCTCGTGGCACAGAGCTACATCGATGTACTGACAGGCATCGCTGCTCGTCGTATCGAGGTCGTAGTAGGCACTCTCAGCCTCCCCGACGAGGGGGGCCGTCTCGCACTTGTGCGCAATGCAGTACCTGTCGGCGTACCCGACATCCAGCATGAGCTGGGAGTACGCGACCAAATCGATCTGCCCGTCGCCGAGGCGCGTGAACTGCATGGCACGTTTCTTCCAGCCGCCGAGCATGCTGCGCAGCGGCCGACCTTCGTGGATCACGTGATCCTTCACGTGACAGCCGGTGACATACGGTCCGACTTTTTCGAACCGCGTCTGCCAGCTTTCCCCTTCCCAACAGTGGGAAGGATCCGCATTGACACCCATGCACGCGTCATCACCTGCGGACTTCCGCAAGAGCAGGAAGTCGTCCGCCGTCATGGCGGCCGTTCCTGGATGGATCTCATGCGCGAGCGAGATGTTGAGGTTGCGCGCGTGCCTGCGTAACTTCTCCGTCTTGGTCACGAACCGTTCGGTTCCTTCCTTGACGAGGTCGTACGCAAGATCGTCGCTGCCTCCGGCGTAGAACCCCCACGGGTAGCCCGTGCAGAGTTCCCAGGAGAGGACCCCCCAGAACATCGGAACGACCTTCACGCTGAGTTCGGCGCAGAGGTCGAGCAGGCGGAGCAGATAGTCCTCCTCCCACTTCTCGATGTCGGCCGGCTCTTTCTTCGCGACGTCTGCTGGAATGAACGGACGGATCGTCGGGCTTTTGGTGTGAACCGTCCCGTGCACCCAGAAGGGGCAGTGAGCAGAGACGCCGTCGAGACGGAAGTCGCCGAAGTGGCGACTCACCACTCCCGCATCCATCAGACTTCCGTCCGGTTTCTGCAGGTGGTAGTTCGACGGCTGCACTCCGGCGCATCCTGCCTTCTTCGCGAAGTCGATCAGTTCGGCGAGGATTTTCCCGCCGTGTTGTGCGCCCTCAAGGGACGCGTGGAACCGTGTAGCCATGTGAGATTCTCCTTCGGTTTGAGGTGGGATCGAAACACTGCCGCGTCTTTCACTTTGAACTATGCGAGCCGGTATTTTCCTTTCGTACAAGGCTCGTGAAAAAAGTCAGGACACCGTGTCCCGACAAGACATTGGCACGCTGGCCACTGCGCGAGTGGACATGGTGCCAAGTCCTGCCGGTTTTTCCTATCAACGATGAAGCCAAAGACCATTGAAGTCCCGTCTGCCCAAGGGCAAACAGGTCCGATATGTTAAATACCTTTCACATCGCCGTCAATCGGGCATTCAGCTTCCTATTTCCCATCCATTACAATATCGATCGTCCCCTCCTCCGCGGTTGTTCGTACCGGAACACCGAAGTGCTTCAGCCGGCGCATGACCCAGGGATGGGGATGACCGTAGTCGTTGTCCCGCCCGACGGAGATGATGGCGAGGTCGGGAGAAGCGGCAAGCAAAAACCCCGTCGAGGTCGAGCTGCGCGAACCGTGGTGCGCGACTTTGAGAATATCGACGTCGATGTTCGCGCCGCTCGCGAGCACTTCGGCTTCCTCCTTTTCTTCCATGTCGCCGGTGAGCAGTAGCGAATCTTCCCCGTACACGACCTTGATGACGATCGATGAATCGTTGATGTCCCCCTTCATCGTCCTGCCCATGTACACCGGCCGCGGCCAGAGTATGTCGAGACGCAAACCGTTGCCGAGGTCGATGTCCTTCGCAGGGTCCGCGATGATGACCGGAATTTTCTTCTGTTGGATTAGCCGAGCCATCTGCGTGTACGCCGGCAGATCGAATTCGATCCCCGTCATGAGAACCGCCTTCACGCGGTAGCGCTCGAGGATCGCGGGAAACGCCGCCATGTGATCGAGATTGGGATGACTCAGAATCAGGAGATCGATTTCGCGATCGAAGAACGACATCCTCCGGCCGAGATGTTCGAGCGGCGCAAGATCGCGTCCGCCGTCGACGATGATCTGCTGCCCCGACGGCCCTTCGATGAAGATGCTGTCCCCCTGGCCGATGTCGAGAACGTGAATATGTGTCTTGCCATCGGGAAGCACGCTCCACTCGCGCACGCACAATATAAAAATCGCGGCGGCGATCATGAGGAGGGCGATGCGCGGGAGAGTCAGGGAGATCACCCCCCTATCTTACGACAACGCGACTTTCCTGCGGCGAAGATTCCAGTAACCGATTCCCGCGCCAGAGACACCGATGAGGAGCCAGAGCCCCGCGCCGGAGTTCGGCAGGTGGGTGGAACCGGGCGTCGGCATAGGCGTCACGCTTCCGATCGGCGGCTGTTGAGGCTGAGGCTGAGGCTGAGGTTGGGGCTGCGGCTGCGGCTGCGGCTGCGGCTGCGGCTGCGGCTGCGGCTGGGCCTGTCCGCCCGGCAGCTGGATGATCTGGGCGACGCCGTTGGAAACGGTGCCGTCGAGGTATGCGGCCTTCACAAGAATACCGAAGTTGCCGCCCGGAACGCGCGGAATACGGATGATCGTATTGTCTTTGCTGACCGGAATCGGCTGGCTGTAGGTGTGTCCCATGTCGAGCGTCTGCGAGACTTCATAGCCTGCGAGGTCCGCCACTGCGGGTGCCTGCCAAGTCGCTTCCACGCTATATGTTCCGCCCTCTTCGGCCTGCGCCTTGAGGTGGAGTCCCGTGACGTCGGGGCGGTTACCGCCCGGCTGCGTCGGGAGAACCGTGCTGCCAGGTGAGACACCCGTCGGGTGTCCGGCAAAGAGCATGGGCGCCTGATCGGCGGCGAGTGGATAGGTTTCGTTGTTCGTTCCTTTACCCGTCACCTGCGATCCGACGCGCACGCGGTATACGGTGCTGCGTTCCTGCATCTTCGTATGAACGGTGACGGTGGTTCCTTCGATGACGAGGCGCGTCGCCTGCAAACGTCCGCCGCTCGCGGTTTCGATGACGAGAGCATCGACCGCTTGCGCCGGGGGGATCGCGATCATATGCGAGAAGCGGAGCACGACGCCCGTCGAGGAAATCGATTCCGCCGCAAGCAGACGCAGTTCGTTTCCGGGGGTTGTCGTCGTTGTCTTCGAGGATGTTGCCGCCGTCGACGTCTGGGCGGACGAGGGCGTTGCCCCCGCGTTTATCACGACTTTCGCTTCCTCCGTGAAGAGTGCGCTTTCCTCTCCCTTGTTGTTCACCGCGAGAACCGACACGTACAGTTCGTTCACCGGCGGAATGCTCTGCAGGAGGTGCGTGTTCACCGAACCGTCGACGGATTCGAAGTCATCGTACAGTCCGTTGTTTCCGAGGATCGATGCGTGACTATAGAAGATGCGATAATTCGCGATATCCCCCGGGACCTGCGTCCACATCACCCGCACGCGGGCATCTTCCTTCACTGCTGTGATTCCCATGACGTTCGCGGGAGCCGCGGCAAGCGCAACAACCGGCAGGACGAGGGTCATGCAGGCAATAGCGAGGCATTTCCTGAGCGGTGAGAGATGTGTGTACATTTCTCATCATTATAGCAAAAATCGCCCAAACCCGCAAGGAACAGTTGTGGGCTTGGTTATAGCCTTTTCTCAGCCGGACTAAAGCCAATTGTCCCTTCCCTGGAATTTGCCTACGATATCCCTCCTCCCATTCATCGTTTGAATGAGAGTTGTCCTTTGACTACAACGGCGTGCAAAAGAAAGGAGAGGAAAAAACGCCTCGCGATATTCATTCTGTTCCACCAATCTCAACTCAGGACGCCGGCTTCACCTGAATGAAGTACGGCACCTGCACAGTCACGGGTCCTTCCTGCGGATCGAGAGTGAGTTCGACCCAGAGTAGATGTCTGCCGGAGATGGTGAAGGTGTGGTCGAGCATCGCGTGAAGCACGCCCGCTTTCCTGCGGAAGTTGCCGTGGCGGATCGAGAGGTCGGTGCCAACCAGTGCGAACATAACAGGGTCGTCTTCCGCGACGAATGGCACGTCATTTCCCTCTGCGTCGCGCACGCGCAATGACAGGGTGACCGGCACTCCGGCCTGCACGGTCTCGGGCGAGAGTTCGATGTTCAGACCGTCCACCGTCGCGACCTGCTGTGCCCAGCGTACCGGCCGCTGCCCTTCTCTTCCCGAGACTGCGACGTCGGCCGAGGCGATCAGGTCCGCAAATTCGCCGTGGTGTTCCGTTGCGAGCGTGTTGTCGATCTCCGCCCGGATCCGATAGATGCCCGGCTGTGTGAAGTGATGCTGCACGGCAAGCAATCCGACGGCCGTCGACGGCGGATTATAGATGTGTCGTATGTCCTGCAGATTCTCGCTGACGATGACGATATGGAGGTCGCGCCCCGTGCCGCTGAGATCGATGGGGAATCCTTCGCGATTCGTCACGAATCGCAGCTCGACGGGTTCCGCCGTCGTGATTTTTCGCGGGACCTCGAGGAGGATCGCGAACGGTTCGCGCGCGTGGAGAGACTGCATCTCGAGCATGCCCCGCTTGGAGCCAGTGCATCCGGCCAGCAACACCGTCAGAAAACAAACCACGAAGAACCGTACATTCATGCGGCGATTCTACCTCAAAAACTCAAACTCCGCCGGATCCCCGTCACGTGCGTGATGACGGCGATGTACAAAAGCGCGCAGAGCAAGCCGAGAATCGTGAACGGGATCGACGTCAAAAACGGCCGCGACACCGCGAGTGCAGCGGCTAGCAGCAGCGTATATCCGATCCACTGTTGTACGAGCAACGCCGACAGACGCATCGGCATAATGCGCAGGCTCTGGGGCAGGAGCAGGCTGACGAGGAATACGTGAGTCATGATGGAGGCGCTGGCCGCGCCGACGAAGCCGAACTTCGGGATGAGCATGAGATTGAGTCCGATGGACAGTACCGCGCCGAGCGACAGTGTCGCGACGAGCGGCCGCCACGCGTGATGCGTGAGGAGGTTGTAGAACGCGAAAAGTACGATGCCGTTGAGGAGCATCGGGAGGGCGAGGAGTTCGAGAGCGGTATCCGATCCCGCGGTCGTTGCGGTCGAGAGGAATTCGTCGCGCGTCAGCAGCTGCATGATCGGCCGCGCCCACAGCACGGAGAACAAACTCGCCGTCACCGTGATGAGCAGGATCGCGAAGAAAATTTTGCCGACGAAGTCGCGTGTGTCTTCCCCCGCTGATGTTCGTTTGCTCAGGATGGGCAGTGTCGAGTTCAGCAAAAACGTCGGGAAGAGATAGGCCATTTCGCCCGCGCGCAGCGCGAATCCGTAGTAAGCGTTCTGGATGTCGTAATCGAAGCGCAGGAGCGCAATGAGTGTCACGTCGAGCTGGCGATAGAGCGCGGTGCAGAGGTAGGCGGCGCCGTAGGGGGCGGCCCGTTTCAGCAGATATTTCATCAGTTCCGGGTCCCACCCGAATTTTATTTTCAGCAACCTGTGCGCGTAGAACGTGGACAGCCCGAAGAGTACCGCGGCGCCGATGCCGCCGGCGAGCAGGAAATATTCATATACCTGCAGATCGTTGCTCTCACGCACTCCCATCATGATCGCGGCGCCTATGAGGAGGACAGTGACGACGCGCTGCGTGACTTCCGAGATGAAGACGAACTTCATTTTGTATTCCACCTGAAATACCGTCCGCTGGATGCCCGCGAGCAGCGTAAAGAACGGCACGAGCGACGCGATTGTGACGCCGATGGGGAAAGGGGTCCCCCTCCACGCGGGCAGCACCCAGACGAAGAGGAGCGCGGCTGCGAGCGAAAGTACGAGGATGATCGAACGCAGAATCACGAGCGCCCCCATCATCTTCGCGCGGTCTTTCGCCTGGCTGACTTCGCGCACTGCCACTGCATACAACCCGAAGTCCGCGAGGATACCGAAGAGCTGGAGATAGCCGTACGCGGAGTTGTAATTCCCCGCCAATTCCTTGCTGAGTCCGATCGCGACGAATTTGACCGTTAGGATCGACAGCACCGCCATCACGGCCTGGCTGCCCACCTGCCACATGGTCGATGATGCGATCTGTTTCGTGGACACGGCCGTATCATAACATGGCCTAAACGCCTCGTATCGGGCAGCGGTGGACAGGAATCCGCCTCTCCGGTAGGGTGCGCACAACATGGCGCTCTCCTTCCGCCACCTCACATCCGCCCATCAGGTCACCCGGACCGATGCGGATGCGCTTTTGTCGACGGCGAAAGAGATGGAGAAGGTATTGAAAAAAGGCGGAGACGACCGGCTCTCGGACAAAGTTATGGCGGCGCTTTTTTACGAACCCAGCACGCGCACACGTTTGAGTTTCGAATCCGCGATGCTGCGCCTCGGCGGCAAGGTCATCACCGCGGACGGGTTGCAGTTTTCTTCGATGTACAAAGGCGAGACGATCGAGGACACGATCCGGATGGCGGGCGGCTACAGCGACATTATCGTCATGCGCCACCCGGAGGTCGGAAGCGCGGACAAAGCGGCTGCGGTCAGCCCCGTTCCCTTCATCAATGCGGGCGATGGTCCGGGCCAGCATCCGACCCAAGCGCTCCTCGATCTCTACACGATTCAGAAGGAATGCGGAAAGCTCGACGGTGTGCACGTCGCGATGGCAGGCGATCTGAAGTTCGGTCGGACGGTGCATTCGCTGACGACGCTGCTGACGCTGTTCAAGAATGTGAAATTCACGTTCGTGTCGCCCGACGCATTGCCGATGCCGGCGAAGGTGACGGATCTGCTGAAGAAGCAAAAAATTCCGTACGAAGAAACGGACGACCTTGTGGCGGGGATCGAAGCGGATGTTCTCTATATGACGCGCGTGCAGAAGGAACGCTTCGACAATCAGGGGGAATACGAGAAGCTGAAGGACGCCTTTATCCTCAACGCAGCCCTGCTCAAAGGTAAAAAGACCGTGGTCATGCATCCGCTGCCGCGCGTGAGTGAAATTTCGACCGACGTCGACGCATTGCCCAATGCCGCGTACTTCAGACAGGCGAAGAATGGAGTGCCGATGAGAATGGCGTTGATCGCCGAGATGCTGGGGGTTGTTTGAGCGTCGTTAGCTTCATAAGATTCGTTAGGGTGATGGAATTTTGTTATTTGGTTGTTTTTACTCTTCACTTATTCCTACCCCCTTCCCTAACGAAGCTTGTCAGATAAGAGTGGAGATTTTTTTTAAGTTATCGTATCGTAAACCCGATGAAGTCGACCCTCCTCCACGGCGCCACCGTCGTGAACAGCGATATCGAAACGCGCGACGACGTGCTGATCAGGGACGGCACGGTGGAGGAGATCGACCGTTTCGTTGAGGAATACGATGAAATGATCGAAGTGCCGGGCACGCTGCTGCTTCCCGGCTTGGTTGATTGTCACGTCCACTTCCGCGAGCCGGGCTTCGAGCACAAGGCGACGATGAAGACCGAAGCTGCGGCCGCGCTCGCCGGAGGCGTACTGACAGTCTGCGAAATGCCGAACACCAACCCCCCGACCGTGACGGTCGCCGCGCTCGCGGACAAGGTCCGCCGCAGTGAAGAAATAAAAGACGTCGACATCCGGTTTTTCTTCGGGATCACCGAGACCATTCATCTTTCCACCTTCCGCGAACTCATGGAAAGTACGGCCGAAGAAGCGGTACGGCTGCGCAGGCGTTGCTGCGGCGTGAAGATCTACCTCGACCACTCGACGGGCAATCAGAAGATCCAGGACGAACTCGTCGGGGACGTCTTCAAGGCGTGTGCGGATCACAAGATCGTTCTTGTCGCGCACTGTGAGGATCCCGAGACAAATGCGCTTGCTGCCGCGCAAAACACGAGGACGAACGTGGCCGCCCACTCTCTCATGCGGCCGGCAAACAGCGAGTCGATCATGATCGAGCGCGCGATCGGCCATGCCAAGAAGTACGGCACGCACCTCCACGTCGCGCACCTCTCCACGGAAGGCGGGATCGATCTCGTCCGCCGCGCGAAGAACGACGGACTGAAGGTCACCTGCGAAGTCACGCCGCACCATCTGTTTTTGACGACGGAGGATTACGAGAAGCTGGGCACGCTCGGCAAAATAAATCCCCCGCTGCGGTCGCACAAGCACCGCTTCGCGCTCTGGCAGGGCATCATCGACAAAGTCGTCGACTGCATTTCCACCGATCACGCGCCCCACACCCTGGAAGAAAAAAACAACCCCGAACCCCTCAAGGCGCCGTCCGGGGTTCCGGGAATCGAGACGATGCTGCCCCTTCTCCTCTCCGTCGCAGGCGGTCACTGGCCGCACCCCACCGAGCAGAACGCGTCATGCCCCCCGTTCACGTACAAGGACATCGTTCGGCTCTGCCACGCCAACCCCAACCGCATTTTCAATCTCGGCAAATCCGAAATCGAAGAGAACAAACGCCCCGACATCGTGATCGTGGACCCTGCGGCGACGTGGACTATCCGCAATGCCGACATGCACGGAAAATGCGCATGGACGCCCTTCGACGGATGGACGGTGAAGGGCAGGGTGACGCGCATCCTCCACGCCCGCTGAGACAGATGTCCTCTTCCGGCACGTCACACAAAGCTGCTACCCTTTTTCGTGATGACCATTCCCCGCAAGTCATTGATGAACGGATTCTCGATGCCGGTCTTCGGACTGGGCACTTGGCGCATGGGGGGCGACACCGCGCAGGATCCCGATAATGATGATGCGGCGGATATTGAATCAATCGAGCGCGCCGTCGCGTCAGGTGTCACGCACATCGATACGGCGGAGATGTACGCGGACGGACACGCCGAAGAACTTGTCGCGGAGGCGATCGGAGGAACGAAGCGCGAAGAGCTGTTCATCGTGTCCAAGGTGAAACCCGAACATCTGAGGTACGACGACCTGTTGCGCGCCGCGGACGGCAGTCTGTCGCGCCTCGAGATGGACTATCTCGACCTCTACCTGATTCATCATCCCAACGAAGGCATCCCGATCGAAGAAACGATGCGCGCGATGACGCGGCTCGTAGATGAAGGGATCGTGCGTGCAATCGGCGTCAGCAACTTCGTGCCGGGCCGTTGGGCCGAAGCGCAGAAGCACACGCCCCATCCCCTTGTCCTCAACCAGGTGCACTACAGCCTGAAATGTCGGGAGCCCGAGAGTACGGGGCTCGTCGATTATGCAAAGACCAACGACAGATTCGTCGAAGCGTGGAGGCCGGTGATGTGGATGAGCCAGACCGACGACACGAAATTACTCGACCAAGTTTGCCGCAAATACGGGAAGACCCGGAGCCAGATCGCGATCAACTGGCTCATCAGCCAGCAGAATGTCACTACACTCGCCAAGATGGGAACGGCAGCCCACCTCGAGGAGAATCTCGGCGCGATCGGGTGGGAAATGGAGCAGGAGGACGTCGAGCTTCTGCGCCGCGACTTCCCGCAGCAGATAGAGGTATCGGATTCCGTACCGTTGCGATGATAATGTGATACAATAATTATCATGAATGTCGAGGGTGCATACTATCGGCTGAGAGAAGCCATGATTCATGGTGATGTACTGGCAATTCAGCGTGTTCTTCACGACCGCATGGAGGCCTACGAACTTTCCTACCGCACTCTCATCGAGCAGGAGGACAATCTGGGGCCCGCCCTGGCCATCAATATGGTCCAGCGGCTGGTGCAGTCACACCCCCAGTATCACCCCGTTATCGGCAGTACATGGAATGAGGAAAAAACGGCGCAGGTTGTTTCGATACTTGAGCAAAGTCTCCCCTCCGCGAGAGTCGCGCATCATCGCGCCGCGGTCGGCGCGTTTATCGACGCGTTGGTCATGGAGTTGGCGGACAAATACGCTCCGGCAGCATGACAAAAACACAGCCATGAGTGACTAGTAACTTGCGATTCAGTTTTCGATAAAATAGTTCCTTTGGGGAGCGGAACGCGATTTTTGCCTTGTTGAAAACAAAAAACCGAGCGCGGCCATTCCTGGCCGCAGCGAGGTCCAGACAAAGTCGGCACAACCGGTCAGACTTAATTCATGTCACAAGTTCATCCAATTCAATCGGGCACAATGCTGGTAACAAGTGTCGTTCGGAAGAGAATTCCACTTTTTTGCTCTGATGCTCATGCTCAAGAAGCGATTGAAACATTATTTCGTGTGCAGGAATTCTATCCTTTTTTCCTTTACGGATTTGTATTTATGCCTGACCACTGTCATTTGCTTCTGCATATTCCGGAAGGAGGATCCGTTTCAAAAATAATGAATATTTATAAAGGGATTTTTAGTGCAAATGTTGGATTGGGTCCGCTTTGGCAAAAACGATTTCATATTCGGCTGCAGCCCAATATTCCTAGAACATTAAGATATATACATATGAATCCAGTGCGACTTGGCTTATGCGAATTCCCGGAAAAATATCCTTGGTCATCTGCTTCAGGAAAGTGGGATGTTGCAGATCCGGATGTGCTTGATTAATACAACTGGGGTATGCACTTTACTCCAGTAACCCCAAGATGTAGTGTCCCTGTTCATGAAGGAATATCCTGATACGGTGCAAGAGTTTCAAGATTGGTTTTCCTCTGAAGAGGCCTGTCGAGATTACATTGT
>Ga0163150_10003649_pt1 | contig 21387 bp, 39 predicted proteins | sample OliLakLV19P2IB_FD_148628 | JGI IMG/M metagenome (GOLD analysis project Ga0163150, IMG submission 148628) | Freshwater microbial mat bacterial communities from Lake Vanda, McMurdo Dry Valleys, Antarctica - Oligotrophic Lake LV.19.P2.IB | ecosystem: Environmental > Aquatic > Freshwater > Lake >...
TTTGTTTTTTCATGAATAGATGAATGAAAGAATGTACACGTTGAATCTTTCAGACCAATATAGGACTTTTTTTGGGCTTTTTCATCTCAAAATGAGGGGACTTTGAGATGTGGTTCATAAGAAAAGTATATGTGACTAAGAGAGTAGTCAAATATTTATATACTATTTTCTCGTTTTTTTCTCTTTACATGGGGGTCAGAGAAACTTTCATCACTATCATAAACCTTGACTCCATCACGCTCAATATGGTTTCTGAGAACAATCTCACTATTTTCATAGTGAATACAAGGTGTTTTACGTGAGATAGCAAGTTTTTGTTGAAGAGATGAATTTATTTTTATGAGCTTCCTTTCATCGATCTCACCAGAAAGGACGATATCAATATCTGAGGTTGGTTTTGCATTTCCGAGAGCATGAATGCCAAAAATCCACGCTTCCTGTATTTCAGGAAACTCTTTGAGAACTGCTCGAATTTTATCAAGGAGTTGCAAAGTAATGTAGGGGAAATGAACATCGTAGGAAGTGCGACGGGAATTCATCAAGCGAGACATACTGATATAAAATAAGAAAAAAAGAAAAGAGAAAAAAGAAGGATTTTGTTTTTTAAAAAATATTCCTTTCTTTGGCTCTATTTTCTGCTCTAGCTGGTACCATGTTTCATCGGTGTCCCATCTCGTAGCATAGTCTCGTGGACTGAATGAGCTGCGAGACACCCCTCTGCAGCTGACATAATAGTTTGTCGGAATTTTGCAGAATTAGTCGTGACATCACCTGCAGCATACAAATGGTCATTGGAACTTTTTTGATGAATATTAACAACGATACATCCATCTTCATCAGTCGTCACTCAGAGATTCTTGATAAGCTCAATACTTGGTACAGAACCAACTGCGATGAAGACTCCTTGTGTTGGAATAATTCGACCATCAATAGTTGTCACAGATTCGACGGAGAATTGACCATTAATTTCTGCAAGCTCAGTGTTAAAAATAATTTCCATATTCGATTCTTGCATCACTCTATCTACCCAGATTTGTTCTGCTTTTGGTGTATCTTTTCGCACCAGGATTTTGACACTTTTACAGAGATGTGCCAGGTACAGTGCCTCAGTAAAGGCTGAGTCTCATCATCCCACCATAACGATGTCGCGTCCACGAAAGAAATTCCCATCACACGTGGCGCAGTATGAAACACCGGCTCAGAGGAGACGATCTTCTCCAGGAATATCCAGATGGCGGTAAGCATTGCCTGTAGCATAAATAAGGTAATCACACGTATATTCTTCTTTTCGGGCTGTGATAATCTTAAAGCCATTATTATTCATTATTCATTGGTCATTTTTCACGATAGAAATGACTGTATCGTAGGTTATCTCAGAGCCAAATATTTTTGCATGTTCTTCAAATCTTTTCATAATATCACCTCCAGATTCAGAGAGAGTTCCTGGATAGTTTTCGACACAGTGTGAAGTGGCCAATGCACCACCTGGTTGAGCGCCTATGATAAGATTTTGAATACCATACCGACTCGCATACATTCCAGCTGGAAGCCCAGCCGATCCGGTTCCGATAACAATAAGAGGGTAGTGTTTCATGAGATTCTATTGATTACTGAGAAATGTCGCTATACCAGAAAACCCAAGCATAATTGCAATTGCAACATAAAAACAGATAATCAAACCAAGAACTACAAATCAGAGAATACCAATGATATTAGTATTCTTTCTCACACGGTCTAGTGCAATATACCAGAGAACCAGTGCAGTATAGGTTGAGAGACCCAGAGCAGTCGTGGTATCCCCTTTAACATATTTAGAAATGATAAATGCTCTCCAAAAATTCATCACTACTACACTGAGAGCTCCAGAAAGAATAAGAAATCAAAAAGTTATAAAAGCAGGAGTACTCCATCCATTATCTCATGTGCTTATGTTTTTTTCTATCAGTCCTACACTGATAGCTCCCACTATACCCCCCACTAAGAGTATCCATGGGAGAAGTGTTATGAAGAATGCTTTCTTGGAAGATTTTATTGCTTTTTTGACGAAATCATAATATCGAACAAATGGCACCCAAGAAATACGAGATGAAGATGCTCAGCTGTATTGTTTATTAAGTAGCCCGAGGCTATACGAGCTGATGCAATACAAAAAGAGAGGCAGAGCCACATAAAAAAATCCACCTGCAAGAATACCAATAATACCAAGACCAAGACGACTATTGCCGAAAGCAGACGTGCTCACAGATCATAATTCCTGAGCAAAAGTTTGTAACACTACACCTCAAAGAATAACAAGAAACACTTTTTTCATAGAAGAAGAAGATAATAATAGGTAGCAGAAGTATACAGAGACTCTGGAATATGTAAATAAAAATAGATACTTCTTGCTTCACTTTTATAGGAATTGATTATACTGTGTCATATTATGTGACGACGAAAACAAACTTTTTGACTGACCCATTCAGCACAGACAATGATGTGAGGAGTTGTGCTCGTATTTTTGGCAGTCCTTGTATTCTTTGCTGATAAAGACTATCTTACGCGATACCTCACACCTTTATTTGGTGTTCATTTTCGATGGTTTTTTTCTCCAGTAGCTCTTTTGACGGGTTTACATATGTTTATTGGAAAAAGTTCTTTTGATATGCGGAGAGGTGGCGGATTAGCACTTTTTTGGCTTTCAAGTGTTTCTCTATGGAGTTTTATTTCTGCGGACTATGGTACAAAGAAGCTTTTTTTTGATCTGCATGACCCGCTCATTCGAACATTTGATACGATTCCTGCGATGACGCTCATAGTAGGATGTCTGGCTTTCGCACTATATCTCCTCTTTCATATATCCTATCGCCGTATTTTTGGTAAAATGAGTGATGCTACAGGTTATGTCTATCAGAAACAAGTTGAAGCACTGAACACATTTGGTGAGTCTCTTCGAGAAAAACAGCAAGAAAAGAAAAAATCTGATCCTGTCTCAGATCGACGCATAAAAGACAGAAGCACGACGCTCAATTCCACTATAGAAAAACTCTCCTGAAATAAACAAGAGACACCAGAAAAACTCTCATTTTTTGACAAAATCCGTACGAATGGATGACTTCTTCCAAGACCGGATGATATCGTGCCGGTGCAACAAAAAATTCCTCTCTCTTCAGTAACTCGATCAGTCCCTATCGTCACGAAAAATGTGTCAATTGAAAAAACCAAAGAACCTCGACATTTTAGTGGAAATTGGGATTATCCTCGCTCAGACCTTCTCTCTTTTCACCCAAAAGGAAAACCACTCACGAAAGAAGAAGTCGAGCTCCAGTCCGCCATTATCGAACGTACTCTTCTCCAGTTCAAAATAGAAGTCCATATGGCAGGGTATCAGGTAGGCCCGACAGTAACACAGTATAGGCTCCGTCCTGCAGATGGTTCTCGACTCAACAAAATCGAAGCCCTAAAAAAAGATCTCACCCTGGCTCTCAAAGCAAAAAATATCCGCATTCAAGCTCCCATCCCAGGACTTGGTCTCGTGGGTATTGAAGTGCCAAATGATCGTCGTGATATGGTTTCACTGCGAGAAATCGTCGAATCTCCACAGTTCGCAAAACACCCTTCTCGTCTCGCGATGTGTGTCGGTTCTGGCATTGCAGGTGATCCCGTCATATGTGATCTCAAGGAAATGCCTCATCTACTTATCGCTGGTCAAACAGGATCAGGAAAATCAGTAGGAATGAATGGGTTTTTGATTTCACTTCTGCTTCGCAATTCCCCTGCTGAACTGCGTATGATTATGATTGATCCAAAACGAGTAGAGCTCGGGGTTTATAACGGTATCCCCCATCTGCTCGCTCCGGTCATTAATCATCCAGATAAAGCCCTCAATGCTCTCAAATGGTCAGTAGCCGAAATGATACGTCGCTATGATCTCCTGACAGAAGTACGCTGCCGTAATCTCGGTGAGTATAATACAAAAGTATCACCAGAAGAAAAAATGCCCGCTATTGTCATCGTGATCGATGAACTAGCCGATCTCATGATGAGTGGAAACAAAAAAGAAGTCGAAACCACTATTGCCCGTATTGCTCAAATGGCTCGAGCTGTCGGTATGCATCTCATTGTTGCGACACAAAGACCTTCTGTTGACGTAATTACGGGACTTATTAAGGCCAATATACCAAGCCGTATTGCCTTTACTGTTGCCTCACAAGTGGATTCACGTACTATCCTAGATCGTGTAGGAGCTGATGATCTCCTCGGTAAATGAGATATGCTCTATTCTCCAAGTGGTATGATGGAACCAGAACGAGTCCAGTGAGTCTTTGTCAAAACAGACGAAGTAGAACATGTGATCAACTATATCAAACTTCATACCGATGCAGAAACAGCAGCTAATATGTATGATATGAACATTGTCGAATGACCAAAAAATAATGGTCCTGGAGATATCAATGGTGATGGCAGTGCCGATCAGGAAGATGATATCATTATTCAACAAGCGATTGAAGTCATTCGCTCGAGTGGGAAAGCCTCTACATCACTCCTTCAAAGACGTCTCAAGCTCGGTTACGCTCGTGCAGCTCGTGTAATGGATGCCCTCGAAGATATGGGGATCGTCGGACCTGCTGAAGGGAGTAAACCGAGGGAGATTTATTAAAAAAGTTTATTGATATATTTTTTAGTTCTCAACTAATATATCTGAAAAATCATCTTTTTTACCATCATTGTAATAACTATGGATGGCATTCCTTGTCGCAAGAAGCGCGAGAACTTGGGCCCTTTTACGACGAGGAGAGACCTCGATACCTGTTTGGTCTATAACGCTTTTTTGATTCCAATTCATTACTGCATCAATATCGATTCATTGGACCATATCTCAAAATAATCATGCACACGCCAGAGTAATCATGGAAACATCCCCAGAAAAAGACCATTTCTGAATCTTTTGCTCCTGTATGTTGAGATACACAGTGATAACATCTCCACAAATACGATTTGACTCTGTATGAGTGATACCTGCATCTTTTATCACTTCTCTGTGTTGAGGATTAGTGGCATAAAAATGTATTGTTTCTGACTGCATAGTACGCATTATGCAGTATAATAATATCTGTCAATATGCTCAGAAGAGAAAAATATGAGAAAAAACTTTGCAAGCAGCATAAATATGTGTTAGACTCAATATATGGAAACAAATACCCCTATTTCTCCCTCTTCTTCTGAAAATGAAACACAGATTGATGTGTCAGAGTATGAGAAACTCAACACAGAGTCATATCAAAATAAGGAGGATATCAGTCCTGATACAGAAAAAAAGATTGAATATCTACTTCTTCGGGTAACATTTTTTGCAAAAATGGCTTCTCTTATAACGTTTATAACCATATTCTGTTTTATAGGATACAGCTGGTCTCGTAACCAAACTCAAGACTCCTGGATTATGAAGCAGTCGAACTATGTATACCAGGGAAGTTACGTCTGTAACTGGGTAAACTCATGAAATAATCGAAAAATTGATGCCAGCACAGAATTCCTCACATTTCTCGAAAATAATCCGCGAAAAGATCTCAATATAGACCTCAAGCAACTCTTAGTAGATAATAAATGTCTTACGCCTGATACGATGAGCCACCTACTCGATATGGAGGAAAAATTTATGACTCAAAAATTAAAGGATGCCTACGAAACCACTCTCATTAAAAAATTCCTCGGTAGCACACTCGAATCAAGCAAAGAAATAAAAACAATTCTAGACTTAGATCCATCAAATCGTGTCAATCATGTCGAAATCATGAGATTAGTTGCAGAGAAGGTAGTAGAAGGAACTGTGAAATGAAAAAATACTGTTACATGTGGCGATATCAAATTCCAATGATTATCAGCAGATATGTCATGTACTATCAAATCTGTTCCTCCAATTCAACCCCGTGATGAAGCCATTCGCTTTTTAGAAAGCCTAGAAGCGACTAATCAGTTATTGGTAAATTATCCGAGTTCTCTCGACCTCAAGGTAGATACCAAAGACAACATACTCTCCACATCATTCAGTCTAAATCTCATCTATATTCCAGCCAGATATGAAATAGATGCTCTTAAAAAAATATAATATATGCCAACTACTAAAAAATATATTGTTGAACTCCGAAATGCCACTATTATTTGGCTCATAGTCGCCTTAATGCTTTTAGGAGGACTTTGGTTCTCTTACAACTTTTTTTCAACACTGTGAAAACAACTCGAAGAACATAATCAAAAAAAGATACAGACTATTGATAATGTCATATCTGAGGGCATTATATCCGACAAAAAACTTGATGTATCATCTATTGATAGTACTCGACTTACAACAATTAAAACTCTCGTTCCTAATATCGGAACCACTGTGGGTTTCGGAACTACAGAAGAACAAAAAAACCTCGAAACTATCCGACGTATAACAAAAAAAGACAATGCCGAGAAAGATTATATCTCTTGGCTAAAAGAATCATGGGATGCTCAGTCAAAAGAAAACCTAGAAAAATTACAGGATGACATTGCGGAAATTATTCCTATTTTTTCTGGGGTATCTGGTATATCTGGTACAGAAAATACAAAACATATTACCGGTACGGTTACCCTGAAGAGTTTAATCGATTTTATACAGAATGATATTGCTGAAAAATACCATCTTGGTCATGCAATCGGTTCTGTCGGAATAGAATGAGTCCGATTTGGTCAAGATGGATCGGAGATTGGAGCCTATGATATTCCTCTTAAGTTTGATAAAGTGAGTAACCAGGATGTTATGCAACTCCTTGATTTCCTATCAAGAACAGGAGGTATAAAAAAGCAAAAAAAGGAGAATAATCAATTTTCTATTCACCATGTTTACCCTCGAATAGATATAAAAAATACAAGAACAGAAGGTGTTCTTTCACAACTCAAAAATCCTCTCATTTTAGTAAATAATCTCTCAATATCTCCTACTAAAAAAGGCGTATCTGTGATAACTAAAGAGTATCAGGAATGGAGTATGAGCATTACCCTTACTTTTTACATTCGTGGTGTGAGTGGTGATCACCTGAACAGAATGGATCATTCTTTGACCCAGAATCTCGGCCATACTCAACCAGGAGCGCTCATTGCCTCTGCAAACAAGCTACTAGATATGTGTCAGAAGAACAGAAGTTGTACAGAAGAAAATAAAATTTCAGATATTATTACAGTTCTCAGTGCTGCAAAAGATGCATATAAAAGTATCCTCGCTGCAGATAAAACGAGTACCCCTCTTACACGCGTGAAACGAAGATCGGATCTCATGACGACAGTAGCATCTATACAAAATAAATTGAATCAAATAGAAGAATACCAAAAAAATAATCCTTAATTTTCTAGACCAAACTACTCTTTCTCTCCAATGCAAAACACTCTCGAAATACTCAAAAAAGCAATTTTTAACGAAGAAGATCCAGCAAGTATCTGTGATCTGATGATTGTTTGAGCTATCGAAATGAATGCATCAGATATACACCTTGAACCAGAAGAGACACGAGTCAGATTACGATACCGAGTTGACGGAGTGCTACGTGTAATCTTGGAATATCCACTCGCAAATCATCCTCAGATAGTAGCAAGGTATAAAATCCTCGGTAATCTCAAGATGGACGAAACACGTAAACCGCAAGATGGACGTATTTCTCATAGCGTTGATGATAAAATGTTTGATTTGCGTCTCTCTACTCTCCCTACTGTACATGGAGAAAAAGTAGTGATGCGTATCGTGGATAAAACTAAAAAAGTTTCTGATCTTGTGAATCTAGGCCTTGAGTGACGTAATCAGGCTATTTTATTTAAAGCTATAGCCCAACCAAATGGTATTATTCTCAACTCAGGTCCTACGGGTTCAGGTAAATCAACCACCCTCTATTCTATCTTAAAAAAACTCAATACAAATGACGTTAATATCATGACATTTGAGGATCCAGTAGAAATCGTCGTAGATGGTATTAATCAAAGCCAAGTATTCCCTGAGATCGGATATACATTTGCCTCTGGTCTTCGTACGGCTCTACGACAAGATCCAGATATTCTTATGGTATGAGAAATACGCGATAGCGAAACAGCAGATATTGCCCTAGAAGCAGCCCTTACCGGTCACCTCGTGTTATCCACTATCCATACTAATTCCGCTGCCGAGACAGTAACTCGTTTGATCAACCTTGGAATCAAAACCTTTCTTATCCCCGCAACTATTAACGCTATCATATCTCAACGTCTCGTACGAAGAATCAATCCAGAAAAGGCCATCAAAAAAACATTTGCACAACTTGATTCTTATATGCAAAAAAAGCTGGAAAGTGTCATCTCTACTATACCAAAGGATGAAATACAAAATCGAATTTCTCATGAAATCATGTCAAATCCTCTTTTCTATGAACCAGATATGACAAAAGTAGAGTTTGCAGATGACGCCTACTCATGACGAGTTGCTGTATATGAAGTCATGGAAATCACTCAAGTTATCAAAGATATGATTATGAGATGAGCTACTTCAAATGAAATTTTTGATGCTGCGCTTAAAGATGGTATGATCTCCATGGAACAAGATGGCATTATTAGAGCGCTACAATGAGTGACTTCACTGAATGAAGTATACAGCGTTGTTCGTAATTAATCTACTTTATGTCAAATAATACTATCATCGTCCTATCAGAAAAATTTGATATACCAAAAACAGCCCATCATAAAAGCTGGCTTGAGAGTTTTGATAGTATTTTAGTTTCTGGGAAAAAGATGAGATTAAAAGATAAAATGACTTTTTACCGACTTCTCGCAACGATGGTAAATGCTGGACTAACGGTCCTGCAAGCCATAAAAATTCTCCACGAAGAACAACACAACCCCTCTGTAAAAAAAATTGAAGCAAAAATGATTGAAAATATTCAATCAGGTAAAAATCTCTCAGCAACACTCAAAGAATTTCCAAAAAGCTTCTGAGATTCTGAAATAGCTATGGTAGAGTCATGAGAGAAAACTGGGAAACTCAATATTACCCTTCTTGAAATCGCTTCACAAATAGAAAAACTCTCATCATTGAAGCGAAAAATGATTTGAGCACTTGTCTATCCATGATTAATTATTAGTGTCATGATTATTGTCGTTTTTGTTATTATGTGGAGAGTAGTTCCTCCACTCGTAAGTCTTTTTTCAGATTTTTGATGACTGCCAACTTCTACTCAAATCCTTGTCAATGTGAGTAATTTTACGGGGGATTATTGGCACCTTTTCCTTCTATCGCCTTTTCTAATTGGTTGTATCTGGAGGAATTCGAGAAAAACAGAATGAGGGCTCTTTATGACAGATAGATTCATATTACGTATACCAGGCATTGGAAATCTTATAAAAAAAATGCTTTTAGCACGATTTTCTCGACTCATTGCGAGTTTGATGGGTAGTGGAATCTCTATTGTAGAATCTCTGCGAATCATAGCATGAGCCATGGGAAACGAAGTCTATCGACAAAGAATTATGCTTCTGCGTGATGACGTCATGCGAGGTATCACAATGGGGAAATCACTTGAATGAGACCCCCTCTTCCCTGATATGGTTATTCAAATGATCAAGGTGGGTGAAGAAACAGCAAAAATTGATAGCATTATCGTGAAAGTAGCTGACTTCTACGATGAAGAAGTAGATGTTGCTGTTTCTTCTATTAACAAAATTATTGAACCAGTGATTATCGTGGTCATGGCTCTTGTCGTTGGATTAATTGCCTACGCCATCTTGACTCCTATCATGCAACTCTCTGATGTTATTGTACAGTAATACAGAGTAGCTGACTTGAAAAAAAATAAAAAAGAGTACCATGTAAGTCACTGAATGAACTCTTTTTTTATTACATTACTCAAAAAACAACACCTCACTCATGATGTCTACGAGATGATTTATGAGACTGAAAAAGATATAGTCGTTCTTCCTGGACAATTTCTCCTCTGTGAAACTAATCCCGAAAATTTCAAACTCCGTCGTTCATATTCTATTAGTGACTATGATTGAGGGGAAATTCATTTTATCATCAAAGAATTATCAGATGGCAAAGGCGGCAGTAAAGCAATCTGCCAACAATCGATTGGCCAGAGTATGCAGGCTTGGTGACCATATGGTCATTTCACCCTCCCCTCGCCAATACCAGAGAAAAAAATCCTTTTTGTTGGTACTGGAACTGGATTTGCTCCGCTATATTTCCAAGCAAAAACACTCCTTGAAAAAAATCCAGAAACACCGATACAATTTCTATTTTGAGTACGAACTGAAGCAGATCTCTTTTATCAAGAGGTATTTCAAAAATGGTCTGAGATATACCCTCATTTTTCGTATCATTTTTGTCTCTCACAGTGAATCAATCATATTCATAACGCATGAAGAGTAACCGATTATCTCAGGAATAATCTAGAACTTATCAACACTGAAACAGTCTTTAGCATCTGTGGAAGTCCTGCCATGGTACGAGATGTACGCAATATACTTGGTTCTCACAATATTCCCAAAGAGAGAATATTTTTTGAACAATATTAGCTCATTATTACAAGCTCTTTTCTTGCTCATTCTGCATCCTCTCTCTTTCCTAGCCAATCATGATATTTCCAATTGTTCTCCATAAAAGATACCCCCTTTCCAAGAATGGTATGAGCTATAATCATCGCAGGTTTCTCACAGACATCTGCCCATGAGAGAGCTTCGAGTATTTGAGCAAGATTATGACCATCAATCTCACGTACCTCCCAACCAAAAGTCCGATATTTTTCTGCGAGATCCCCGAGTGGCATCACGTCGTTCGTCGTTCCTTCTATTTGCAGTCAATTATAATCCATTATAGCTATCAGGTTTCCAAGTTGAAATTTATGAGCTGACATCACGGCTTCCCATGTTTGTCCTTCCTGATGTTCTCCATCTGACATACAGCAAATGACTCGATTCTTTTTTCAATCCATCTTGAGAGCGAGTGCAATACCTACTGCCTGGGAAAGTCCATGTCCAAGTGGTCAAGAAGAGTTCTCCACTCATGGAATTCACAACATGGGGTGTCATTGGAGTAATGAGCCAATCGTACGAAGTTTCTTGAGTTCTTCTCATGGAAAAAATCCTTTTTTTGCTAGAGCAGCATACCAAATAGGACAAATATGCCCATTAGAGAGGAGACAATAGTCACGATTTGAGTGTTTCGGATTTTCTGGAAAAATATGAAGAAATGAAAAATAAAGTGCCGCAAAAATATCTGCCATACCGAAAGCACCGCCAATATGTCCCGACTCCGCTTTGGCGAGCATATCCAATACATCAATACGGAGCTCTCGAGCAATATTTTCAAGGTCAGTAATAATATGAGTGTTCGTATGGGATGACATACTAGAGAAACTTTTTAGCATCTTCCATAAATATCTCAACTCATTTTCTAGTGAGATCATGATAGAGCATATCATCAATAAGACGAGGAGGAATTGTCACTATGTCCGCCCCAACAGCTGCTGCACGGTGAATATGTTCTACAGAACGAATACTTGCAGCAAGTACGGCTGTTTCATAACCATGCAGACGATACAAATGTACAATATCTGCAACTAGTTTAATACCATCCTCACCTGTATCATCGAGTCGCCCAACAAAAGGGCTCACGAGTGTCGCCCCAAGCTTTGCTACTGCCCATGCTTGTGCTACAGAAAAACACAATGTCATATTTGTTGGAATTCACTCAGAAGCAAGAACTTTGAGAGCCTTGAGTCATTCTGGTATAATAGGGAGTTTGATATAAATATTATCCGCCCAAGTAGCATATTTCCGGCCCTCAGCAATCATCTCTGCCGCTGTCAGCGTAGTTACCTCACAACTCACAGGTCCATGTACGATGTCAGCAATTTCGCGAATACGGGCCTCAAGATGAACGCCTTCTTTTGCAATAATAGAGGGATTCGTAGTTATTCCATCTATGATTCCATATTCCTGATATTTTCTGATACTGTTGAGATCGGCAGAGTCGAGAAAGAGTTGCATAGAAAAGAATAGAAAAGAATATAAAAATTATAGTTGATTTTTGAAAAATTCTTTTAGAATACTTGACGTTATAAACTATAATTTTTAATTAATTATTTTATGTGCCCACCAACAGTAGATTATCCAGACTCTGACAAAAATCTCGAATACGAAGAGACGCAACTGCCAAATAGACATTTATTACTACTTGAGCCAGGAAAAAACATACTCTGAAATTATCCAGGAGAAAGTCAAATGCTACTTTATATTCAGGGCTTGCCTGTTCGAGAGCTAGCATTTTTCAATGCATGAACGATTCTCTCTATTCAATGTAGAAATGGCACATACGAATGCTCAAAAAATCTCGAAAATTGAGATATTTGTATTACACCTCCTAACATTGTACCTAAAAAAATACGAATAAAATTTCTAGATTTTCCCTTCCCTTGAAGAGATAATATATGACAATTTTTGACAGAAAGACTGTCAAAATCCTACAAACTTTGAACTATTCTAATTCTCTGTTTTCAGGATGGAGAAAAAACGTATACATTTGGCGTGATTCCAGGCTCATGGACAAGTGACGCTGTGTGAGATGTTCGATCAAAAATACTTACATCTCTTCTTTAGTTATTCACATCTTGGATAAGCCTGTATTCATACATGCCATCTGCTAGCCTCAATATCCCGAGAAAATCAAGACGAACTCAAGACATATCAATATGCTTTTTGAGACAATAAAATTCTATTGCTCGAAGGAGCGTATGTATTTTTTTAGGTGTCATAGCATCCTCTGGCATACCAAACATTTTCGTCTCACGGTATTTCACCTCCACACATCGCCAGAGTCAATCATGAGTGGCAATGATATCTATTTCACCTCCTTGAAATGTTACATTGCGCTCCATAATAGCATATCCATGCTGCATTAGATACTCTACAGCGAGTTCTTCTCCTTTGTTTCCAATAGCACGTCGATGAGGTGTCATACAAAGAGTATATTTTTCCTTTGTAGAAAGCAACTTTCTTGGGTATTTTTTGTCAAGGAAAAGTCCTTGTTAAAAAAGCAAAAAACGTATAATGTTGCCACTTAATTTTCTCTTTATGCGTCGTTTTTTTGCATCTCTTGCATTAGTAGCTCTCTGTGTGCAATTTATACCTACCGTCCAGGCAGAAGGCGGTTTTTATCTCATTTCAGCATATTATTCGCCAGAAGAAGGTCAGGACTTTTACTTGCATGGCAATTATGAAGATGAAGTCCGTATGAATGGAGAAGGCAAAACAACTGCCTCAGGCGCTAAAGTACGTATTGGTGCTATTGCGGCTCCAAAAAATATTCCATTTAATACACGAATCACTATTAGCCAAAGCATCACTATACGAGGAAAGACGTATGATTTTAACTATCAAGGTACCGTACTGGATCGAGGAGGTGCTATCAATACCGCATCAAAACTTCCACGACTAGATATATATATGGGCTCTGGACAAAAATGACTTTGCCGAGCAGTGAATTTCGGTGTTCAAACCGTCTACGCTACTCTCGGAGATACTGATACAGCTGATACTGTAAGTCTCGATACACTCCCAAGTGAATGTGGTAATCCTAGCACAACTACCGTCGCTCCTCCAAAAAAAACAACAAGTTTTGACCCCTTCACTTCTTCACTATCAAGCACAACAACAGGCGAAAACATTAAAACTGTTCAGCGCCTCTTACAACGAGTTAATGCGCTTATTGGTCAAGTCGATTGAGCCTATGATCAGGAATTTAAAGATTCTGTCTTTGCATTCCAAAAAACTCAAAGCATTGTAACAAGTCGTACTGATGAATGAGCAGGTGTTTATGGTCCTAAAACACGATCGCGACTTCGATCAGTCCTCCAAGGAGACACTACAACCACTACGACTATTCCAGTATCAAATAGTAATACTTCCAACACAAACACTACTCCTGACTCCCTCAATAATACTCAAAATACCGCATCTTCACTCGATGATAGTGCTAATAGTGCAATTAGTGGTGATGTCTACGATGGAACTAAAAGTGCCGATATTCGTGAATTACAAAAGATGCTCAAAGAAATGGGATATTTCAAATTTGAAATTGATGGACTGTACAACAAACGACTCGTCGATGCCATTCTCGCATTCCAACTCGATAAACAAATTGTTACCAGTGATGATGATATTGGTTCTGGTTTCTATGGTCCTGTGACACAATCGACTCTAGAAGAAGCCTACAAGTCCTATCTCGAAAAGAAGGCAAAAATTGATGCTCTGAATGCAGAACTCGACCGAATCAAGGCGGCTCGAGTCACAGTTTCTGAAGGGAAAAACAAAGAGTTTACAATAATTATACAAAAGATTCCTGCTCTCAAGCTCGGACAAATTCATCCAGAAATTCGCGCGCTTCAAAAACTCCTCAAGGAATATGGCTACCTCAATCACAAAGATACCGCTATATTCTGACCACTCACAAAGAACGCACTTGCTCGTTATCAGTTGGATTTGAAAGTCATTGATAGCCTCACGTCTCCTTATGCTGGCGTAATTGGAGTCAAGACTAAACAGGCTATCGTGGAAGATATGGTAAAAAGATGGCAAAAAACCTATACGGCAGATTATGAGGCAGTACAAAAGATTGAAAATGAGATAGCAGAACTGAGTAAGTAAGCTAAAACAAGTACACATATGCTCGAACAATTTTATGAAAGTATAGTGCATCTTTTTGGTACTATCAATTATACCGCTGTGTTTATTATGATGGCAATTGAGGCAACTATTATCCCTTTTCCTTCTGAAGTCCCAATGTTAGCCGTATGAATACAGAGTGCTTCCTGAGATATGAACCCCTTTCTTGGCCTCTTAGTTGCACTTGCCTGAGTCACAGTAGGCACATCATGTAATTATTTTCTCGGATATTATATCGGAGATGCCTTTATTGAAAAATATGGGAAATATTTCTTTATTAAAAAGGCAGCGTATCATAAAGCCCAGAAGTTGTTTATACAAGATGCAAACTTTTATACCTTTTTTTGTAGGCTTATTCCTGTTGTACGTCAACTCATATCCATCCCTGCTGGTATGGTACGTATGAATTATTGGAAATTTCTCGCATTAACACTTGCTGGTTCAACTATTTGGCTAACTATCCTGATTTCTCTCGGATACATATTTGGTAAAAATCAAACAATGATTAAGGAATATCTCACCGGTATAACTATAGGTATCATATTGCTCACAGGTATTATTTGGTATTGGAGACATGCAAAAAAATAAACCATTACTCAGAACACAATCAGAGCGTAATGATATTCTTCAATCTATTTTTGAACTCTATCCGACGAAAACTATAGAACTCGATTTTGAAACACCTTTTCAGCTCCTTATTGCTGTTATGCTCTCTGCTCAGATGACAGACACATGAGTCAATAAGGCAACGAAAAAACTCTTCAAACGAGTAAAAACTCCTGCAGATCTCTTGAAACTTGAATTAGAAAAAGTAGAAGTGATGTTGCAAAGCGTGAATTATTATCGCGTTAAAACTCGTCACCTCTTCGCCACCGCTGAAAAGCTTGTGCACGAACATAAAGGAGAAATCCCTCATACTCTTGACACAATCCGTACACTTCCTGGAGTGGGTATCAAAACAGCAAAAGTCGTCCTCTCACATCTCTACGACATGCCATTTATCGGCGTCGATACCCATATTCATCGTGTGATGAATCGTATGGGCATTGTGAAAACTTCCACTCCGGAAAAGACAGATAAAAAGCTCGAAAAACTCCTGAGTGAAGATCAGAAACGCACGATGCACCATGCGATTGTCCTCTTCGGGAGATATGTCTGCACAGCGAGGAAGTGCAGGTGCTCGGAAACAGAACTCGGGAAGTGGTGTCAATGTAGCGAATGCAAAAAATCTCTATAAATTCTCTCTAACTCTTTGTGCCACTTCTTCAATATTTCCTTCCCCATTAATACAGACAATTTTTTCTCCTTTTTCACGGAGATATACAATGGCTTTCTGGTATCATTCATGACACTTGCGAAGGAACTCTTCTTGCTCATAAATTTCCCTTTCTCACGAACGAGCACTCAGGCGAGAGAAAATAGTATCAAGTGAAATATCGATAAAAAGAGTCATATCTGGTCTCAACACGTCCTGGTGTAACGCATAAATCTCATCAAAACTGATTCCACTCGCATAACCCTGATAGGCATAGGTAGTGAGATCACATCGCGATGAGATAATCCATATATCAGATGCTAAAAGTCATTTTCGAAATACCCCCAACCCTCGACGATCTTCTGCAAAGAGTCTTGCGGTCTCAAAAGGTGATACTTCGATGTGTTGTTGAGCGATTTCATTCAACCGTTTCCCTGCTCCAGTCATCCGAGATGGCTCCCGAGACTTGAGAACGACTCGATGCTTGTCTTGATCGATGAGATGATTCAACAAGAGTTTGAGCTGAGTATCTTTCCCTGCTCAATCGACTCATTCAAACGCTATAAACATATGTTATTTACGATTTCTGAGGAATGCGGGAATATCGAGATCTTCTTGAACACCAGTAGAATCTACAGGTACAGATGCAGATGGTTGAGCACCTCCGAGTACCCGACGACCAAATGATGATCCTCCGGCTGATGGACGTGGGAGTGATCCGCTATCATGTCGGATAGTGACTTGAGACTCGTCAAATCCTGTTGCAATCACGGTGATTTTGATTTCTCCTTCTTCAAAGTCTGGATCGATAGTTGCTCCAAAAATAATATTTGCATCCTGGTCACAGGCTGATGTGATAACGCGAGCTGCTTCGTCAACTTCAAACATAGAAAGATCATGACCTCCTGTAATATTGAAGACAAGTCCACGAGCGCCCATAATTGAGAGCTCAAGAAGTGGGCTCTCTATCGCTGCACGAGCTGCATCTGTTGCGCGAGATTCACCACGACCATATCCTATACCCATAAGGGCAGAACCAGCATTTTGCATAACAGATTTTACATCGGCAAAGTCGACATTGATAAGTCCAGGTTGTGTAATAAGATCTGAAATACCCTGTACACCATTTGAGAGAACCTCATCCACAATACGGAATGCATCAAGAAGTGGAGTCTTTTTATCAATAATAGTGAGTATTCGGTCATTTGGAATAGTGATGAGTGTATCTACTTTTCCTTTGAGAATGTCATAAGCTTCGAGAGCTTGGTTATTTCTTCGTTGTCATTCAAAAGCAAATGGCTTCGTTACAACACCTACGACGAGTACCCCCATATCACGTGCGACTTCTGCCACAACAGGAGCTGCACCAGAACCAGTCCCTCCTCCGAGACCACAGGTTACAAAAACCATATCAGCACCAGCAAGAGCTTTCCGGATATCTTCTATAGATTCTTCAGCTGCCTTTTTCCCTCGTTCTGGATCACCACCAGCACCGAGTCCACGAGTCGTCACCGGACCAATACTAAGCTTCACTGGTGCAAGAGAATTATAAATTGCCTGATTATCAGTATTAATAGAGATAAATTCAACCCCTGAGAGACCACTCTCAATCATACGATTGATTGTGTTTTGTCCTGCACCTCCACATCCTACAACCTTGATACTCGCAATAGGAGATATCATTTGAGACATATTGACCTCTTGCGGTTGATAAAGCTCGTCTTTGAGAAAAAGACCTTTGAGAGCTCATGAGCTTTTTTTAGTAGTTTTTGCTGTAGCCATAGTAAGAAATAAAAGATAAGAGTAATGGTATATAAAAAAAGGAACACTTACGGGAAAAGACGTTTCAAGAAACGGGATGCTGATTCTTTGACCCCTCAGATACCGGCACCAATTGAAATACGTGGCTTACCGATACCACCAGATCGCTGAGAAAATATCAAGGCTCCAATAGAAGCACTAAATCCTGGATCAGCCACTGACATACCAGTCACATAGTCTTGGTCTTCTGGAAATCCGATAGCACACGGAAGACGAAGTTCAGCTTTTGCGAGATCAATGAGATTACGTGCTTTAGATCCTCCACCTACGAAGATGGCACCCTCTGGGAGCATACCATCCTTACCAATGAGTTTGAGTTCTCGATTGATGAGACTGAGAATTTCTTTGTATCGAGCTTGAGCAATTTGTGAGAGATAGAGTTTTGAAACTGTCTCTGTTTCTTTTTTATCCAAACGAGAAAGTGGTATCTCTTCATCCTTTGGTTTATTTTGATCACAGAATGTGAGATCGACATAATCAGTTTTGAGTTTTTCGGCAAGGTCAACTGAGACGCGCACGCCGAGTGCAATATCAGAGCTGACATATTCCCCTCCTACAGGAATCACGGCAGCATGCCGGAGGGCTCCCTCTTCAAAAATAGTGACACCAGTTGAAGAAGATCCAATATCAATACAGACCACACCGAGTTCTTTTTGACGACGTGTCAAGACAGATTCTGGAGAAGTAAGAAGTGATGGAGAGACATCGACTACATCGATACCGACATCTTTGAATCCCTTGCGTACATTATTGAGTGCTGTCGTAGGAATAGTAAAAATATAGGCACTGACTTCGAGTTTTTTTGCACTCATTCCTACTGGAGATTTGACGTGGTTCTCGAGATCAACTGTGAAAGATTCTGGAATAATTTTGAGCACTGTTTGGTTAGTCAAAGTGATACCATTTTGTGCCATATCCAGGACACGATTCACATCTTCTTGCATGATTTCAGCAGAAGGAATGGTAATCATCGCAGAACTCCTGTGAATCTGAATACCTGTACCAGAAAGACAAATGCCTACATGAGGAAATTGTTGTCCAGCCATATTCTCAGCTTCAGTGAGAGATTCATCGAGATTTTTCTTGAATTCTTCCATATCGAGGATGATGCCCTTTCGGATACCCCCTGACCGCACAACACCGACACCGAGAACGTTGAGTTTTGGACGAGTGGGATTTTCTTGATCGATGATAAACGATCCAACAAGTGTTTTAATACGAGCACTTCCGACATCGACAAATGCTACGAGGTCACTGACTGCCATGAGATAAATATTAGGAAGTAGAATGGGTGAATACAATTTTTATTCATTGTGTTGCTTTTGTCTATGCGATTTATGATGAAAAACCGCTCCTGGACAACAACAAATACCCTGTAATTGTAGGGGAAACTGGACGGAATGCAACCGATAAAATCACGCTGAAATCAGGATATATATTACAAACTAAATTGATAAAAATACAAATTCCAATCCCATCATTTCACTCCACCTCAGAGGCTGGGGTGACGAGTGAGGGAGGTGAAAACTATTTCCAGCAACTCTCCTCCTCTCATCACCCCCTACCTCCACCACGGCGGACCGTTGGCTCCGCCACGGCGGACCGATGGCTCATAAACGAGGGGGAGCTGGAGCAGCAACAAACTCCCCCTTAGAATGAGGGGGTTAGGGGGTGTGCCGCCAATGTTGGAAAGAAGGAGCTATTTGCTCTCCGGTTGAACACCCCCAATTGTATTCTCATTGTTCCGCCTCCGCCACGGCGGACCTACGACTTATCAGGGGGGAATAATACCAATACTTCCTTCGTATGCATTCGCCACGGCGAATCTGCGATTTTTAAAGAGTCCTACTTTTTTCTCTTTTCTTTTTTCTCTTTTCTCTTTAAAGAGTCCTTCCTTCTGCTTCCCTTCGATATACTCAGGGTGTGAGGCTCTCAAACACTGCTCATGCTCTAGCTCTAGCTCTTATTTTTATCCTCCATATCACTCTCTTGTCTAGTTACCCTGCATTGACATCTATATGGGGAGGGTAGAATACTCTCATTACTATTCCCCATCATCCCCTATGAAAAAACAATCTGGCTTTACCCTCGTAGAACTCATGGTGGCCATGGCAATTCTGGCCATATTGGCTACTGCTGGTCTCTCTGCCTACACAGGGTATCTCAAGAAAGCTCGTGATACGACACGTATAGCTGATCTCAGAGCTATCAATAGTATTGTGCTCGCCTCTCTCTCAACAGGATGACAACCACCAGCAACAATAGGAGAGCTGGCAACAGCTATCTCTGCAGCCAATAATGGTAAAGCTATCTGAGATCCTCTATGAGGCAAATCTGTCTGTCTCAGTGAAGCGACTGGTGATACATTGGGAACATGTAACTATACCTACAGTCTCTGTGATGGAGACTCTGGCTACCAGTTGACAGCAAAGTTTGAAAGTAAGAGTAATACACAGCTCTATACGACTACTGGTGGCAGTGCTGAGTGATATCATGTGGGGAGTTGTACGGCTAATCCAGTCTCAGGTGGTACTATTGGTGGAAGTAGTGGTGGAGGTACAGCAACCCTCTATTTCTGTAACACAACAGATGGCAACTGGGATACAACAGACAACTGGCACACAGCTAGTGATTGCTCGGACAGTGCCTCGCTTCCCGCCGCCGGCGACACGGTAATCATGGCAGACGGAGCATCTCTTAACTCCGGCCCATCAATTCCGATTCAGCCAGCGAGTGTGACATTTAATGACAGTGGATCCAACACAGGATCCAACTCCGCCGACCTTTCTGCCTTCACCAACCTTGTTATCTTTAACGACTACAGCTACAACGACTACGGCACCCTCACCACCGCCGAGTTCAACGGCAACAGCAAAAACAACTACGGCACCGTCGACACCGCCGAGTTCAACGACTCCAGCTACAACACCGGCACCGTCACCACCGCCACGTTCAACGGCTACAACGCCAACTTCGGCACCGTCACCACCGCCACGTTCAACGGCACCAGCTTCAACGGCTCGAACGGCACCGTCGACACCGCCGAGTTCAACGGCGACAGCTTCAACGGCGGCACCGTCACCACCGCCGAGTTTAACGGCATCAGCTCCAACTACGGCACCATCACCACCGCCACGTTCAACGGCTCCAGCTCCAACGGCTCCAACGGCTCTAACGGCACCATCACCACCGCCACGTTCAACGGCACCAGCTTCAACGGCTCGAACGGCACCGTCGACACCGCCGAGTTCAACGGCGACAGCTTCAACGGCGGCACCATCACCACCGCCACGTTCAACGACACTTCAGATATGTCTGGCGGTACGGCAGATACATGTACTTTTAATAACCCCAGTAACTACACTGGCGGCACTTGCACGAATTGTACTACTTCTTCGAGTAATGCTGTCTGTCCACTATAGATCTCACGGAGACCATAATAACTAGGATACATTGAGTTTTGCTCATCTCAAGGAAGTCAAAGCGAATCTACGACTTTTCTTTCGCCACGGCGAATCTGCGATTTTTAAAGAGTCCTACTTTTTTCTCTTTTCTTTTTTCTCTTTTCTCTTTAAAGAGTCCTTCCTTCTGCTTCCCTTCGATATACTCAGGGTGTGAGGCTCTCAAAC
>Ga0163150_10003650_pt1 | contig 21382 bp, 17 predicted proteins | sample OliLakLV19P2IB_FD_148628 | JGI IMG/M metagenome (GOLD analysis project Ga0163150, IMG submission 148628) | Freshwater microbial mat bacterial communities from Lake Vanda, McMurdo Dry Valleys, Antarctica - Oligotrophic Lake LV.19.P2.IB | ecosystem: Environmental > Aquatic > Freshwater > Lake >...
TGGAGGAAGCTGAACGCAAGCCAACTGCTCGGCGACGTGGTCGCCGGGGTCCTGTTCCAAGACGGCATCCAAGCCAAGGCCGCCGCCTGATCGCGACACCGCCGCACACAAGATTTGACGGTAGCCCTTGCTCAACCAGGCGCAGTTGTCTTACCTGGACTGGTCGACATTGACGGTGTGGCGTGCGTCGCTGTCGAACTGTGGAAGGCGTATGAAAGCGAGCCGCAGCTCGTGGTTTCCGCCTTCTATGCACCGGATTTCGGTTACGCGCAGAAGCTCATGCGAGTTCATCGGCACGATGGTTCTGTCTTCTCGGAATGGAAAACAACCGAGTGGCTAGACCGCGGCCCAGACTTTGTAGCGCTTCCGCTTGTCGGGCAGTTCGGTAGCTTTGGCGCTGCTGGCGACCTAATCGGCACCGTCGGCGTGAGTGTGCCGGTAACGGGTGACGACGTATACGCAATCGCGATTGGTGAGCCAATTGAGTTCTCGGTCTCCCTACCTCCGGGAACCAAGGTCACGAACGTCGATACCGGTGAGGTCTGGATCGCGCGAGCTGCTAATCGCGACATCAACGAACCTGTTCTGGCTACGGTTGAACCACCCAATGGAGGTGGTGGACCGGCGCGTGCGGGACTGGCCACGGCGATCGGTGCGGCCGCGCTGTCTTTCGCCGCGATGGGGGTGATTAGGCTAGTCCGCCTTCGAGGATATCACCGAAGGCGTGATAAGGACACTCACCTTCGAAACACCTTCGAAACCAATGGTCACGCCGTGGCCGCGAGATGCATCGCCGCGAAAGGAGGGGGGTCGTCACGTACTCGGCCAGGTCGAGCGTGGACGACGCATACGGCGTGACCCATGACGAGGACGACGTGCTCACCGCGGTTGAAGACGCTCGTCCGGTCGGTGGAGCAAGACTCTTCGGCAACGGGTGCCCAGCCAGAAAACCTCGCGCAGCGTCGCGTTGACCACTCGGGTGGTAGCGGGCTCGCCGGAAACCGCAAAGTGCGAATCCGAAAGGGTGCGTCCATTAAAGCTTCGCGCTTGCACAGTCGGGTGGCGGCTGTCGGCGCCGGTAGTCACACGGTCGGATAGCACGCGGACACACACCCTCAACAGGGCACCGCAACGCATTTTCACCGATCCGCGCGTCGGGCGTGAGTTCAGAATGCAGCATTTTGACGAGGAATTGCGTCGCACGGCCCGTGGCGACGCTCCGCGGCGGTCGTGCGGCGCGAAGACGCGCGCTCCGCGCAGAGGATCGCCGCCGGGACGGATCCCGTTGGACGGCGGCAATGATGCCGTCGTGTCGAGCGCACCTCCGAGAGCTGTGTTCTTTCCTGCGGACTGATGTCATGTGACAGCACCGGAAGCGGCGCAGCCGCTCCGTTCCCGCGAAGGGGGGGACCTGTGTCCATTACGGCGTTCAGGCCTCCGGGCTCCGGGCGCCGCAGGCCAAAGCGAGCGACTCGCCGCCGCGCAGCGGCGCGAGGCCCAGCGAGCTTCGCACCGCGAAGGACGCTGCGGATCGGCGGTCCTCCGCCGATCCGCTTGCCCGCCCAGCGCAGCGAAACGGGAGGCTTCCGAGCCTCCCGTTCTCGCGCAGCAGAGCGGGCAAAGGGACTCGAACCCTCGACATTCAGCTTGGGAAGCTGACGCTCTACCAACTGAGCTATGCCCGCGACGACGTGGAGTATATCGGCGCACACCGAGGCAATGGTTCGATGGCCGGGCGTCGCGACTCGCACCGCTACACTCCCCGCGCCATGAGCACGATCCACTCCCAAGCCTTCCGAGGCGGCCTCTTCGCTCTGCTCGACGAGACATTCGAGGGCCCGTCCGCCGGCAAGCCCAGCGCGTATCTCGATCAGGGCGGCGGCCTGTTTCAGATCCTCGCGAAGCTTGACGCTGCAAGCGCATCCACGCCACCCGCCGCGGGCGCCCGGTCGGTGGCGTCGCACTGCGAACACATGCGATTCTACCTCGTGGTCGTCCGCTCCTTCATCGACGGAACATTCAGGCCGGTCGACTGGGACGAAAGCTGGAAGGTACAGACGGTCGACGCGCCGACGTGGCAGCAGTTGCGGGCGGAACTGCGGATTGCGTACACGTCAGTGCGCCGGCTGATCGAAGCGAACACCACGTGGAACGAGCAGGAGATCGGCGGCGCGATCGGTCTCGTCGCTCATACCGCTTATCACGTCGGCGCCATTCGCCAGATTCTCCGCGTGATCGCGCCCTGACTGGATCTCCTCCAAATAAGTGGCTGTTGGGATGTCGCTCAGCGACAGGGCATTGGATCCCAGGGCATCAGATCAGCCTCGACCCCACGCTCCGAGCAGCCCAGCCAGATCGGCCGAGTCGACAAGTCGTCGTTGTTGCCGTCAGCCTTGCGATCGCTCGAGGTGCCGAGCTTGCCCCAGGCGCCGACCGGCAGGCTGAAATCGCCAGCACCGATCGACCCGTTGGCGTCAAGGTCGTACAGCGTTGGTGATTCGACGACGATCTGCTGATTCACGTCGACGTCGACGAGTTCCGCCACATATCCGCGTAAGGTACGGCTCGTTCGTGCGGGTGATCGAAATTACCCGCTACCTGACTGCTACCTGACTGCTACCTGACTGCGACTTGACAGCTACCGGGAGCCGCGCGTTGATCCCTCGACTCATTCAGATTGGGACAGTCTCCGTGGCAACAGCCACTCTCTTGACAGCGGTTGCCCACGCGGGGGAGCTGCAGACCGCATCGATTGGTCCGATCAAGGACAACTCGCTGGTGGAGATCGATGACGGATCCCTGAGCTTGGCGCTTTCGGAGTTCATTCTCGCGGGGCGTGTTGGCAACGTTGGCGGGAATCAAAAGTTGCGCCGCGGCCTCATTGCGTTCGACGTCGCTGCGGCGCTGCCGCCAGATGCGACAGTTCAGAGCGTCCAGCTTTCCATGTTCTGTGTGATGACGAATTCCGGGGACCACCCAGTCTCGTTACACAGCGCTTTGGAAGATTGGGGCGAAGGGAGCTCCTTCGGCCCGGGCGGAGCGGGGGCGCCCGCGACACCCGGCGACGCGACGTGGCTGCACACGTTCTGGCCCGGCGCGTTGTGGACGGTGGAAGGGGGCACCTTCGCCGAGGCACCCAGCGCGACGACGACAGTGGGGCTTCCGGGGGCGTATGCGTGGAGTTCCCCGGGCCTTGTTGCAGATGTGCAGTCCTGGCTCGACAGCCCCGCCGTGAACTTCGGCTGGATGGTCATCGGCGGTGAGCCGGTCGTGCAGAGCGTAAAAGCCTTCGCCTCGCGCGAAAACATCGTCGTTGAACAGCGTCCGGTGCTGACCATCACATACACCCTGCGCGCCACCATCGTCGGCGATCTGGACGATGACGGCATGGTCAGCAGCAGTGACCTCGCGCTCCTGCTCGGTGCCTGGGGGCGATGCGGCGCACCCTGTGCAGCGGATCTTGATCGCGACGGATTCGTCGGTGCGCCTGATCTCAGCATACTGCTCGGCGCGTGGTCGCTGTAAGAGACTCGCCTGACGTCACACGCTCCACTCTGCGAGTAAGAGCGAGAGATCCGATGCGCCGACCGCGCCGTCCCAATCGAGATCGCCGGCACAGGCACCGCATGGTCCCCAGCCCGCAAGAATGACCGCGAGGTCCGCGCCGTTGACGAACCCGTCACCGTCGAGATCGCTGGTTTTTTCGGCACGGAACCATGGGCGCCCGTACGGGGACTCGAGGAAGTACGTGAGCAGCCGGGTGCCGACTTTGTTCACCGCCTGCGTGGCCGGATGGGTTCCGTCCTGCTGGAAATCGAGGCAATTCCAAGTCAGGCCGTCGCTGCGCGGAATGATGCCGTCGGCCCAGAGGTACGGTCCCCACACGAGCGCAGGCGCCGCGGCGCCGATCGCCAAGGGACCGTATCCATTCGTTGGTCGGTTCCCTTGCGCCTGACTGATCTGTTCTGAAATCACCCACTTCACGCCGAACCCGCTCTCGTATGCGTACGGCTCGGGGTTCAGCGGGGTGCTGGCGTAGCCGGCGTAGATGCGGCTTGTCAGAAACGCGATGCGGCAGTTGGGGTATCGAATCTTCACGGCGCGGGCGATCGAGGCGATCTGCTTCGAAAGCGTGAATGCGTCGGCATCACTTGCCGGCAGCGCGATGCTGGGTCCGGAATTAGCGACCTTGATCCAGACAGCGCCGACTTGCGCCTCGGTCAAACCGAGCGGCGCGAGTTCGACATCACGGACGCGGTCGTAGTTCGCATCCGCCGGATCGTCCCACGTCGGTGCCGTCTGCCCGCCAGCGGCGCCGTCGACGATCACCAGCCGGTCATGATCGACAAACTCGTTCGCCGCCGCTTTCGCCATGAACGATGCCGGCACGCAGGTAGCTGGCGTCGCGCCGCCGCAGAATTCCTGGGTGGCGTTGCTCATGCCGATCGAGAGAAAAACCAGTTTGCCATCGAGCGAAGGTTCGCCCTCCGCGAGCCGCGGCACGATGCCGACCGCTGCCTGACGAACCGCCTGGTGATGGGCGATCGGTGGAACGTTAAGCCCGCCCGCATACAGGCCGCCTTGGAACGCGTCGAGGTAGAGACCGGTGCCGAGATCAGACAGCGGCACCAGGCCCGTGGACGTCTGCGAGCAGTCAGCGGCGAAGGCCGGCAGCGGCATGCAGCCCGAAACGAGAAGAAGTCCGACGATGTGACTGCGGAATTCGAGAACGGAAAACCGCCGAGAGCGTCGGGACATCATCGTGGCCTCGCAGGAAGGGGAACGGACTGATTCGCGCCGGGTAGACAACCACGATGAGATCGCGGTCGCCCGCAACGAGCCCCCACAACGAGCCATCAGTCCGCGCCATTGCAACGGTCCGCTTCGACGGCCTCAGCATCCCGTTCACTTGCAGTCACTCCCGACGACTCAGCGGCCTCCCCATGCGCCGAGCAGCGCGGCCAGATCCGCCGAGTTCACAACGCCGTCGTTGTTGCCGTCGGCCTTCCGATCGCCGGACGTGCCGAGGTCACCCCAGGCACCCAGCAGCAGACTCAAGTCGCTTGCACCGATCGAGCCGTTGCCGTCGAGGTCGTACTTTGTGGGCGACACGATGACGAGGTGCTGATTCACCGCGACGCCGGTGAGTTCCGTCACGTAGCCGCGCGGCCACGTGATCGTCAGCGTGTCGATCACGCGTGCAGTGCCCAGCCCAAAGTGAGCACATATCTCACTGGTTCCCAGAAAGTTCGGCCCGCTGTCAACGGTCCCGACAAGCGACTTTTCGCCGATACGGACACGCGCCACCGCGCCCATGCCATTGGGGGCGATGAGCGGATTGTTCTGGGTGTCAAACGAGAGGTGGATCCACGTGCCGCCAAGTGTGACGTTCCGGTACAGCTTGTTGGTGGCGTTGTTGAAAGTGATCGCGATGTCCATCGCACCATCGCGGTCGTAGTCGAGGTAGCTGCAGGCCTTGCCCTCGGCCTGGAACGTCATGCCACCGTCGAGCGCGGCCTCCAAAAACGTGTCGTCACCCTGATTGATCCACACGTACTCCTGCTCGCCCGAAAACTCAGTGGCACTCGGCCGGCCGTTCACTTCGACGATGTCCGGCCACGTGTCGTTGTTCATGTCCACCGCCACCGCGCCCCAGCCCCAGCCGCCGTCGGCCACACCCGATGCAACAGCGGTTTCGACGTACTGGTGGCCGCTCTGGTTCATGTACAGCTTGTTGCCTTCACCAAGTCCGGGCTGCTGGGCATCGGTGAAGATGGATGTCACGTACCAGTCAAGCAGTCCGTCCTGGTTGAAATCACCCACGCACTGGCCCATGCCGTTCTGATCGAGGCCGGTGCCGCTTTCAATAGTGAAGTTCGTGAAAGAGCCGTTCGTGTCATTCCGGAAGTAGCGGCTGGTGCCGAAGTCGGCTGCGATCAGGAGCTCCGGCCAGCCGTCGCCGTCCATATCAGCGAAGCTGCTCTGAAACCCCCAGGTGGATCCGAAGTCGATGGCGCTGCCGGTCACGTCGGTAAACGTTCCATCACCGTCGTTGCGAAAGAGGCGATTCCCGTGCGCGGATGCGAACCACGCGGTCACCGCGAGATCGAGATCGCCGTCGATGTCGTAGTCGCCGAATGCGCAGCCGTACCCGCTTGAAATCGTCACGCCGGTGACGTTGACACCGGCTTCCGCGGCAACTTCAGTGAACGTGCCGTTCCCGTTGTTGCGATACAGCCGGTTCTTGCCGACCTGCCCCTGGTTGTTCGAGCCGTTACCGAAGCTGGTCACGTAAATGTCGAGCCAACCGTCATCGTTGTAGTCGCCGGCGCATGCGCCGCACGCGGCATGCACGACCGCGACGCCCCAGTCCGCGGCAGCGTCGGTGAACGTGCCGTCGCCGTCATTGATGTAGAGGTGATCGGGATCGGTGCCCCCGGAGGCCCAGAAGATGTCCTGCCAGCCGTCGTTGTTGAAATCACCGACAGCGAGACCCGCGGGCATCCAATCCTGGAACCCCGGGATCGCGAGGCCATTCGGTTTGTGAAAAAACTGCGCACCGCTCGCGACCGTGGTGTCTTCGAAGAACACCGACTGCGCGGGCAGCGCCTCGGTCGACACGCTCAACGAAATGCAGCCGATGACAATGACAGATCGAATGCGAACCGCGGCCCAAGTGGCCCAAGTGGCCCAAGTGGCGCTGGCGCACAGCAGTCCGTTCCCCAAGTGACCACTCATGTAATCGCTCCCAACGTGTAATCGCTCCCACGGCGAGTGTGCGGTAGTACCGTTCGGCGCCGTCGACGACATTGGCGCCTCATCCCACGACGGCTATGAATGTATCTCCATCTTGCCGATTTGCTGCGATGCAATCTTCAGATTTCGGTGTACCGCCCGTGCCCCCCCCAGGGCTTCTGGACCAGTGCGGGCCGCCGGGCTCGTAAGAGCATGGTGCGCCACTGGTTCGGCGAGTCAGGTCTGAGCGGCGCGGCGGGCGCCGAGTCATCCGCAGCGGCGTGTGGAACTGCGGGTCGGGCGACTGCTTCATGGCGCGCGATGGTGTCTTGAGGTAATCTCAAGTCGTTCGAGGGCCCCGAGGCCAACTCCGGCGATTGTCGTCGTCGTGAAAGCTGAACCGAGCCCGTTCCTTGGCGTGCATTGGGGGCGTGCATTAGGCGGGTGTCCAGTTCTGCTACTCTTTGACCCTCGGTTTCTTTCGGTACGTTTGGGTCGCGTTGGCGCGTCGCAACGAATCGCTTCCGGGTCTCGGCTGAATCCATTTTTCTGTCACCGCCGCTGCTGAACAGCGTCTGCGTGCTTAGAAACAAGCTCTGACCTCGGCGCCAGCATTTTTAGGGACTTCTTTATGAGAACATCTCGCTTTATCGCTCTCGGCTATATCGCTTTCGCCGCCGTTTGCTCCACCTGTTCCTTGACCGGGTGCGATTCCGGGCCCGAGTACAGTGAGGCGCGCGACGACGGCGAAACGCTCTACATCGGCGTGCAACCCGTCGACTCCGCACCGCGCAGGGCGACCGCGGCCGCGCCAGCCGAGAAGTCCCCGGCACCGCAGGCCCGCAGCGGCATGCGGCTCACAGAGCTCGCATATCCCACCGGCGATAGGTCGACGAGCACGATTCTCCTCCGCATGTCCGCACCCGGCGAAATGCGAGTGGGGGAGGAGTATGACTACACCATCGACGTGATCAATCTCACGCGCGGTGACCTCCAGAACGTGCAGGTTTACTCGGAGCACTACTCGAACCTGACCTACGTCCGGTCGACGCCGCCGTTCACCGAGCTCGCGCAGGATGAGATCTCCTGGATGATCGGCGATCTCCCGGCCGGCGCCACGAAGCAGATCAAGGTCACGGCGAAGGCGAACGCGCTCGGCACCGCGAGCAACTGTCTCACGGTGCGCTACGCGAACGTGCTGTGCATCGCGACCGATGTCGTCCAGCCCGTGCTGCAGCTCACGAAGACCGCGACACCTGAGATCTGCGGCACGTGCGAAGAGATCACGCTGACGTACGAAGTGCGAAACTCCGGAACAGGCATCGCTGAGAAGGCCGTCATCAAGGACACGCTGCCAGCCGGCCTCACCACGGTTGATGGCCGAAACGTCGTCGAGATCAACGCCGGCGACCTCGGCCCGGGCCAGTCGAAGCCGTTCACGGTGCGAGCCAAGGCGACCAAGTCCGGCTCGTACTCGTCTGGCGCGACGGCCCGCGCATCGGGTCTGGAGGCGGAGTCGGACAAGCCTGCGACCGTTGTGAAGCAGCCGGTGCTCGCGGTCACCTGTGAAGCCTCGGAACGCGTCTTCGTCGGCCGCGACATCAATTACAGATTCACGGTGAAGAACACCGGTGATTGCGCTGCAAGCGGCGCGGTCGTGAACGCAGCCGTACCGGCGGGCTCGACGTTCGTCTCCGCCGACAACAGCGGCACGACGTTAATACGGAATAGCGTCGCCTTATTTGTAGGCTCGACGTTCGTCTCCGCCGACAACAGCGGCACGGCGCAGGCCGGCAAGGTGTCCTGGAAGGTCGCGAACATTCCGGCGGGCGGCACCAGCACCGTCACGATGAAGGTGCGACCGAGCGGCATCGGAAACCTCCCGATCTCCGCAACCGCAAGCGCGACGTGCGTGCCGGCGGTGTCGACGAACTGTTCGACACAGGTTGCCGGAATCCCCGCCATCCTCCTCGAAGTGGTCGATACGGATGACCCGATCGAAGTTGGCGCAACGACGACATTCATCGTGACTGCGACGAATCAGGGTTCGGCACAGGACACGAACGTCAAGGTCGTTGCGACGCTGCCGGCCGAGATGGAGTTTGTGTCCGGCACCGGTTCCAGCGCCGTCACCGGTTCTGGCCAGACCGTCACCATGGCTGCCGTGCCGTCCGTGGCCGCCGGCGCCGCGGCCGAATGGCGCATCGTGGTCCGCGCGAAGGGCGTTGCTGACGCCCGTTCGAGGTGGTCGCTGACCAGCGATCAGTTCAAGGACCCAATCGTCGAGAACGAGTCGACGAACCTCTACCAGTTCAGGTAAGCGGTTCGCCTGACGAGTGGATTGTCTGCACCCGACGCGAACGGCGGGCTCCTCACCGGAGTCCGCCGTTCGCTCTGTTTTTGAGGGCGCGACTGAACCTCGCCTGAACCGAGGCCGCTCTACAATCGCCCCCTCATGCACGCCGTTCCGCCCCCACTGAGTTACCGATGCTGGATCGCGGCGATCGCTTGGGCGAGCCTGATCGCGATGGCGGGCGCCGGCGGATGCCGCACCGACAGGATCCGCATTGAGATGGCGACCGACGGCGACTCGACCTCGCGCACGTTCGCATCGAACGCGCTCGGCAAGGAGGACGTCGAGCGATTGAGCGGCATCTATGCGACGGCGCCCAAACGCGACCCGCGCATCGGCGGCTCCCAGTTCGCGGGGACGTTCGGGCAGGCGCTTCCGAGTGAAGTCGGCAATCGCAACGGGCTGTCGGAACTCCGGACGCGCCTCGGGACGAGCCGCTTCTACTTTGAGGCCATCGCCGAGCGGGCGGACGAATGGTCAGCGCTCAAGCGGCGCATGGATGCAGGCGAGCTATGGGTGCGGCTCTTTGGACGCTGGGCGGAGCGCGGAATCAAGGACCCGTCGCGGCGCGAGGAGTGGCAGCGCTATGTGGACGGAACGCTCGTCCCTATGTCGACCAAGCTGATGCTTCTGTGGGGATCAAGCGCCGCCGCCGCGCAGAGCGTCCGGGTCGCCCAGCAGTTGCGCGACGCGGGCGACAATCGCCCTTTGACCGACGAAGAGCGGCTGCTGCGCCGCATCGGCATTCCGATGCTGCTCGAAATCGCGGACCGCGGCGTACTTCGTCCCGAAGAAACGCACCTGCTCTTTCTGATCGGCGCCGACGCCAACGCATCGCAGGCGGAGCGCGACTGGGTCATGGAAGAGGTCGGCAAGCCGGTGCTGCTGCGGCTGGTGCAGCGATTCCGGCCGGAGACGAAGAACTTCGACTCGATCAATTTCACAACGATGGCGCTGGGTTTCCTGCTGTGGGCGAACACGTCGCGCGATCGAAACGACCTGCTGCTGGCCTCGCCCGTGATCAGCGACGAAGACAAGACGCGTATTCGCGCCGGCCAGGCTCTGGTCACACTTCCGCCGCCGTTTGGGATCGATCCGACGGGCAAACCGAAGACAACCGAAGCGGACGTGCGACTGAAGACCACCGAGCGGCCGTTTCTGACGAACGGCGAGTGGAACGCGGCGACGAACGAGATCGTTTTTGCAAGCAGCTTCGTCGCGGCCGAGCGCCGTACGACGATCGCGCCGGCGGTGTATTACGCAGCATGGAGCGAACCGGACGTCGCCGCGCAGATCGGCCTCTTTGGCACGGTGATTTTGCGCGGCGAGCCTCTGGCCGAATACGGCATCTGGATCGAGACACTTCCGAAGGCGCTGCGGCTGCGATGGGAACAGGCGCTCGATGCACTCGAACAGGAGGGTGAGGCACCGGCGCATCTGGCTGCGCTTGTCGACTTCCGCGCCGACTGCGTCAAGAACTGGCCCATGCCCAAGCCGCTCGATCGCTGGATCGACGAGTGGCGGCGCGAAGCCCAGCGGGAAGCCGGCCGTGGGCCCGCTCGTGAGTCTGGTCGCCAAACCCGCCGCATCACCGGTGCGGCGGCGGACTGAGCGCATGCCGCTCCGATTTGCCGCATAATTCGCCGTCCTATGCAAGCACTCCAAACGTTGCTCGCGCACAGCGTTGATTACGCCGGGCTGTTCCCGCCGGCACGGCTCGATATGGCAACGACCGTTGCCAACTTCCGCTCGTACCGGGAATGTCCGGACGCCTGGATGCTGGGCCGGCTCATCGTGCCGGTGGCGCGGCTCGATGAATTTGAGCAGCATGCTGCCGCGCTGCTGCCTGTCGACGGAGGTCCGGCGCATGATGACGCGTGGGGCATCACCGCCCTCACGGCCGCCGCGGAAGACCCGGCCTTTGCCCACGACCTCGTTGCGATCGATCGCTTCAACGACCGGCACGCGGAGCGCAACGCCGGCAGCGCGATCATCGACTGCATCGAAGTGAAGGCATCGAGCGCCGCGGCCATCGACCGCGCGATCGACGCTATGCCCGACGATCTCTTCCCGTATTTCGAGATCTCCACGGCACCTGATCCGCGCGGCATGATCGCGGCGCTCGCGAGTCTCGACGCCGGCGCCAAAATCCGCACCGGCGGACTCGCACCCGAAGCCCATCCGGCGCCGGCTGACGTCGCCCGGTTCGTCATCGCGTGTGCCCGCGCCGAAGTGCCGTTCAAGGCGACCGCCGGGCTGCATCATCCACTGCGGCATGACGCGAAGGATGTCGGCTGCAAGCAGCACGGCTTTCTGAACCTCTTCATCGGCGGATGTCTGGCGTTTGCAGGCCGCGTCGACGAGGCGGCGCTGGCGCAGCTGCTTGAGGACGAGTCAGCCACGTCGTTCCACTTTGCGGGCGATGGAGTCGTGTGGCGCGACCGGCGCCTCACGCTTGGCGAGATCCGCGCGGCGCGCGATGCCTTCGCGCATGCATTCGGATCGTGTTCGTTCACGGAGCCGCTCGCAGATCTGCGCGAGCTCGGTCTGCTCAACGCGGAAGGTGCGGCTCGATGATCTCGTGTGACCCGTCGCTCCGTTCATCCGTTGAATCGGCGGACAATCCGGATGGCGACTTTCCGATTCAGAATCTTCCCTTTGGCGTGTTTTCGCGCGACCCGCGCGAAGGGCCTCGCGTTGGTGTCGCGATCGGCACGATGGTCCTCGACGTGCACGGAGCGGCCGACGGCGGATACCTCAGCAGCCTGAGTGATGTCGCGAAGATCGCGCTGATGTCCGGCCGGCTGAATGAATTCGCGGCGCTCGGCGCCGCTCCGCGCATGAATCTCCGTCGATCGTTGCAATACCTGCTCGGCGTCGACGGGCCGTTGCGCGGCTCGAGCGTTGCGCGCCGGCTGCTGATTCCGCAGCGCGAGGTGACGATGCATCTGCCGTTTGCGATCGGCGATTACACGGACTTCTACGCGTCGCTCGATCATGCGACGAACGTCGGTTCGATGTTCCGTCCGGACAAGCCGCTGATGCCGAACTGGAAGCATCTGCCCGTCGGATATCACGGTCGGGCGAGTTCCATCGTGCCGAGCGGGAGCCTGGTGAAGCGGCCGATGGGCCAGACGTCGGCGACCGATGATGGCCCGCCGACCTTCGGACCCTCGAAGACGCTGGACTACGAACTCGAAGTCGGCTGTTTCATCGCGGCCGGCAACCAGCTTGGCCGCCGGGTGCCGGTCGACAAGGCCCGCGACTCGATCTTTGGCTACGTCCTCGTCAACGACTGGTCGGCGCGCGATGTGCAGCGCTGGGAGTATCAGCCGCTCGGGCCGTTCAACGCGAAGAACTTTGCCACGACAATCTCGCCGTGGGTCATCACGCCCGAAGCGATGCAGCCGTTCATGCGCCCGGGACCGCCTCGTGATCCGAACGATCCGCCGGTACTCGACTACCTGCGCTGCGGGGACGATGTGGCGCTCGACATCGTGCTCGAAGTGTGGCTCGCCACCGAGTCCATGCGTCAGAAGGACATGCGGCCGCTGCTCGTCTCACGCGGTAACTTCAAGGACATGTACTGGTCGTTCGCGCAGATGATCGCCCATCACACGTCGACTGGATGCAATCTTCGCTCCGGTGATCTGCTGGCGAGCGGCACGGTGTCGGGCTCGACACCGGACTCGCGCGGCTCGATGCTCGAGCGCACGTGGCGCGGTACCGAACCGCTCGCGATGCCGGACGGCAGCGAACGGCGATTCCTGCACGACGGCGACGAAGTCGTATTGCTGGGCTACTGCGAAGCGTCGGGCTTCAATCGCATCGGTTTCGGTGAGTGCCGCGGCGCGATCATTCCAGCGTTCTGAACGGCAACCTGGCGATGCATGCGATGGAAGTCTGCAGATTGTGCGGAATTCGCAAATCACATCATGCATGCAACGATGCTTCTGCCCCGTGCGAAAATGCACGCGCGCGTGCACGCATCACTTCTCAGTCGTTGTTCGCGCAGCGCTTGCGCCGCGCGGCGGGGATGATTGATCGAATCTTCGCCTGAGCGCGCAGCTTTACTGGCTTCACGCGCCCAGCGGGTTACTTTGCGAGTGTGGGAAGTCTGCGTCGCTGCAACTGTTAGAGAGTGCTGCGACGACATTCGATCCCGACCTTCCATCGCCAGCTTCTTTGTGGTGGGAGGTGTGAAAACCAGTCATGCGAGCGCTTCGTTGCGGTTCGCTCGAATGAGCGTCGGCCGCGTGCGCCGCATCAGTCATCTTCACCCAATCCGTGTCGGTCCTCCTCCCGCGCGGATTGGGTCTTTCAGACAATTCACTGGTCCCTCCTCAGGTAAGCGGACGCGTGTCCGCTCGTGTTCCGACGAGCAGTTGCCGCTCCGCTTGCCGACGCCCACGGGGGCGGCCCGCGTCCACGACGCGGGCCGCTTTTGTTTTTGGAGGCGAGGAGTGACTGTGGGCGTGGCAACTCAGTCCCAAGTGTTCGCAGGCTTCACGGCCGTGCCGTTCGCCTTGCCGTGAATCGCGACCTGCTCGCCGCTGAGCTGTCGCGCCGGTGCGGACTCGCCTTCCCAGCTCATCGGATACTTGAGATCGTCGATCTCCAGCGCCGCTTTCGTCGGATACAGCGGCCGGAACGTGTCGCACATGACCGCGAGTTCGTTCGTCACCGTCGCGCCGATCGACGCTTCGACAGTGCCCGGGTGCGGTCCGTGCGGAATGCCTTGCGGATGCATCGACAGTGAACCGACTTCGATGCCTTTGCGGGCCTTGTAGTTCCCCTCGACGTAATACAGCACTTCGTCGGAGTCGAGATTCGAGTGGTTGTACGGAACCACGACCGCCTGGGGATGGAAATCCAGCAGGCGCGGGCAGAACGAACAGATGACGAAGTTCTCGGCCTCGAACGTCTGATGCGTCGGCGGCGGCATGTGATGCTTGCCGACGATGGGCGAGAAGTCGTCGATGTTGAAGATGTACGGGTAGTAGCAGCCGTCCCAGCCGACGACATCGCACGGGTGATAGTTGTACATATACGAGTGCACGAGATTGCGGGCCTTGATCCGCACCTCGTGCTGTCCCGCCTCTTCGATCGTCATCGGCAGTTCCGGCGTGCGCAGGTCGCGCTCGCAGTAGGGCGCGTGCTCGAGAAACTGCGCCGTCTTCTTTGACATGTAGCGCGGCGGCGGAACGATGTGCGAACCGTTCGCGGTCTCGATGACGAGAAACCGTGGCGCGGGTTCGTCGGATCCGCGCACCGGCTCGTCGAATTTCAGCTGGTAGATCACACCCTTCGGAATGATGATGTAATCCTTCGGCTTGAACGTCAGCAGGCCGAAGCTGGTCTGGCATGTGCCTGAACCGAAGTGGATAAAAATGCACTCGTCGCCCTGCGCGTTCTTGAACCAGTAGTTCATGCGCTCGGTCGGGGCGCAGACCGCCAACTCCACGTCGGCGTTGCCGAACAGGATCGTGCGGCCGGTGACCGGGTCGCCTTTCGGCGGCAGCTGCATGCTCTTCACGTGCCGCATGCGCATCACGTCGCGCTCGACGTACTCCGGCTGCGTCGAGTAAAGCGTCTTCCATCCGATGACCTGCGTCGGCGGATGGATGTGGTACAGCGTGGACGTAGGGCCCGAGAACCCTTCCGTGCCGAAGACCTCTTCGGAATACAGCGCGCCGTCGGGGCGGCGGAACTGGATGTGACGCTTGGAAGGAATCTGGCCGAGCTTGGAGTAGTAGGGCATCGAAAGACCTTGGTTGAGGAGAGGCGGCGATTGTACGCGGCGCTCGGGCGAGGGCCGTGTCGGCGAAAGCCGACCCGTCCGTGAGAGTTTGCATCTCCGCCGTGCGGAAAGGCCGGCAATGAAGGTCATCATGCTTGCTTCAACTTGGCTTGCTTCCACTTGGCCTGCTTCAATTTGGGACCCGCGGGTGGTCGGGGCGTTTGCAGTCACTCTGCTGTGCTGTTCGCCGGTTCTCGCGCGCGGGGACGAATTCCTGCCGCCGGGAACTGACGCGCGACGCTCGCTCGTCGACGACAACCCGTATTTGGGCGGCCAGCCGAGCGACCTCGTGCTGCAGGTCGAGAGCGGGACGTTTCTCGGGCCCGCGTGCGGACGCCGTTCCGGTCAGATCCTGCAGCAGGCAGAAGTCGTGATCGTCGTCGACTGGAAAACCTCGGCCGGCTGGCTCGGTGCTGCGACGGTACAGGCGGAGGCGCCCGCGCTGCCGCCCGGCCTGCACGCAGGCATCACGACCGGCCCCGCGGGACCCGACGCGCTGACGATTTTCTGGAACGGCCTCTCGTCAAATGGACTGCTGAGCGGCACCCATTGGACACTCGCGAGTGTCGAGCGCGATGGACAGGACTGCCTCGCCGGCCCGACGCCTGAGGCAGTGCAGGGCAGCGACACGGTGTGGCAGGGGATCCGGCTCACACCGCCGGCGGCGTTTGAGATCGGCGCGTACGACGGACCGAGCGCGTCGCCGACAGCGATGCGCTACACGCTCACCCTCGACTATCACCCGCAGGCCGGCGACGGCTGCGGCACGCTGGGATTCTTGCTGCGCGGTCAGTACGTGCACACCTATCACCGGCGCGGCCGAGATCGCGTGCGACAACGCGCTGGAGCTGGCGACGGAATTCCCATGGGACGTCTCACTCGGCACCGGTCTGCCCGCGATGACGCAGCATGCGTGGATCCGGCCGCTGATCGGTGCCGGCGACAGCGCGTCCAACCACGTCGAACGCGTGCAGCCGCCTGCGAGTTTCGTCGCGAGCGAGCGCTGCTGCGCCACGCCCGGTGCCGCGCACACGGAAGCAATCACGATCAGCGACTTCACGCTCACGCCGCAGGGGAATCCGTGGCAGTTCGCGATGAGTGCTGTGATCGCGTCGGCCAACGGCGCCGCTCCGCGCTTCGCCGAGCTGACCGCGAAGGATCCGTTCGGTGCCACGCTCGCGGCGCTGTCGTGGGAGCTCGACGAGGGCTGCGCCACCGGCTGCACCGCGGCGCAGATGTTCACGCTCGATTCCACGGAGCTGACCGCGTTTCCGTACGACACCGTTGATGTCACGCTCACTGTCTGGGACGACGGCGGAGCCGTCGCTGCCGCGCGGGTCAGCGCACCAGTCAGTGGACTGCCGCAGGTACCGGTACTCACCTCGACGCTCGGACTGCCGGGCGGACGGCTGCAGGCAAATGACACTCTTCTCATCGATCTTGTCGATCCTGCGTTCAGCGCTGCGACGCTCCGTCAGCGCACGATCGTGTGCGTCGTGCATCGCACGGGTCAGCTGCGCGATCTCGAATCGGGCAGCGCGTTCCCGATGAGCGGGGCGCATGAGATTGCGGCCGTCGCGACGATGACGCCCACGCCGACCTTCTTCAACGGCATCCTCGAAGTGCAGTCGGGTCAGCTCATCGTGGTCGACTTGCACGCGAGCGACAACCGGCATCTGGTCGGCCGCGTGCCGGTCATCACGCACGCGGAAGCGATCCCGTACACGGCGGCCACGGCCGAGCCGTTCGACCGCGTGCGTTTCGTCGGCAGCGCATTCGGCGGGAGCGTGAGCTTCGCCATCGCCGGCACGACCGTCAGTGTTCCGACGACGGCAACGGGACGACTGGCGCGTCAGACCTGGCGATGCTCTTGGGCGCGTGGTGATGGAGGGCGGTTCGCTTCAATCCTCGTCACCAACGATCGACGCGGACAACAACCACTGGGCCGCGGGAACGAGCCCAGTTCCTCTGACCTGCCCACGCTCAGTTCCCGCGACTGCGGGCACTCGGGTGCTCGCCTGCCAAAGGGCAACCGACGCAGTGAGGGTGCAGATCACGTCACGCGCCGGTTCGTCTGCGCCCACTCCGGCATCGGCGCTTCGACTGTGCGGCCGTCGATCGTGATGCGGCGCGCATGCAGATGGAGCGTTGCGGCCGGCGCTCCGCCGTACAGCGGGTCACCGACGAGCGGCGCGCCGAGAAATGCCAGTCCGGCGCGGATCTGATGGCGGCGCCCCGGACCGATGAGTTCCACTTCGACCGTGTCGCCGGCGGCGTCGCGCGCGAGCACCTTCCAGCGCAGTCGACCTGCCTCGCGCTCCTCACCGGTTTCGCGCACCGTGCTCTTCACGCTGCCTTTGTGCCTGCTGGAGAAGAAGAGCCGCACCGCGCCCTCGTCGCGCAGCGCTCCCTTGCGCGCCCGGGCGACATATACCTTGCGGATGTCGGCCGTGAGCCCGAAGCGGCGGCGCAGATCAGCCTGCGTCACGGCATCGCGCGCGACCACCAGACAGCCGGACGTGTCGCGGTCGAGACGGTGCACGAGTCCCGACTCTTCGAGCGCCGCGAATGCGGGCATGGTTCGCGCGAGCCAGGTAGCAACGACGCCGCCCCCGTCGGGAGCGGCGTCGGATCTGCCTGCGACAGAGTGCCAGCCTGCGGGCTTGTCGAGCACGAGCCAGTGCTCGGTCTCGGCGAGGATCGTCGGAACGACATCGCTCACAAGTTGCCGCGGCGCTCCTGTTCGTTCTCCAGCGACTCGAACAGCGCCTTGAAGTTGCCCTTGCCGAAGCTCTGCGAGCCACGGCGGCAGATGATCTCGAAGAAGAGCGTCGGGCGATCCTGCAGCGGCCGTGTGAAAAGCTGGAGCAGGTAGCCCTCGTCATCGGAGTCGACGAGAATGCCGAGGTCGCGCACGCGCTGGTGATCTTCCTTGACCGCAGTGTGACCGTGCTTCGTGAGCATGGCGTTCACGCGGGCCCATACCGACTCGTAATAGCTTTCCGGAATCGCGAGGAAGTCGACGCCGCGCCGACGAAGTTCGGCGACCGAATGCAGTTCGTCGTCCGTGCGTAGCGCGAGATGCTGAACACCCGGCGTGTTGTCGTGCCAGTCGAGGTACTCCTGCACCTGGCTCTTCTTCTTGCCGTCCGCGGGTTCGTTGATCGGCATCTTGATGAGGTGATTACCGCTGGCCATCACCTTCGACATCAGCGCCGAGTACTCGGTCGAGATGTCCTTCTCATCGAAGTGCTTGAACATCGCAAAGCCGAGCACGCTCTCGTACCACGCGACCCAGTGATTCATCTTGCCCTGCTCGACGTTGCCGACGCAGTGATCGAAGAATTTCAGACCGCATGGGTGCTTGAGATTGAATTCGTTGAGGCTGAAGTTCTCGAACTTCTTGAACCCGGGCATGAAGATGCCGCCGGCCTTCAGCGCGGGCAGTGCGTACTCGCCGGTACGGCTGACGAAGCTGTGGATGGCGCGGCCGTATGTCTGGATGCCGGCGATCGTGACCGTGCCGCGGTCGGCGCCGTCAGGGTGCACGATGGTGCGTGGCTCGTACGCGCTATCGCCGCCGTTCTTGCGGGCGGCTTCCCATGTCTTCTCCGCATCGAAGACGGTGAGCGCGATGTCTTTGATTCCGTCGCCGAAACGCGCGATTTCCGCCGTCGCTGGATGCTCTTTCGTGAGCGGCGTCTCAAGGATGATCCGGATGTTCCCCTGCGTCAGCAGGTACTGCGCGCTGGCGCGCGAGCCGGTCGTCAGGTCGGCGATCTGCTCGACCTGGAATCCAAACGCCGAGGCGTAGAAGAACGCCGACTGCTTGGCGTTCCCGACATAGAAGCGGACGTGATCCACATCGATCAGTGCGAGCGGATCAGTGGCGAGTGTGGCGCGGGGCGAGGTCGAGACGTGGGGAATCGTGGACATAGCGTGTGTACCAGTTCGAGGCGCGTCCATGGTATCCGAGAGCTGCATGGAGACGAAGCCGGTTATTGGTCGACCGGTCAGCACGCGGCGATGAGGTCAATACGTGAGCACCGAGTGCACGGAGAACGGGGCGAGCCGCGCCCTCCCGAGCAGCGCAGTGAGTTCGATGAGGACCGCGACGCCGACGATCTCCGCCTTCAAGTCACTGAGAAGCCGGCAGCTCGCGGACATCGTGCCGCCGGTCGCGAGCAGATCATCCACCATGAGAACCCGCTGACCGGGATGCACCGCATCGGCGTGGACTTCGAGCGTGTCGGAGCCGTACTCGAGCGCGTACTCGGCCCGGATGCGCAGCGAAGGAAGTTTGCCCGGCTTGCGGATGGGAATGAACCCGGCGCCGAGAGTCTGCGCGATAGCGGTGCCAAAGATGAAGCCGCGGCTTTCGGCGCCGCAGACCAGATCGATTTTTGCCTTGCGAAACGGGTTGGCCATCAGTTCGACCGCCAGACCGAGGCCTGACGGATCGGCCAGCATCGGCGTGATGTCCTTGAACACGATGCCGGGCTTGGGAAAGTCCGGCACATCGCGGATCAACGCGTCCAGTTGATGAAGCAGTCCGGCGGCGAAGGGTGACCCGAGCAGCATGGTGGGGAGGATACGAGAAGGGACTCATCCGCTGTGGGCCTGCGCGGCGGGCGCGCACGCGCGGACAGGCTGCTCTATCCTCTACGCTATGGCCGAACCCCGCGGCAACAGCAAAGATGAAGGCGCGTCCTCCGGCAGCAAGCGCGATGTGCGCGGCGTGCTCGAGATTGTGGAACCGGTCGGCAAGCGCGTCCTGATCCGCAAGGACGAAGATAAGAAAATCACGAAGGGCGGCGTTCACCTCCCGGACAAGATCGAGATCCCGACGCTCACGGGCAGGGTCGTCACGGTCAGCGCGGAGATCGCACGCAACGTTGATTACCCGATTCAGCAGTATGACCGGGTCCTCTTCAATCCCAAGCACGCGATCCCCGTCGACTTCGAGGGCGACAACCGGCTCTTCGTCGTGCCGATCGAGGATGTTGTCGCGGTACTTCGCAAGGGCTGACATGCGTGAGTGACCCACGTCTGATCGAACCGCTGCGTGGACCGTTTGACGTCGCGCTGCGCGTGCCAGGCTCAAAGAGCCTCACAAACCGCTTCTATGTGCTGGCGGCGCTCGCCGCCGGTTCGTGCCGCATCCGCCGTCCGCTCCGCGCGGATGACACCGATCGGCTGCTCGCGGCGCTGGCGACGCTCGGCGTCGAGCATCGTGAAGACGGCGAGGACGTGCTCATCAACGGCTGCGGAGGCCGCCTGCCGGGCGGCGGCCATGTCGACCTTGGCGATGGCGGCACACCGACTCGCTTCCTGCTGGCGCTCGCGACGCTCGCAGCAGGTGAGGTCGTCATCGATGGCAGTGCCCGCATGCGCGAGAGGCCGGTCGACGAAGGCCTCGCGCTGCTGCGCGAACTCGGCGCGAAGATCGAGGGAACACGCCGCGAAGGTGTCGAACGTCTGCCGGTTCGCGTCCAGCCGGGAGCCGCACTTCGCGGAGGCGTCGCGCAGATCGGCCAGACCCAGTCGAGTCAGTTCTTGTCGGCGCTGATGCTGATCGGCCCCACCATGGCGAAGGAACTTGTCCTCCGCTATCGAACGCCGCCGACCAGCGCTTCCTACCTCGACTTGACGCTGTGGGCTCTGCGGCGCGTCGGCGTGAAAGCAGTTGCCGAGAAGGATCGGGACGGCGCACTCGCTGCGCATCGGGTCACACCGCAGAGCATTGAGCCTTTTGATGTCACCGTTGAAAGCGATGCCAGCAGCAGCGCGTACTTCGCTGTCGCTGCCGCCGTGACGCCTCGGGCGCGCGTCCGGCTCGAGGGGATCTCACGATACAGCCCGCAGCCGGACCTGCGGCTTCTCGATGCGCTCCAATCGATGGGCGCGATTGTCGAGCGCGGCGACGACAGCGTGACCGTGGAGGGAGGAACATCGCTGCGCGGCATGGATGTTGATGCGTCGCTCTTTCCCGATGCATCGCTCGCGCTGGCGGCCGCGTGCGCATGCGCCGGCAGCTCGAGCAAGCTGCGCGGACTCGCGACGCTCGCGGTCAAGGAAAGTGACCGAATCACGGCGCTCGCGACCGAGCTTTCGCGCATCGGATGCCGATGTGTCGCGACGCCCGATTCGCTGCTCATCGACCCCGCGCGGCGTCACGGCGCTGCGGTCGTGATCGAGACGTATCGCGATCACCGAATGGCGATGAGCTTCGCCGTCCTCGGCCTGGCCCGCCCCGGCATTTCAATCGCCGATCCGGCGTGTGTCGGCAAGAGCTACCCGACTTTCTGGGAAGACTTTGAACGGCTGCGGGGGGCCGTGGTGAGCTAGCGGCCCCGAATGGCTATGGTGCCCACACGATGCCGAGCCGCCCTTCCGCATTCTGGAGCTACACGCGACGCCTGCTGCGATATCGCGGCCTGCTCGCGGGCACGCTGCTCTTTTCGACGCTCTCGGCGGGCGGCTTGGCATCGTGT
>Ga0163150_10003651_pt1 | contig 21382 bp, 24 predicted proteins | sample OliLakLV19P2IB_FD_148628 | JGI IMG/M metagenome (GOLD analysis project Ga0163150, IMG submission 148628) | Freshwater microbial mat bacterial communities from Lake Vanda, McMurdo Dry Valleys, Antarctica - Oligotrophic Lake LV.19.P2.IB | ecosystem: Environmental > Aquatic > Freshwater > Lake >...
CTGGTTGGAGCGGCGATGATTCGACTCGAAGGTGGCGATCCTACGGTCGCCGATGGTTTGCGCATTGCCCGGTCCAAAATTCGCGTCATTCTTGGTTATGCCGCCATCGCGGCGACTGTGGGCATGATTCTTCGCGCCATCGAAGAACGCGCGGGGTTCATCGGCAAATGGATCACCGGGCTGATCGGCGCGGCGTGGACCGTGGTCACCTTCCTCACCGTACCGGTGTTGGTGATGCGAGATGTCGGGCCACTGGACGCGGTGAAGGAAAGTGCACGCCTGCTCAAAAGCACCTGGGGCGAGAACATCATCGGCCAGGGCGGCGTCGGCGTGGTATTTGGCCTGGCGCAATTTCTGGTGATCGTGCTGACCGCGACCATTGCCGCCGTGCTGTTTTCCGGCGCGCACCTGGCATTGGCGGCGACGGCGATTGGTATCGGAATTGTGGTGATGATGTCGTTCGCGCTGGTTCACGCCGCGTTATCGGGCATCTACTCAGCGGCGCTGTACCGACATGCCGCGGGTCTTGCTCCGAGCGCGGGATTTGATGGCGCACTGTTGACCCACGCGTTCGCTCCAAAACGGAAATAGCCAGGACTGCCGCGTCGCGCGTCCCCACTGCAACGGGTGGGCGCTGCGGCGCGGCGCAACGCCGCGCACTGCCAGTTGCTGATTGTTGACATCTGCGGGAAGGTCTGAATAAGTCACGACTTCGTCTTCGCCACACTGCCTATCGCTTGCCAACCCCCGCTCTCAACAGCGGAGCTGGTCAAAACCTTCGGTTTTTCGCCCCCTGAATCAGGGGGCTATCGCGGCTTCGGACTTGTTCAGATGTTCCCTAGCCGAGCACCACGTCGTACCATCGCACATCAGGGCCCGGGGGCCTTGGGATCGTCACATGAGGTCTGTCGCCAACTCTGGCGTTGGTTCTTTACTGCTGAGCGTGCTGCTGCTCGGCTGCGGCGTGCGCGCGTTCTGCGTTACACCGGCCGCTGCTGTGCCTTTGCCTCGACACGCTCTGGAAGCGAAGGCGCTGTTTGATCCGGAAACCGTGCTCATGCAGCTGCCGGCACTGATCAAGACTGCGCAATCCAAGGAAAACGAGCGCGAACTCGCCTTGCTTTATCTGGCGGAAGCCAACGCCTGCCGAGTGATTGCCAACTGGCAATGCCAACGCCGCGCCGGTGCCCAGGCGGTGGTTGCCGCCGAAGGCAGCGGCGATCCCATCCTGATGGTGCGCGGCCTGATCAACGACAGCCGCGCGCGTATGGCGATGCAGGACTTTACCGGCGGCGAACAGGTGCTCGGACGCGCCGAACTGCTGTTGAAAACAACGCCGCACAGCGAGCTGTCGGCCGATATTTCACTGGCCTACTCGTCGATGAGTCATGCCATCGGCAAACACCAGCTTGCCGCCGAATACGCCAAACGCGGATTGCAGCAGCTCGGGCCCGATGGCGCGATTCAGATGCGCGCGCGCCTGCTGCGCAATCAGTCGCGTGCCAACGCGCAACTTGGCAAACGTGAGATGGCGCGCGCGTTGCTGGCGCAGGCCGTGGCCGCCAGTCGCCTGCTCAACGATCCAAAGCTGAGTGCCGAGATGTATCTGGAGTCAGCACGGCTCGCTCGGCAGGACCGCGACTATGCCAACGTGTTGCACAACGCCGAGCAGATCTTTGCGTTGGCCAAGCAATTGAAGAACTCACAACTGCAGGGACTCGGCCATGAGGTCAGCGGTTTGGCTGCGATGGATCGCACTGACCTGCCAGTCGCTGCGAGTGAGCTGCGCGCGGCGATCCAGACTTTTCGCGAACTGGGGCTGGATCGCGACGAGTTGCGCGTTGGCCGTGACCTGATCGGCGTCTTGCTCGAAATCGATGCGCCAAAGGCCGAACTGGCCAGTGCCATGCGCAGGGTCATCGAGCTCGATCGCGGCGTGCTCAGCAACGACCGCGCGCTGGCCGCCGACGACTTCGATTCGCGGCTGAAGTATGCCGAACAGCAGCTCGATGTGTTGCGACTCGGAAGCGAGGCAACACTCGCCGCCGAACGCGCCGACGCACTGGCCCGCCGCAACCGGTTGGGTCTGGCGCTGGGTATGCTCAGCCTGGCGACGCTGCTGGTTCTCAGCGTGTTCTTCTGGCAGCAGCGTCGCCAGGCTGAGCATACCCCGTTCCAACCGGCGCCTGCGCGCCGCGGTGACTGCGCTGCGCGAGAGCCAGTCACGCGCCCTGGATGTGCTACGTCTGAGTCGCGGCTATGTTTTTCTGCACGACTTCGAAGGGCGCCTGTTGATGGCCAATCCAGCCGTTGCAGAAGCCCTCGGCCAGCGCGAGGACCAACTGGTTGGCCAGCCGCTCGCAGATTTTATCGCTGACGCTGACCAGATCGCCTTTTCCGAGTACCTGTTGCGCGTGCAAAGCAGCGAACACGATGAAGGGCTGATGTATGTTCGCCATCGGCGCGGTGCCGCGCGGTGCTGGCGATACAGCGCGCGCCTCAACGCCCAGGTGCCGGAGCATGCCTACGTTATCGGGCACGCCGTGGACGTGACCGATCAGGTGCAGCAGACCGAGGCGCTGCGCGAGCAAAGCCTGCAGGACGAGCTGACCGGCTGTTTCAACCGCAGGTACCTTTCGGTGTTCGAGCGCAGGCACAGCGAAGCGCAACGCTGGGCGGTGATCAATATTGACCTTGATCATTTCAAGCGCATCAACGATACCCACGGCCACGAACGTGGCGATCAGGTGCTGGTCGAGGTTGGACATTTTCTGCAACAGCATGCGCGCGCCGGCGACGCGGTGGTGCGTGCTGGCGGCGACGAATTTCTTCTGCTGCTGACGGATGCAGGCGACGATCTCGCCGAGCACACTGCGATGCGCCTGCGTGATGACCGCGCGCTGGCGCCGTGCGCGTTCTCGTTGGGCTACGCCGTGCGCCTGCCCAACGAACTCCTGCCCGACACCATCGCCCGCGCCGATGCCCAGATGTACCAGTCGCGCAGCTGGGCACGTGGTGCTATCGGCGAGATTCGACACGGCTGAAAAACACCGCCGAAATGCCTGACTGCCGCAGTGAACAACGTAGCGTTACCCATGTCCGCTTGCCCCCAAATACCGTTGCACATACTGACCTTTCGCACACCCACACGCGCTTTGCCTCCGCTAATCTGGCGGCTTGAGGCGGCGAGCGATCGGCCCATTCGACCAACTCCATTGAGGAACCGGGAAATGCCCCAGAATAATTTGGCTTACGGCGTTCGCATTTGCTGCGCGGCTCTTCTGGGCGGATTGTTGCTCACGAGCGCAGCGTTGGCGACGCAGTCGACGCCTGTCGTGGCACCGAGTGCAGAGCGCAGTAGCGCGCCACCGGCATCGATCGCGCGCCCGAGAAATGAACTGTCCGATGCCGAGCCAGTCGATCCGGCGGAGCAGCGTCCAGCGGTATTTCCGCCGGCGCGGCCCGACCGACGCGGCCTTGCCGTATCCTGGCAACAGCGTGGGCCCGCGCCGACCCAATCAGCGCAGGTCAACGTACCGCCTGGAGACGAAGTCTGCGGCGCCATTCAAAGCATCGCCCCGCATCCATTAAACGCGAGCATCCTTTACATCGGCGCGGTAAATGGCGGCATCTGGAAGACCAGCAACGCCACGGCCGCGCAGCCCACGTGGGTCGCGCAAACCGCAGACCTGCCATCGCAGTCGATCGGCGCGATTGCATTCGACCCCACTGATGCGACCAACCAGACGTTGCTTGCCGGCACCGGACGCCTGGGCAACTTCGCGCAACGCGGCGATGACGAAATCGGCGTCTATCGCAGCATAGACGGCGGCGCCAACTGGAGCATGCTGGGCGGCGCGACATTGCTCGGCCAGAAGATCGTCGCCGTCGCTGCGCGGGGCGCGGTACTGATGGCCGCTTCCAACAATGGCGGGCTGTTCCGCAGTATCAACAGCGGTGCGAACTGGACACTGGTGTCGGGCAGCAACGGACTGCCCACCGGCGGTATTTTCGATCTGGTCGGTGACGCCGGCGACAACGCGCGTTTCTACATTGCGGTGCGCGGCACTGCGCCCAAGTTGCTGCGTAGCGACAATAGTGGCGCCAACTGGATCGATGTCACTACTGGAGTGACTGGCCTGGTCGCGACGACCAACAACATCAAGCTATCGGTCGGCGCCTCCTCGACGCTGTTCGCGGCCACAGTCGATACCGGCAGTTTGAACGGTGTATTCCGCAGCGCCAACCAAGGTAGCAACTGGACGGCAATGGATGTGCCGGTCATCCATCCTGGCGGGCAGGGCTTTCCGAATACGTCGATAGCGGCCGACCCGGCCAATGCCAATCGCGTCTACATTGGTGGCGATCGCATCAGCTCTGGTCCTTTCACCGGCAATCTGGTCCGCGGCGACGCCGCGCTGACAATCGGCACTCAGTTTGTGACGATCATGGACGGCAATGGGGGCAATACTTCTCCGCACGCCGACAGTCGCGACCTCGCGTTCGACGTCAATGGCAATTTGTTGGAGAGCGACGACGGCGGAATCTATCGCCGATCTTCGCCGACATCTTCGGCCGGCACCTGGGGATCTGTGATCGGAAATCTCAATGTCATCGAGGTGCACGACCTCGCCCAGGATCGCGTCGCCAACGTCATTTTCATCGGCACCCAGGACAATGGCACGCATATGCAGCAGAGCGCAGCCAATCTGCGCTGGACCTTGATCAACGGCGGCGATGGCGGTGATGTCGCTGCCGATAACGTAACCGTTGGGCCGGCAGCGAGCTTCCGTTATCTAAGCTCGCAGGGGCTGGGCGGCTTCAGTCGCGATCGCTACAGCAGCGCCAATGCTTTTCTCGGCAGCCTCACGTTGCCGACCATTGCCGATCCGCAGTTCGTCACGCCGATCGCATTGAACGCCGCCGATCCGGGGCGGCTGCTGGTTGGCGGCCTGAATACCATCTACGAATCCACCAACGTCACCACCGCCACTCCGACTCTGACTCCGCTGGGCGCGCCCGGTGCCAACCGCAACGCGATGACTTACGGTACCAATGCTGACAGCAGTGTCGCCTACGTAGGAAAGGGGGCCGCGGTGTTCAAGCGCTCGGGCAGTATCTTTGTTGCCACTGGCGCCCTGCCCGCTGGCGCCAACACCATCACCGATGTGGTGCTCGATCCCGGCAATGGACTGCGCGTTTTTGCCGTGGACGACAATCAGGTATTCCGTTCAATCAACGCGGGCGATACCTGGCAGGACGTCACCGGAAATTTGACCAGCGTCAGCTCGCTCGATTTCCGCACGATCGAGTACATCGACCAGGGCAGCAGCGACATCGTAGCGGTCGGCACTCGCTCTGGTGTTTTTACCACTGCGGCCGATTCGAACGTCTGGAGTCTGCTTGGCGCTGGTCTGCCTGATGTCCTGGTGTTCGACCTGCAATACGTGGCCACTAGCAACACGCTGATTGCCGGCACGCTTGGCCGCGGTGTCTGGAGCCACTCATTCGTGATCGAACTGCCGTTTGCCAACGGCTTCGAAAACTGACGCATCGGCGACGCAGGCAAATTCAATGCAACGCGATCAGTGCAACGCGTAGTCAATCGCGAGCCACTGATCTCAAGTTGCCAACGCCACGGGCGTGTCGCGCAGTCGTTGGCAGGCGCGGCGCGTGCGGCGAACCCAATAATTCTCAACGCGCTCTTCACACATTGACGTAGTCGCCACTGCCTCCAGATCACCGCAGGTTACGTAACTCCTCTCACGAGCCGCCCTTTGCCGGTCTCGATGGAGGAAACGAAATGAAGCCAACGACCCGCGCACTGGCAGCGCTGTGCGCAATGGTCTGGCACTTTCCAGCAGCCTCGAGCTGGCGTCCAGCTATCGCGAAGCGCTCGTCGTAATGAATGAGCCTTGCGCCGACAATACCGATACCTAAGCCTGGGTTTCTCCGGGGGATCACAGCAAGCTGTATCTGATTGCGAACTTCAATCCACTGCACGAACCCGGTCAGGGCAATCAGGGCCTGCGCGCCTGCAATGGCTATCGCTACGAGTTCCACATCGGCGAGGGCACCAGCCTGGAAGATCAGATGGTGTATCGCATCGAGTACAAGGTGGGCGAACCCGACGACGGCGTTCCCGGCGGGTCAGATCCACCGTTCGGTGGCAACGAGTTGCCATGGCAACTGACTGGCGCCTCGGAAAAATTCTCGATCTCCCGCATCAATACTCAACGACAGTTTTCAGTGATCGGCAGCAATCTCGATGTTGCCCCGAACAATCACGGACCGCAGACGGATCGACTGGTGTAAGGCCTGGGCGCGTTTCAAGGTTATGAATCGGGCAACAACACCAGCAGCAAAGTGAATCTGTAAGACGATGCGCTCGTCGCCTCGAAGTACATCCACAATCTGAGCAATGGTGGCCGCGCGTTCACTGGCCAACGCGACGATCCCTATTACCTCGATGAGAAGGGCATCTTCGATCTGTTCAACCTCTGCCGCGAAGGCTTGTTCAGCATCGCCGGTGCACGTGACACCCCGTGTGAAGACGAGTTCACTGGCTTCATTCAACGTGTTTACCGTGGCACTGGAAATTCCGATCGCCGATTTGTTTCCGAACAGCGCTCCGCAAAATGGTGTGCTGCAGGCCGATTCGTCCGACAGCCTGCTGCGGGTCTGGTTCAACATCAGCCGCCGCGAAAAGCAGAACGTCGGCGAGGACAACGTCGTCACCGGCTACGGCTACCAGGGCAAGTGGAAGCAAGTGGGCCGCAATGCGCTGCTACTGTTCAATGCCGGATTGGTCGGCACTTCACGCCAGACCAAGTACCTGCGTTCCAGTCCGATGCAGGACGTCAGCAACTTCGGTGCGGATATTCTGTTCCCGGTTTTGGTGCGCGATGCCGAGGTACTGGGCATCTACGCGGCGCCTGGCATCAATCCCGATACCGCGATTGGACCGCGCGTCGACATCATCAACGTAATCAATCTGGGCCGCCCCATTCCGATTGATGATGGCTGCACTGGTGAGGTAGTCACACTGGATTCGGCAATTGATTCGCAGTTCCCCAACGGTCGTCGCATCGATGGCGGTTCCGCACCCAACAAGGAACAGGTTGACGTCAGCGATGCGCTGATCAGCCTGATCGTCGCCGGCAATCCCGCCGCTGGTGCGGGCGACGGCGTGAACGGCAACGACAGGAATTACCTCACGGTGTTCCCGTTCGTAGCGCTGCCACATCATGGTCTGAATGGTGGCCATCGCGGCACCAACCGTTCCAGTAGCGACGCAAACCTGTCAGAGGACGCTCGGACCACACGCCAAGCAGGCCTGCGTCTGTGCATAGCCATTTCAAACCAGGAATTTCCCGATGAGACGCCCGCTGCTGATACCTTGTGTCGCGCTGCTGATCTGGGCCTGCAGCAGGACAACACTGCCGCCCGAAAACATAGCGTGGGCCGCGACAGTTGCAACCCGCGAATCACAGGCGCTGTACCTTGCTGACAGCGTTGGCTATGGGCCGCTCGAAGCGCGCCTGCGTGCAGTGCAGTCCGCCCTGGTTTGAGCGCCAGGGCGTGCGCACCCTCAGTGCCGCGATTGCACTCGCCGGGCTGAGTTGGTTCATTGAACGCGTGCTGTGAACGCGGGTCAACCGTTCGGTTAGCGCGCGCCGCGCTCAGGCCGCGCTCTACGCTGTCGATTCCGCCTCGAACAATTCAATCTTGACCATCAGCGCAGATTTACGTGGCTGGGCATTCATTGCCGAACGCGAATGGGGCGTTCGCTGACCGTGCGTCTGGCGGCAAGAAGGCCTGACGGAAAGTGAAAGCCTCGGCCGTCGGGCCCCCGCTGCGCAACAGGTCGAGCTTCGCGATCGCCTCGGTCATCGCGGGGCGATGACCCTTTGGTACCCACCAGAGAACAACGTACGCCTGTTTCATCCGTTCGAACCACTCCCTGCGACGGCGCATGATCTCAACGTGCGCAGCACCGTAGACATACTTGTTCAGCGACTCAACATCTCGCCACACTGACATGTTGACCAAGGTGTCCTCACCCAAGGGTCGCGCGGCCGTGGCATCGCCTTCCTCGGTTTGAAAGCGCCATACATAGCCGGGCGAACGCTCAGCCAAAGCATTGACGCGTTCGAGGTTGGCCACAAAATCTGACATGCTCGGCGAATCCAGCGGCTCCTTCATGATGGCAATGTTCAATTGGGCGAGTTCGTAAGCAGACATCATGGACTCCTTCTTGCCGGGCTGAAGCGATGACACGCGCCGAGCTGGGCGGCCGCCACACCGCCAAGTGGTATCGGGCCTGAGAGATTGCAAGTCGCATTGCATGCTTTGCTCCCGCTCGCATGACTGTTCATACCGAGGCAGCGCTCGCGCGACGACCTCGGCTTCAGCGTTGGCACGGCACTTCTCCGGGGATACGCTGCGCGGCGGGTCGCATCATTGGCGGCCCGCTTGCGCATTTTCCCGTCTGTACGACCAGTCGCAGACTTAGGGAAGGTCTGAATAAGTCACCACTTTGTCTTCGCCATACGGCTTATCGCTTGCCAAACCCCCAAAAAGCTGCGGTTTTTCGCCCCCTGACTCAGGGGGCTATCGCGGCTCCGGACTTGTTCAGATGTTCCTTAGGCGTTGCGCATAAATAATGTGGTCGGATTGCACCGGATTTTATCCCGCCTGCTCGGCGCCCAAAGGGGCGCGTAGTCGGACTACGCAATCCTTTGGGCAACAACGCAGGCGGGTTAAAAGTCCAGCAAGAGTCTCCCGTTCAAAAGAGGCGCATTATTTCTGCGCGACGCCTTAAAGACCGCGGACCCGGCAGGCGATCAGCAACAGGGCATACCCAATGATCCAAGACCACATCGCAACCGGCTGTGCAATCTTGACCAGGTCGAATTGCGCGGCGAGCGCGACCAGAAAAAGAACCAGTGAAATAATCCAAACGATCATTGTGGGGGCTTTGCCGGTGTTGTGCATTTTGTCGTCCTCTTGTTGGTGCAGCGGAGAAACTCGATTCGGCGTTACTAGTTGGTGGCGTGGCAGTCGACCTGTGTCGCTGCAACTTTTGTAGCCCTTAGCAGCAAGGGTTAAGGTTAGAGACAACTTCGATGCGCTGCGACAATCACTTCCGTGGAGCGGCGCACGTCGTTTTCTGTCGTCGACCAGTTGGACACGGAAATCCTCATTGCGGCCTTTCCGTGCCAGGTTGTTCCGCCGAGCCAGCACGTTCCGTCGCGCTGCACCAGGGTGATGACCGCACGTGTGGCCGCGTCCGCGTCGCGGAAACGGAGCAGAACCTGATTGAGCACCACATCATTGAGGATCTCGATTCCAGGTTCGAGCGCGAGCACAGCTGCAAACTGGCGCGCATGCGCGCAGCAACGTTCGACCAGGTCGGCGACGCCACGACGCCCCAGGTGCCGCAGCGTTGCGTAGACCGGGATGGAGCGGCCACGTCGCGAGAACTCCGGCACATACTCGAACGCATCGCGCTCCGCATGTTCTGCATGCTCGAGATACGCAGCGCGCACCGCCATGGTCTCGCAATGTGCGCTTGCATGTTTAACGATGACGATGCCGCAGTCATACGGAACGTTCAGCCATTTGTGCGCGTCGGTGGCCCACGAATCTGCCTGTTCAGCGCCGCGTGCAAGATGTGCGTGTTGCTTCGATGCGCGCGCCCACAGGCCGAAAGCGCCGTCGATGTGCAGCCACGCGCCGTGGGCATTGGTCAGCGCGGCGATTTCGTCGATCGGATCGAATGCCCCGGTATTGACGTTGCCCGCCTGCGCACACACGATGGTGGGGCCGCTGCAGTGCTGCAAAGTTTTCTGTAGCTCGGCGGTGATCATCCGTCCCTGCGCATCGGTGGCGACCTGCCGAGTATGCTTGACGCCCAGCCCGAGGTAGCGCAGTGCGGTGTGAATGGTGACGTGCGCTTCCGCGCTCATGACCACGTTTACAGCTGGCGCGCCATGAAGCCCTTCTGATTCCACATCCCATCCCGCATCGGCAAGCACCTTGTGGCGCGCCGCAGCGAGCGCGGTGAAGTTGGCCATCTGGCAGCCCGTGGTGAAACCCACGGTCGATTGCTCCGGCAAGCGCAACAACTCGGTGACGTAGCGCGCGGCGGCTTCTTCAACAACCGCCGCGAACGGGGATGTCGCGTAGATGCCGGGATTCTGATCCCAGGCCGACACCAGCCAGTCCGCGCCCAGTGCCACCGGATAACTGCCGCCGATCACAAAGCCGAAGTAGCGAGGCCCGGCCGACGCGATCACGCCCGCCTGCGCCAGCTCATCGAGATCAGCTATGACGTCAGATGCATCAACGCCCTCATCGGTCAGCGCTTTCGCTGCACCGGCACGCAGCTCCTCCAGCGACCCGGTCGCGCCGACGCGACGTGCGGGTAGTGATCGCAGGTAGGTTTTGGCCAACGCATGCGCCTGCTCCAGCACCGTTTCGTTTGCTTCGCTATCAGCCATTGCACACCTCTGATTTGCCCGTTGTTGAAGCGATACGTCGGTAAGACTCCATGAGTCATCGAAGGCCGGATAGAAAGCCTACAACCTACCGGCCCGCACCAAGCTTCAGGCCGATGGCCGAACCGCCAGCAACGCGAGCCCACCTGCGACTTCCACTACAAAAAACGCCAGGAGTGGCCCCTGTGGCAGGCCAAACTGCGGCAGCGCGAGCAGTCTTCCAAGCGGTTGCGCGAGCTCAAACATAGCCAAGAGATCGCCAAAGAGCGGCTGGCGGACACGAACCGCAGCCAAGACACAGAGCGAGGCAGTGGCGAGCCATACACCTACATACACGGCAAAGAGCTCGCTGTAACCATTCGGTGCGACCAGCGTGTACCCAAGTTCGGCAGCGATCGGTTCTGGGGAAAGTAAGGTGCGTATCGCGATCGCCCCGAAAACCAACGCAATGGAAATCAGCAGAACTTGGCGACCAACATTACTGCGAATCATCAGAGGCTCCATTCACTTGTTGAAGGACCAAGCGCTCATGCAGTGTTGATGGCCGGCTAGCTTTACCGCGAGGATCGCTGCTGCACGCGCTGGACGCTATCGGACTACACTGAGCGGCGTATGCCGAGTGTCTCCGACCCACTGCTGCCATTATGGTACGCGACCGCGCCGCCATTGCACGACCGTGTTTCGCTTGGGGCCGATGACGACCGCGCCACTCTCGTCACTGACGTCATCGTAATTGGCGCTGGCGTCACCGGGCTTTCCACGGCGCTGCACCTTGCCGAGCAAGGCGCTCGCGTGACGGTGCTTGAACGCGAAGGGCCGGGGCTCGGAAGTTCCGGGCGCGCCAACGGACAGGTGATCGCCGGATTGCAAAAGCCGCCCGACGCGTTGATCGCCGCCTACGGCAGCGAGAAGGGCGAACGGCTGGTCGACTTCTGCGGCAAGGCGTCCGATCTGCTTTTCGACTTGATCGCGCGACATGGCATCGCTTGCGATGCCGAACGCAGCGGCTGGGTACAGGCAACACGCTCGACCCGCGGCATGCCAGAGCTGGAGAAACTTGCCGGATCGTGGACGCGTCGCGGCGCGCCGGTGCGCATGCTCGATCGAGCGGAAATAGCAGCCATTCTCGGCACCGACGTGTACGCCTGCGGCTGGCTCGATGAGCGCAACGGAACCATCCAACCGCTGGCCTTCGTGCGCGGACTAGCCGCCGCTGCGGCGCGGCTCGGCGTTGCGATCCATTGCGGCGTAAACGTAACCGATATCCAGCGTCGCGACCAGCAGTGGCGGATCGCGACGAATCGCGGCGAAGCCCGCGCCGAGACGGTCGTTCTGGCGACCAATGTCTACACCTCGCAACTCAGCGGAATCCCAAAATCCCTGCTCGGCCGGTCCTACCTTTCCGCCTACAGCGTGCAGCTCGCCAGCGAGCCTCTGACTTTGGTGCAACTTCAGACCGTCCTGCCGCAGCATCATTCCTGCGGCGACACCGAACACCTGCGGCTGCGCTATTTCCGGCTTGACCGCGATGGTCGCTTCGTCATCGGCGGTCCAGGCTGGCTCACCGCTCCGCGCTCGGCATCTGCGGTCAGTTTTCGACTGCTCGAACGCTCCGCCCGCCGCATGTTCCCGCAATTGCGCGATACGCGATTCGAATATCGCTGGGCTGCGCGCGACACACTGACACCCGATCTGCTGCCGCATCTCTACGAACCTGCGCCGGGCTGTTCTCCGCGCTCGGCTACAACGGTCGGGGCCTCGCGATTGGCACAGCGCTGGGCAGCGTCCTTGCGCGCCGAGTGCTCGGCGAAACGCAGAGCGCGTTGCCTTATCCGACCACGCTTGCTTCATCAGTACCGCTCAATCTGCCGGCGGCGGTCAAGTTCTACCTGGGTCTTGCGAGAGACCGTTGGCGGCACTGATCCGGACCGGCGCAGAGTGGGGAAATCCATCCGAAGCGTCAGTCGTGCTTGAACCATTTTCAGGGTCGCGACAGTCGCCGCCTAGCGGGTCGCACGTGCGTAGGTTCGTAGCAGGCGCAAGAGCTGGGTCTTTTCCAGAACAAGTCGCTTGTTGAGGCCCCAGGGACTGCGCGCCTTCTGGTACTTGAGGTCGATCCACTTCTTTCTGGGACTCGAATGGCGAAAGGTTTCCCAGAGCATCGGGAGATAATCGTCAAAGGGCCCAAGCCCAACGATATGCTTGACGCTGATCCGCTCCGGATCACCCCGCTTGAACCGATAGGTGATGTAGAGCGAACTGCGCTTGCATTGGCAACTGCGACGCAGCAGGCGCTGATCCCACCCGCTCGGTGCCAATTCATCCCAGATGAACGCGGCAATGCTGCGTGAACTGCAGACTTTCAACCATGCGGGTCGATTGCCGCACGAGATGCATTGCCACCAGAAACTGGCCATGGCAGTAGTACCTAGGAAAGGTCTTAATAAGTCACCACTTGGTCTTCGCCACACTGCTTATTGCTTGCCAAACCCGCAAAAACCTGCGGTTTTTCGCCCCCTGACTCAGGGGGCTATCGCGGCTCCGAACTTGTTCAGAGGTTCCCTGGAGTTGAATTGGACACTATCGCGTGACAGCGGTTGGTTGCAACGAATAGCTTTCTTCGGCGTCCATGGCCGATTTCACAAGTTGCCTTTTCCGCTCTAGCGCGACCGCAACAATTCGCTGAGTGTCACAAAGCGATATCCCTTTGCCTGCAACTGGTCAATGACACTCGCGACCGACGCCAAGGAAGTGACTCCGCTGGAATACATGACGTGAAGAACAATGATCGAACCCGGCTGTACCTTGGACACAACGTGATTCACGATTCCTGACCTGCTCGCAGCGACTTCCGCGTACGAATCGGGTTCGATATCCCATGTGATTGTCGTGCGATGGCCTCGCGCGAGGACGTGTCGAAGCGCCAGAAAGATTGTTCCGTAAGGCGAAAAAGAATAATTTGTTTTCGTGTATCCAGCGGACCGAAGTTGAGCCGCCGAGGCCGGCTTGCCGGTGGCCGTCGGCTCGAACGAAAGGATATCGCTCTTCACGCAAGCGCTTCACACACAACCTCGGGATGACGCGTAGCAATGTGAGTGAGCGCTTGCGCGGCACCTGACGGCGAACGCCTACCTTGCTCCCACTCTTGGCGCGTACGTTTCGAGATATGCAGCGCCTCGGCGAACTGCGCCTGCGACAAGCCTGTGTTTTGGCGCGCTCGGGCGACCTCGTTGATCTCGACTTGCGTGACACGCGCAGCGGTCCCAACAGCCTTCATTTCAAGAATGGATTGAAGGAGCTTGAGACCAAGGGCCTCTCCAGCAGAGACACGCTTCAATGAAGTTTGACCAGGCATTCTCGATTTCCTTCTGAATGGCTTTCAACAAACCACCAGGGATTGTGGCCGTCACCGACTTGGCGTAAACGACGAGCAACCAGATTTCACCGTCGGGCAGACGCTTGAAAAGATGCCCACACGCAGAACATGCGCGCGCGCATCGACAGCGATGAAGGTAGACAACAATACAGCCGCCGCTTGGCCACCGTCGAGCCGGTATTCGGCAATGTCCGCCACAACAAGCGGCTGGACCGGTTCACGCTGCGCGGTAGAAGCAAAGTCGATGGCCGATGAAGCTGTACGCGCTCGTGCTCAAGATCGAGAAGTGGGCGAAATTCAGAAAGGCGGCGTGAAGTAGCAACAAGAACGCACCATTCGATGGTTGAAACGCGAGGGCAATGGTCAAACGCAATGACGAACGTCTTCAGTACTGCCAGGTACGGCAGCACGCCCTATCGCGCAGACGATTTGTGCTGGCTTCGCGAGCGCTCAGCGCGCGTGAAAAGGGGGTTTTCTACAGCTTCAACGACGAGCGTGAGCTGCTGCCGAAAGCGGGAGCGACGTAGGAACGACGCTGCGGAGGCAGTCTGCTGCCCGCCTTGGCTAGTGTGGTGTTGCACCCTATGCGACACATAAAATCGCGTCCTCGACCCCGTGGCTTCGTTGCGAATCTTGCCAAGGCCACCAGCCTTGGCGGCAATTCGCGCCTCGCCTCGGGGCCGAACCCATCCATTTTATTTGCGCCGCATAGTGTGCAACACCACACTAGGTTGGTTCCGCAGTCGTTCCACCCAAATAGGCCACCAGCGCGAGTTCTTGGTCCAAAGTGACAAGTCTCGTCAGGGCAGTCACGGCCTTGGCCTGCTTGACGCGATCGTACTCGAACGCTCTCAAGACTCTCGGTAGGATAAGCTCAAGATAGATGGTATATGCCCCCATAAACCAGTGAGGGGCCAGCCCGATACGCATGTGCACTGCCCCGATCCGCAGACGGGAAGCCAAATACGCGGCGCCATACTCTCCCTCGGTCAGGCTGATGAAGTATTGCCGTTGCAGTGCCTTCACCCTGGCAAGGCTGGAGTCGTCAGGGAAAAAGCGCCTCAACTCCGGGATCTGCAACCAGCGAGCGTAAAGTTCGTCCATCACCTGGTCGGCATAGCCCCGGGCCACCGGAAGGAGTTCACGGAGGATCGCCTCATCCGTAAGACTGAAACCAACAAATGCCTTCCGACGCTCCCATGCATCTTCAGACACCGATCGCTCGTAGGGATCGACGCTCTCGTGATTCATAAACCTCAAGCCTTTATAATCTGCAATGCGGCCTGCGGCCTAACGAGGCTGTAGAAATACCGATGCTGATCTTGCTTCGTTCTGACAGCGAGTGCAAGGGAGTTGATCATGGCGCGCTACCAATTTGTCGGCATGTGCCCGCGGCTGTTGCCGGTGGTGCTGGAAGATCAGTCGGTGCCGGGGTCGTTTGCGCATGTGGGTGAGTGACGACTGCTTGCGCACACCGCCACAAGAACTGCGCGATCACACTGCGCTTCACGCATGCACTCTGCATCAACGCGCCTGAAAACACCCAAGCGCCCGCAAACGCGCACACCGGGGCAGCAGAGAAAAAATTATTTCCTTGAGGGCGCGCGACGCGCGCTCAAAACCTGGCTCGTCCAACAAACGGTTCAGATCGCGGCTGCGCGCGATCAAACTTTATTCGTTAGGCGTCACCTCGGGTACTTTCGGCCAATCTGTTTGCCGGACACGCAGCCAGCTAGGTGAACCAGAGCGACTACCTAAATGCTGCGGGGTCGGAGATGTACTCAGGCTCTTGCAGCCCCCGTCGGACTATTTCGACGTTTCGAGTCAGCAGCCCGTGGAACGGGTCGCCAGGTTTGTGGATCCAATACTGGATCACTCCATCCGGCGCCAGCCGAATCGTGTAGCAACTCTCCTCTTCCTGAATGGATTGCACGCTGATGCAGAGCGAGTCTGCGCTTACCTTCCAACTCCCTACATCCTGGTAATTGACCGTCCTGCGCGAATGGGTGTCGCGACCGATGAAGGTGCCGTCGGGGCCATAGTAGTCGTAGTAGGTGATGTAAGGCTTGATGTCTTCGGAACGTTTTCGGAAGGCGTTTACATGGGTGTTCCCAGACAACAACTGCACCAGCGCCGGCCCCTCCATTGGCTGAGCGGTCTCGGCTTGGCTCGATGACAACTGCATCGACCTCAGAGCTGCTTTCCTAGCCTGCTCGTTCTGTCGTCCTGCGTTTTGGCTGTCTGAGTAGAACATGTCAGTGCAGGCAGCTGTCATCAATGCCAACTGCAGAGCTATGGCGCCAGCAACGCGCGGTCCAAGCAACGAAGAGTTCATAGGTGATTGTGCATGTTTGCGCTGCGGTTAGCCGGAATCGCGTTCAATCTAGCCGCCCACTTGAGCGGTGCCAAGAGATACTTCTTCGGGAGCGGCGGGTGGCGGATGTTTCGTGACGCCTAACGAGGCTGTAAAAAAGTGGTCCTGATCTTGCTTCGTTCTGACAGCGAGTGCAAGGGAGTTGATCATGGCGCGCTACCATTTTGTTGGCATGAGCCCGCGGCTGTTGCCGGTGGTGCTGGACGATCAGTCGGTGCCGGGGTCGTTTGCGCATGTGGGTGAGCACGACTGCTTGCGGGCCATGGGCGCGCGTCGTCACGAACGCCAAGCAGCTTGGCTGGCGCCCTGCACCAGGGAGGGTTACTGCCGGGAGGCTGATCGAAGCAACGCGATGCGCGCTCAGCGACGGCGCATGCTCGGTCGATGTTGTTGAAGGCGGTATTTCTCGCTAACTCACAAGGGATCATCAGCTCGCGATCGATTGAACGGGCGGGCCCGGACAACGTGTTGTTCATTGCGATTACCGGCGACGCCAAGCCGCACCTTATGACGCGCCTGATTCAAATTCGCGCATACCGCCACAAGAACTGCGCGATCACACTGCGCTTCACGCATGCACTCTGCATCAACGCGCCTGAAAACACCCAAGCGCCCGCAACCGCGTGCACCGGGGCAGCAGCCAAAAAATTATTTCCTTGAGGGCGCGCGACGCCCGCTCAGCACCGGGCTCGTCCAACAAACGGTTCAGATCGCGGCTTCGCGCGATCTTATCTTATTCGTTAGGCAACACCTCCACCTCAACACTCAGATGATCTCCAACGATTTGGCTCCGCCCGGAACTGCGTCGATCGCGAGTCGTTGATCCATGCTCGCGAGTCGGCCACCATGCGCTCGGGCTAGTGCGAGAAGATAGCTGTCCGTGACTCGCGAGTGGCTCGAAAGGAGTGCCGTGGCGATGTGTGAATCGTCAACGATGCTGATCTTGTCGGGCCAAAACTCGTGCCCTGCGAGGGCACGAATAGCGGCAAGAGACGGGGCAACAGTACTCGGAGGGCCGGGCGAATTGGGGTACTTCGGGTGTCCGACGATTCTGAGGAGCCCGTTCTCAGTAATCGGGCAAGTGGCGAAGCTCTTCCTGCCTACGCGCGCAAACCAATCGTGAGCCTGATCATGCTGGAGGTGCGCTGGGTCGATCAGCGCGATCAGAACGTTCACGTCGAGCAGATACTTCGTCACGGCAGCTCGTCTCGAAGCAGATTGACGAGTTCGAGGGTCACGGGAGAGCCACCCTTTCGTGTCGGCAGAAGCGGCACTCCATTGCGGACAGGCCGCACAGCCCGGATGCCCTTGTTGAGCCCTAGGCGGGCAAGCACGGAGATCACCTCGCCGACACTCTTGTGCTCTCGCTCGGCAAGGTGCTTGGCAGCTGCAAGAACATCATCGTCAATGGCCAGCGTCGTACGCATGTATGACTCCTCGTAGAGAGTGATGCTTTGCATCATACATCACGCATCAAATGGGCGCCAAGGGTCGTCCCGAGGCATGCGCCGCTTCGTGTTGCCTAACGCGGCTGTAGAAAAAGTGGTCCTGATCTTGCTTCGTTCTGACAGCGAGTGCAAAGGAGTTGATGATGGCGCGCTACCAATTTGTTGGCGTGAGCCCGCGGCTGTTGCCGGTGGTGCTGGACGATCAGTGAGTGCCGGGGTCGTGTGCGCATGTGGGTGAGTGACGACAGCTTGCGCGCGACGGGCGCGCGTCGTCACGAACGCCAATCAGCTTGGCTGGCGCCCTGCACCAGGGAGGGTTACTGCCGGTAGGCTGATGATCGAAGCAACGCGATGCGCGCTCAGCGACGGCGCATGCTCGGTCGATGTTGTTGAAGGCGGTATTTCTCGCTAACTCACAAGGGATCATCAGCTCGCGATCGATTGAACGGGCGTGCCGGGACAATGTGTTGTTCATTGCGATTACCGGCGACGCCAAGCCGCACCTTACGACGCGCCTGATTCAAATTCGCGCATACCGCCACAAGAACTGCGCGATCACACTGCGCTTCACGCATGCACTCTGCATCAACGCGCCTGAAAACGTCCCAGCGCCCGCAACCGCGTGCACCGGGGCAGCAGCCAAAAAACTATTTCCTTGAGGGCGCGCGACGCCCGCTCCAGACCTGGCTCGTCCAACAAACGGTTCAGATCGCGGCTGCGCGCGATCAAACTTTATTCGTTAGGCGGCGACCTCGACGTACTCGACCACGCTCGCTGCTGGCGGTGGCGGCAGCCCATCTTCGCGAAGGCCTTCAAGATGAAATGCAATTGCTTCTCGAATCTCGCGCTCTATTTCCTCCAGCGAACCTCCGGTGGCGACACAACCTGGAAGATCGGGCACATACGCCGAGAAGTTGGATTCCGCTTGCTCAATGACGATGGCGTAGCGCATGGGGCTTACCTCTGTAAACCAGCTTGCTTGAGAATGCTCAAAAGTGTACCAGTTGCCAAATCATGGCTGGGTTTGCCGGGAAGCGTCACCCGACCAGGCTTGCTGGGATGCTTGAATTGACGATGACTTCCGCGAGTTGCGGCCAAGAACCAGCCGTCGTCATGCAGCAATTTCAGAACTTCACTGACCTTCAAGTGCTTAGCACCTCTGAGAACTCAAGCACTCGCCGCCTAACGTGGCTGTAGGAAAAGTCTATCCGCGAAAATACCAGCAATTTTCGGAGGGCCTTCGACACCGACCCAAACGCCGATCGTCGATTTTGGAGCGTCTTGTGAGGTCACATCCTATCCGTTTCGCCGAGTAGCTCAGCCGCTGGAGTTTTTCTACAGCCTCAACGAGACTGTAGAAAAAGTGGTCCTGATCTTGCTTCCTTCTGACAGCGAGTGCAAGCGAGTTGAAGATGGCGCACTACAAATTTGTCGACATGAGCCCGCGGCTGTCGCCGGTGGTGCTGGAAGATTAGTGGGTGCCGGGGTCGTTTGCGCACGCAGTGCATCATCTGGTCGGTACGCTGGATCTTTCCGATTTCAATACGCACTATTGCAACGACGCCAAGGGCGCGACGGCGCATGCTCCGTCGATGTTGTTGAAGGCGGTATTTCTCGCCAACTCACAATCGATCATCAGCTCGCGATCGATTGAACGGGCGTGCTGGGACAACGTGTTGTTCATTGCGATTACCGGTGACGCCAAACCGCGCCTTACGACGCGCCTGATTCAAATTCGCGCAGGCTGACCTCCAACCCGCGCGATCAGACTCCGCTTCACGCAAGTACTTCGCATCAACGCGCCTAAAAACACCCGAGCGCCCGTAACATTGCACACCGGGGCAGCGGCCAAAAATGTATTTCCTTTGAGCGTTCGACTGCCGCACAGGACCGGGCTCGTTCAACAAACGGTACAGATCGCGGCGGCGGGCGATCTAACCTGATTCGTTAGGTGTCATGGCTCGTGCTTTCGGTGATCGTCGCATCCCTCAATCTGTCACGACACCCAGGTTTGTGATCCTATCCGCGAGTGAGCACAAACAGTAGCCAGAGCCCTACGACTATGACCCCGTAAAGCCCGAAGGCGCCCAGCGCGAGCAGTGGCGCGAGACGACGCTCGGGCTCTGGAGTGACTTCGCGCGGATAGCCGCGGAGAAACACGAGGTGTGCGGCATAGGCGAGCGGGATGCCGGCGACGACATCGGCGACATAGTGCTGTTTGGTGTACAGCGTCGATAGTGCCACGAGCGAGGCCCACACTCCGGCGGCGAACCCCACGCCACGATGGACGCGGTGACAGGTGAAGGCCGCGAGAAAGCACTGCGCGACGTGCAGCGAGGGGAAGCAGTTGTACGGCTTGTCCGAGTCATAGATGATGCGCAGGGCTACGGCTGAGAACCCATCGCCTGTCACCTCGGCATGTTCCGGAGCGGCGGTTGGGTAGATCAGGAACGGAAGTTGTCAAGGTAGTGGTCGCCGCGAGGATGTGAGTCAGGCTGCTTTGAGTGTTGCGTTTTGCTCCTTCAATTCAGGCGAATTAGGGTTGAGGTGGACGGCGGTTTCGTAGTGCCGATTACGCGTGTGTTTCGACCAACGATTTGGGTGGGCTTGGCGTGCGAATTCGTAAACCGCCTTGCGGGCTTTCAATAGTTCCTGGTCCATCAGCGACGCGCGCAACCCGGGCAACTGACCAGGCCGCGGGAACAACTGAACCCAGCGTTTGGCCACCTCCGGATCTGACCAACCCAAAGCCAATTCCAGCAAAATCTGCACAACTACATGCAGGTGATTGCTCATCACCGCATACGATGCACATGGAGGTGCAAGTGGTGCGAGAGGCAGGATGCCGGGAGCGCCCCCAGATGCAGACCGCGAAGATTTCCCCCACCTTGCGCAGCCGGCCTTCCACCCACTGCCGGCGGTACTCGAACGAGCGACCGGTACAACTGTCTTCACCGCACAGAAAGGCGCGGCGCACGCAGCGCGATACGCAGTGGAACACGCCGGGAACGCCAAGAGGAACCAGTGTGCAACGCGGATAGGTCATGCCGCAAAGATTGCCATCACAGATTGCCAACGCGCACCGGCTATTGCAGTCAGACTGCAGTCAGATCAGCGCGCGACGAGGGCTAGAATTTTTCGGAATCGTGGGCGTCCTGGACTCTCTTGACTGAGTTCTCGACGCCTGCTGCTGCGTTGCTCAACCCCACCCGAAAACCTTGCTCACGCCCTCAGCCGAGCAAACTTGTACGCCATGCGTGGCGCGCTCCCGTTCAACTTTGTCGCGCTGTGAAAGTGTCACGCGCCACGCGTGCCTTCGATGCTTCCACGAATTTGACTGCCGGGTCGAGGTTGGGCGCGGTTGGGTTCGCTCGTTGGCGCGCTTGCGCCAAACTTGCGCCGGGCATCACATCGCGCGTTGCCGGGCGGCGGATTGACAATTTGTCACTGAAAAGCAGACGGCCGCTGCAGCCCGGAATTCATGGGTTTTGTACTGCCAGGTGTGGACGCGCACGGGCGGCTGTTGAATGGGCGCGGGCCTTAGACCCACATGCCGGTGTCCCGCGCCTGACATACAGACGAGCGACCATGCAGCGCTGACTCGCCGACTACACACGATCACGTCTGCGCTAAGGTAGGCATTGTTTGACCGCATCAGTATTTACGGGCGCCCGGCGCTCAC
>Ga0163150_10003653_pt1 | contig 21382 bp, 17 predicted proteins | sample OliLakLV19P2IB_FD_148628 | JGI IMG/M metagenome (GOLD analysis project Ga0163150, IMG submission 148628) | Freshwater microbial mat bacterial communities from Lake Vanda, McMurdo Dry Valleys, Antarctica - Oligotrophic Lake LV.19.P2.IB | ecosystem: Environmental > Aquatic > Freshwater > Lake >...
CGCTGGAGAGAAGCACGAGGATAACCACCGAGACGAAGGCGCCCATCAGGTAGATGGCGCGGCTTGCGGATTGTTGCGCCTCAAACTGTCCGCCGTACGTGACGCTGTAGCCATATTTCTGAACGATTGGAGTTACCACATCCTCGACACGCGCGACAAGGTCGCCGGTATTAAATCCATCCGCAACATTCAACGAGACCACGGCCTTCCGCCGTCCATTTTCCCGTTGAATGCCGAGCGCCATGTTCTCCGGTCCTATGTCAGCGATTTCCTCGAGGCGCACCTGCGCCCCCTCCTGTCCGATCAGCAGAAATTGCCGCACGTCTTCGATGTTTCCGCGGCTGTCCGGATGCAAGCGCACAATAATCTCATAGCGGCGGACGCCTTCATTGACGGACGCGACCGTGACTCCGTTAAATGCCGTTTCCACTTGCGCCGCCGCGCCCGCGGGCGTGAGGCCCCAACGTCTGAGATCCTCGTGACGATAGCGGATGGGGAGCGATTCGACTACCGCTTCCCGGTTGGCGAGTATGTCTCGCGCCCCGGGCACGTCTTGCAATGCGGATTCGATCTCCTTCGCAATTTGTCGGAGCGTATCAAGATCATTTCCGAACACGTTGATGGCGATCGCAGCCTGGGTTCCGGACAGCACATGAGAAAGCTGGTGTCCGATGGGCGAGCCCACCTCGGTCCTGATGGAAGGCGCGTCTTTCAGCACCGCGTCGATCTCGCGCCGGATTTTTCCCTTGGTGTGCCCCGGATGAACCGTGACAACGATTTCGCTTCGGTTCACGCCGTGTGCATGCTCGTCCCGCTCGGCCCGGCCCGTGCGGCGCACGACGGCGTTTACACCCTCTATTTCCGACATTCGCCGCTCAACACCTTTTACCATCCGATCACTCTCTTCAAGCGACGTTCCCGGCGGGGCATCGGTAAATACGGTGAACGTGCCCTCGTTAAATTCGGGCAGGAAGTCGCTGCCATAGGTCGAAGCGAGCAGGAGCGTGGCAACAGTGGCCATCGCGGTGAAGGCCAATACCGCGACGTTAAAGCGAAGGGCTAACCTAAGAAGAGGTTCGTAGGCGCGCTTGAGCCAGCGAACGAGCGCTCCTTCCTGTTCCGCGTGTTTCATGTCCGTGCTCAACAGTAGCTTACATAGAGCCGGCACGACCGTGAGCGCAACGAGGAGCGAGGCAAGAATTGACACGATGTATGCCAGCCCCATGGGCTGGAAAAAACGGCCCTCCATGCCTTGCAAAAAGAGCAACGGGACAAACACCGCAACGATTATTATTGTAGCGAATACCACCGAAGATCGAATTTCATTGCTGGCCTCGAAAACAACGCGGACCTTCGGCCTGCGAAGTTCTTCTGGTAGACGCGCATTCTCCGCCAGCCTTCGATACACGTTTTCCACATCAATGATGGCGTCGTCCACAAGCTCGCCGATTGCAATCGCCAGGCCCCCAAGGGTCATTACGTTGATGGTCATTCCGATCCAATCGAGGAAGAGCATCGCGACGGCAATAGACAACGGAATTGCGGTGAGCGTAATCAGGGTAGTGCGGACATTGAGCAAGAAAAGCACCAGCACGACCGCCACGAAGAGCGCGGCGTCCCGCAGGACATGGAGCAGGTTCGTGATTGACAGGGTAATGAATTCGGACTGTCGCATCACATGCCGATCGAGTTCGACGCCCTGGGGCAATGCCGCTTGGAGATCGTCGAGTACCCTATCAATATTCTTCGTGATTTCCAGCGTGTTGGTGAAGGGGGCCTTCTTTACTCCGACAACGACCGCGGGATTGCCTTTTGACCCACCCGTACCGCGAGGCGGAGCCGGCGCCAGTATTACGTCCGCCACCTGACCGATGGTAACAGGACTTCCATCGTCATATTTCAGAACAGTGTCCTTGATGTCCTGCTCCGAACGGACACGAGCGGCCTGACGTAGTGGAATTTCGATGCCTTGCACGTTGGCGAGATATCCGGCGCTCGCGGTGCTGTGGGCTTGGGCGGCTGCCCTTGTCACATCTTCCACGGATAGGTCATAGAGGCGCAATGCGTCCGGCCGGATATTTACCTGGTATTCAGGTAATTCCCCGCCAATGGCGACCACTTGCGCCACTCCTGCGACGCCGAGAAGGCGCTGGCGCAGATCAAATTCTCCGAAAGCGCGCAACTCCAACGGCGACCAAACGCCTTCCGGCGATGACAACGACATGAGCATTATCTCGCCGGTGATGCCCGTGATCGGCGCTATCTCCGCATGCACCTGTTCCGGCAATTGCTCAAGGACGATGGCCATACCTTCGCTCACAACCTGCCGCGCGCGGTAGATATCAGTACCCCAATCGAATTCCGCCCAGACAAGACTCAGCCCCATCGCGCTGCTGCTTCGCACGCGCCGCACACCGGGCAAGCCGTTGACGGCGCTTTCGATTGGAAAGGTGACGTACTGTTCGACTTCATCCGCGGCGAAGCCACCAGCCTCCGTCAACACGACCACGGTTGGCGCGTTGAGCTCGGGAAACACGTCTACCGGCATGCGCATCATTGAAAACACCGACAGACCGACGACCATCGCCGCCAGTATCAGAACGAGGGCCGAATTATCGAGGGAAAACGCTATTAGTTTCTTCAACATGCGTGTTTCTCTCAGTGGTTCTTATGCAACCCGCCGTCGGCGTGATAGTGGTATCCGGGCGGAGCCTGTTGTCCCGAACTTGTCAGTTTCAATGCATAGACGCCGTCGAGGACGACTTCGTCGCCTTCCTTCACGCCACTCTTGAGCGCAATCCATCGTCCATCGCTTGCGCCGAGGTCTGCCAGCACGCGAAGAGCACGATCCGGATCCTTTGGGTCTCGCCGGTAGAAAACATGTTCAAGTCCATCCTGAATAACCGCCGACGCGGGAATGGCCCATTGTTTGGGGGCCTCATCGGTCAGAGTGACTTCCAGAAACCCGCCAACGCCAGCCTTGGCCCAAGGTGCAATTGTGTCTGGAGTGACGTAGAGCGACAGTGTCCGGTCACGCTCATTCGCGGTAAGTCCAAGCGCCAACCCGCCGGACAAGGCGCTCTGCATATCCACGCTGCTGCCCTGCGGTGGCACGATGCTGGCCAACTGCCCCTCGCGGTAAAGCGTGATATCGGACTGTGGAGCCTCGGCACGAAAGCGGATTTTTTCGGGGCGAAGTATCGTCAATGCCAATTTTCCTTCTTCCAGCCACCCGCCGTCGTTCGCTGCCAGCGTTTCTACAATGCCCGTGTATTGAGCGCGGACAGCAAGCACGGAAATTGAACGCCACACTGCATCCACTCCGTTTCGTTCACGTAGCTCCTCGATGGAAAAACCCGTTACCGATGAAAGCGCGTTAAGCCGGGACGAGTAGTGTTCATGGGCCTCGCGCAGCCCCGCTTCCAGTGCGCGTGTTTCCGCGTCGAGCCGGGGCAGGCTGTTCCGCAATATGGAAACTGTCGATTCCAGTTCCGCGTTGCGGACATTTACCGAGGAAAGGTTCTGAAGGCGTTCTTCTTGCCTCTCCATTGAAGATTGAGCTTCCTTCCGGCGAGCGAGTGCCACTTCCAACCCGGCTTGCGCCATGGTAATATCACCTTCAGCCTCCACCGCTTCGTGCTGAACTTGACGCCATTGCGGCGAATCAATCGTGAAAATCACTTCACCGGCCTTGACCGTCTGGAATTGTTCAACCTGAAGGTCGATCCGGCCACCGAGAACTGCGCGATATTCCTGGCGCGCTGTCGGAAGTAACTCGAATTGACCTGGCACGCGCCTGGTCTCGGCCACGACACGCTGCTGTACCTGTGCAAAGGTAATGCCGAGGTTATCGCGAACTGCGGGCGGAATCGGTATCCCGCCCTTTGGTGGAGGCATCTGCGCGGACGCTGCATCCACCCGCGCAACTTGCGATTGATCAGATTGCGGCGGCGCACAACCCGTCGCGAGACTGGACATATGAACGGCCACTGCCAGGAACAGCCGCCGCCGATTGATTTGTATGATCAATGCTCGACCTCCACGCTCGCCGAAATGGCCGTTGCGTCTGACGCGACCACGGCGGCAAGCCGCGATACCGCGAGCGCTTCCGCCAATGCGGCGTTCAATAGTTCTTTTTGGGTTTCCAGCATTTGAGTAAGCGTTTCATAAAGGAGGAGAATATCGACCTCGCCGACGTTCATCAGGGCCAGCACTTCGCTCATTTGTTGGTCAATAACTGGCACTACCGATTCCATAAGACGCGTGCGTTGCGCGCGGCTCCCCGCCAGAGCGGCCCGCGCTTGCGCAACTTCGGCAATCAATCGCTGATACTCCATCTCGAACTTCGCGCGGGCAATATCGCGCGCGCCGGCCGCTTCTGCGATACCCTGTCTGTTCGCATTCCAGACAGGCAAGGGGAACCCGAATCCCAGCACGAAGGAAGATTCGTCTTTCTCTTCGGTGTAAGTGGGTGAAAATGTCAAGTCGGGATATTGTTTTCGGAGTTCCACTTTGAGCCGATCCTCAACGCTCTGGTACTCCGCGCGAACACGTTTAATGGTGGGGTGCTCGTCCAACGCGAGAATGTCAACTTCTGGCGGGTACACGATGCTCAACTGGGGAACAAGCTCGACGGCGGCATCCGGAAGCAGTCCAAGCGTCTGCAAGAGGGATACACGCCGCTCCGCCTCGTTGGCTCGCTCACGGTCGCGTTCGGCTTCCTTGCGCATTTGTTCGATCATAAAGAGCCGCGCGTTGGACGATGGTAGCTCGCCCACCTTCGCGAGCGACTCAGCCGTCTGGGCAAAGCGGCCAAGGAGTGCGAGATATTCATCCAGTAACTTGATGCGTTCTTGAGAAGCGCTCCAATGCGCCCAGCCATTGCGCGCTTCCTCCAACACGAATAGCTCAGCTTCGGCGACGCGCAGGATATGCGTATAATATTCGGACTGGTGAAGTTTTTTCTCGACGCGCAGCCGGCCGGAAACCGGGACGGTAATGCTCAAGGAGCCGATACTAATCCACGAGCGCGCGATTTTACGCACATCCCAGGTATAGGTCTTTTCCCCCTCGCCCTGTCCTACGGTTACCGATTCAGTCGTATTCTCTGTCACTTCCTTCCGGCCACCCGAGACGTTCAGTTCCGGATCCACCCATCGCCCCGAGGTTTGTGCAATAGCACTTGCCTGCTCCATCTCGATCCGGGCGATTCGCAGGTCCGGGTTGTACCAAAGCGCTACCGCCAGACCTTCGTTCAAGTTAAGCCCATCGCTCGTATCAAAAGTTGGAACGGATTCCGCCGACGCTATTGCGAGGGCATCCGCGTAGGCACGGACCGGCGCCACATCCACCGGGCGTTCCTTGAGAGACAATTTGATTTCAGGCAGGTTCAGGGGCCGAGGCGGTAGATGTTGACAGCCCGCAAAAATGAGCAACAGGCTCGGAGCAATGATCCCCGCTGGGCAGATATACCGCATGTGGTTCCTCTCGTCAAGCGAATAGGCGCGGGTTCACCACGGCAAGAAGCGCGGGAACGCTGACACCCAGGAATTAAGCTAGCAACAACTCGCGAAGTGCTAACAAAATGGGGGTCCGCGGAGGGAAGGGAAACTGAGGCATGGCGCCGATATCGGCGGGGGGACCCTGACTTCAATCGGTTGAAATGGCTTCGTAAAAACCAGCCGATCCAGAACGGGAATCAGGGTCGGCAGTATGTTATGAATACTGCCAGATCGGTCTCGATAAAGACTGTGATCCGTAACGCTGTGAGCATGGACATCATTTTGATCCGGGAAGTCGTGTTCTGAAACGCCGGAACTATCAGGCCGACCCGGCTTTTCCGTGTCATGATCGTCGTGGTGATGAGTCAGACCATCTTCATGGTCATGTTCATGCGTCAGACTGCCGGTCCCGGTTTCGTGGGGCATAACACGATGGTGATCGATTGCCACATGAACCGGAAGTACCGCCGCGTGGGTTACAGCAAGTAGGATCGTCAACGTAATTTGTATAACGTGATTCACAATCATAGGCTATGGCATTGTAACGTGCAATGTCAACGGAGAGCAAGGTCGTAAGCGCGATGCATATCCGTCCGGTTTCGTCGATGCCGCAAACATTGAGCGACGCATCGGGTGCAATACGGCCTTCAATGCTCGTTTTAGTCGTATTCATAGTCGAATCACGGGCATGCGGGAGGGCGCGCGTCCCCGCGCGCTGGTCCAACCCAACGGGAAAAAAAGAACCAGCCGACTTCGCCCGCGTCGCACGCATCCTGCAAGACGCGGGTTACCGAGGCTACCTTGTGCTCGAATACGAAGACGACGAAAACCCCAAAGAAGCCATCCCGCGCCATATCGATACTCTGCGCAAGATTATTGGGAGATAGCTGCCTTCGACTGCGTTCTCTATTCCCTATTTAGTCAAATATAATCCATTGACAGCTCGGAGTATAAATGCGACTCCAACGCACCAGAGTTGGTGCATGAACAATTGGGTGACTGGTTTCTGTATTGCTGTGTTTGGGGTTTTGCGTAAAATGGACCGAAGAGGGTGTAGTATTCCCATTCGCCGGGGCTCACGACGGCTTTCCTTGGCATGAACTTTTCGTTAACGATCAAGCTATATATCAGTATGACGTTTGCGAAAATGAGGGTACTGTTCTGAATTTAGCAGCACCAATGGATGTAAACGTCGATATACAGTTTCCGCTATCACAATAGCGGAGAACAGGAAATCAACCAATGCTTTCCTTCAAACCAAAGTCTGGTGCTTGTGCTTTTGTAGTGATGTCTTCCATGATCTTTTTTGGCATGAGCGACGCACCTATGCCGCAGGGGAGTGCATCGGCCAGTTCCGCGCAGCAGACAGACATCTTTGAACAAATACGACAAAAACTTGTAGGCAAGACTTCATTCTTTCCCAAGCTCAAAGATATGACTCGAGACGTCCCGGAATTAGTAAAGCACATTACAAGTTGGCTGGATTCATCCCCTGAATTTAAAGATCCCAAAGTTCGCAATAAGGCCTACGACCTTCTGAGACATGAAAAGGTGGCATCCGATCCTGCTGCCGCAGCCGCATTGCTGAAGGGGTTGAATGAATCGTCAGAAATGACCCGAGTCACCTGCGCATGGGGGTTGAAATACGCTCCTGCCGGAATGCGCTATGAAGTACGTGCGGCTATCCGCAAGGCGCTAGCGGAACAAACATTTTCGGATTCCGCGAGAAATATGATTAACCGGGAGTTCGGTTTGGACGAAGAAACAATGCCATTTGTTCCCACGTCACCGATAGATAGAGAACTATGGGCAGTCATATCTTTACCCAGACTTGACCGGTCCGATATTGCAGATATTGCCACAGAATTTGGCACGGAGGAGCTTGTTGCTAAGATCAAGGATTGGCTTGATCGTTCCCCGCCTGTTCTCAATCCGCAAACAAGATTGAACGCATACGCGGCATTGACAGTTCCACCCCTTACCGATAGCCTCGACTGCATATCGCTGCTAGGATCAGGGATTCAACGTGAGGAACCCGAAGTGCAGATTACATGCGCGCGTGGACTTCTTGGCGTGGCCAAAAAACATCCCGATCTTATACTGAGTACATTTGCCAATTACTTGGAAAATGGGGTGCCGAATCTTGAAGCAGATTTGCTTTTATTCGAGAAAATATATACTGCAGCGCTACCTCTCACTCCTCGTGTCGCCAAAGCTGCCGCAAATCGAATATCCCAGTTTCCTGCAGATCTAAACCACTCTTCATACTGTGCCGCGCTTATACTAGCCGAATTGGAAATGCCAGATGTAGTTGCTACCTTCAAAAATATCAACGACGTGAATGTTTTAAAGGGCATTGCATATGGGATAAATCGCTGGCCCTCTCGACCTTCCCCTGACAACACTCCATCTCAAGCTGATTTGAATCTGTTACGGGAGTTCATTTTCACGCTTATGTTAAACGAAGACCCGAATATTCGAGAATGCGGATTAACTGCCATATGGGGCGCCATGGGGGGCGACCCTTACGCGCGCACACCTGAACAAGCGACAATAAATAAGCTGATCGTTGATACAGTGAGTCAAGCCGAAGTATTAACCAATACTCCGGCAGGCGTAAAAATGATTCGAATACTCAAAGCGTCGTTTGACGAAAATTACTTTCTAAAATCAAAATCGGCAATTCGGTCTGAGCTACCAGATATATTCAATCGTAATAAGTAATATTGAAACCGGTTCTTACTTTTTCTCACAGGGAATTGATGGGACAAACTACGATTTAGCGCAAATATGGGACAGTCACCTATTTATTGACTTTCGATTACTTCCAACATCGCTGAAGCCTCCAGCGGCGGCTCGCTCACGTACCGTGTCATCACAATGGAACAAGACGGCGAAGGCAGCATACTCGTGACCCCTCCCGGCACAAGCGTGGCAATGCCAGGCAACTGGACCATCGTCAACGGCTCGAACGTCCAATTGCACTGCACGAACCAGGCGAATCAACACAAAGACGCATTCTCGCACGAAAAAAGCAAGGCCATCCTCCTGGAAGGCCGCGGTACCCACTTCCAACCGGAAATAGTAGATGCGTTCGTGCAAAACGAAAAGGACTTCATCGGAATCCAACAACGCAATCACGTGGCGGCCGCTCCAGGCCTTTTCAATAACCGCGCGATCGCGACGCCCTAAAAAATCAGCGTTTCAAAATTCCGCCGCGGCCCTGGCTGAGGAAGATGCCTTGCAGGTTCATCTTCAATTCATCCGGGTTGTCCGAGTTCCATTCGGCTTCGTCCTGCGACACCAATCCCCGCTTGACGAGATCCACCAGGCTCATGTTAAAGGTCTGCATCCCGTCTTCCTTGCCGCCGGCGATGGCGTTGGGAATTACCTTGAGATTGTTTTCCTTGATGAGCGATGCGATGGCGGGCGTGTTGAACATGATCTCGATCGCGGGCACGCGGCCTTCGCCGTCCTTGGATTGAAGCAGGCGCTGCGCGATACATCCACGCAACTGCAACGACAATTGCGACCGTACCTGCCCGTGCTGGCTTGACGGGAACAAATCGATAATCCGGTCAACCGTGAGCATCGCGTTCGTCGTGTGCAGGGTCGAGAACACAAGGTGGCCCGTTTCGGCCGCGGAAATTGCCGCCTGGAATGTATCGGCATCGCGCATTTCTCCGATGAGAATCACGTCGGGATCTTCGCGCATCGCCGCCCGCAGGGCCGTGTGAAAGTTATTCGTATCGATTCCAACTTCACGCTGGCTGATAATACTTTTCTTGTTTTGATGCAAAAATTCTATGGGGTCTTCCAGCGTCACAATATGTGACCGCCGTTCCTGATTAATCTTGTCGATAATCGAAGCCAGCGTGGTGGATTTGCCACTACCCGTCGTCCCCGTCACCAGCACCAATCCGCGGGGAATGCGGCAAACATACTCCATCGCCGGCGGAAGGTTGAGCTGGCCAAAGTCCAGAATCTTGCCGCGCACGTGGCGCATCACAATGCCAACCGAGCCGCGCTGCATCATCACGTTCACACGAAAACGGCCCAGCCCCGGCATGCTGAACGCAAGGTCTGCATCCCCGGTGTCCAGAAACCGTTGCTTCTTTTCGGGGGACAATAATATGTCGAGAAAACCGAGCGTGTCGTCCGGCGTCAGGTTTTCCACGTCCCGGATAAAGCGAATGGAACCGTCCACACGCACTGCCGGTGGACTTCCGACCGTGAGATGCGCGTCCGAGGCGCCGTTCTTCACCGCATAGGCAAGAATCTTATCGAGAGTTAGCATCGTTGTTTAGCCCCACACTTTTGCACCAAGAGAGGAATGCGGGAAGTTTACCACAGACATATCGCGCTAACAATGCTCGACCGTGGATCGAGCGCCCGGCGGGTTCCATTATGAGAGAGTTTCGCAGTTTTCGACGGTCTTCGTGGCGGAAGTCTCACTCGTGGTTCATCGCGCTATCCAAGAACTCGCGCAACGCATCCACATAGCGTTGCCTCTCGATCAAATAGGCGGTGTTATGACCACCACGCAACGCTAAAAACTGCGTCGGCCCGGCTGTGGCGTCAAACAACAATTCGGCGTGCTCGATTGGGTTCGCATCGTCCTCTTCGCCATGCACAAACAGGGTCGGGGCCGAAAAGTCCTTGACCTTTGCCGCGTTATCGAACTTGTGCCAAAGCAAGTATCGCAATGGATTGTTTGGAAACTCTTCCTCCGCGGACTTGGCAATCGAGTAGAACGAACTTTCAAGCACCACCGCCGCGGGCCGTACAGTTGCCGAGAGTTCGCATGCTGGCCCCGTCCCCAGTGATCGCCCAACGAGAACAATCCGATCAGGAGTGTATCCCTGCGATTCCGTCAGATACTTCCACGCCGCGCGAATATCCGCATAGCATCGGTACTCCGATGGCTGGCCCGTGCTCAAGCCATACCCGCCATAGTCGTAGACAAACAGATCGAATCCAAGTGACCGGTACACGGCTATGTCCTCAAGGCAGTCTGCGATGCTGCCTCCGTTGCCGTGCGAATACAGGGCCACCCCTCGAGAGTTTTCTCCCCGGATGTACCAGGCATGCGTTTCGCGCCATCGCACATCCAACCAGACGTCCTCGAACGTCCAACCGTGGTCCTCGGGCGTCGGAGTCGCCGCGTGTCCCGGATTAAAAACAAGCTGGGCCTGATAGCCGTAAATGAGTGGTTGCGCCGCCGCGATTAAAAACGCAACGGCGGCCAGTGCTGGAAAGAATCGTCGCGCCATCTTCAGGGAACACAACGGCCTCGAACCGGTTCCGCTCGTTTCGGGCTTCACAAGGCATCTAGAAATGCGCGCACTCCGTCGCGAAATTCATCTTCGCTTTCGTAAATGCATTCATTGTGGTCCCCGTGAAGTTCGAGGAATGTTTTCGGTTCGGGCGCGAGATCAAACAAGCCGCGACCATGATGGAACGGGACAATCGTGTCTTCAGGGCTGTGAATCAAAAGCAGCGGCGCATTCAACCGCCCTATCTTGGAATCGCTGTCGAAGCGGTGTTTCAGGAGCCATCGCACGGGTAGAAATGGAAAAATTTCTTGTGCGCGCCTGGTGACGGATAGAAACGTGCTCTGCAAAATTGTTGCGCGCGGTTTCACTTCCGCCGCGAGATCACAAGCCACTCCTCCGCCCAAAGACTCCCCGTACAATACGATGGAGTCGGGAGATAGCCCGCGCGTTATCGTGAGGTACTTCCACGCAGCGCGAATATCCTCGTAGCAACGCTGTTCCGACGGCTTTCCGGTGCTTTTTCCATAGCCCCCATAGTCGTACGCAAACAAAGCGTATCCAAGATCGCGAAACATCGCGTAATGTTCAAGTCTATCCGCAATGTTTCCGCCGTTTCCGTGTGAGAAGAGAATGACGCCCGCCGCATTTTCCCGCGGAATGAACCAGCCATGAGTATTTTCCGCGCCAACACGGAGTTGGACTTCGTCATACTGCCACTGATAGGGCCCGTCTGAGGGTACGCGCCATACATCCCGGCTGGCTGGAAAGAGCATCGCCTCTTGGAAGGCATATAACACCGTCAATCCTCCTCCCGCGAGCAGCAGCGCGAGGAACCCGGCGCGAGCAACGATTGGCCGTGCCCTCGTCCAAAACGTATTCTGCATCTCGTTACGCACGCGATGAAGTATACGGCACGGCCCCGGCATTGACTATTCAGGCGGCGGGTTCTCCATACCGGGCGGCGCGGTCACGGTGATGGTTGTGCCGTCTTCATTGCGTACGGTTGCGATGCCTTCAGCGGTATCGATCAATGCGTAACAAATTACGCCGTCTTTCTCCTCAATCTGGAAATCGTAGCGGCCTTGGCCAAGACCATCATTGCCGGAAGCAACGTTTGACAGCGTAATTTCCGGGCCAATCAGCGCTCCGGCCACAAGGGTCATCACGGCCCCTAGAAGCAATCCGCCGATAAACTGTCTCACGATTCACCCTCCCTGCGTTGTTCCAATCCCTCGATTAGGAATGAGCAAACCTTGTGCCGTAAACCTGCGCCCGCCATAACCTACTGTGAAGCTGCTGCTTAAGGGCACGACTCGGTCGTTTTACGGTACCTCCCTTTGCGACAATTCAACCAACACTCGGTCAAGTTTCGTATTTTTTGGCTGTTTCTCAAGCGCGCGTCGCAATCCCTACATATGAAAGAAATGACCTGCGGCTCCATTTGGTAAATGCATTCATTTTGCTACAGTATTGAAACGGCATCTGGGGCTATGGCATGGAAGTCGCCCTAAACACACGTGGCATGGTAAGAAATGAATCTCGTTATTGTTGACCCGCCACATACCACCGGTGGAACTACGGGCCTTTTGCTCGCCCGGACGAAATGGAGCAACAGGCCATGAGTACCCTGTGGCACTTCCACACCTTGCTTGCTGCATGCATATGCGCCACGCACATCGCGCACGCCCAACCAATACATGTAGGCGCGGGGATATATGAGAACCAGCCCATGGTCTTTCTCGATCAGGACGGCAAGGCCGCGGGGTTGCAAGTCGACGTCCTCGACGATATTGCCCAGCAGGAAAACTGGGAGATCGAGTACGTGTTCGGAACCTGGCAGGAATGCCTGGAACGGCTGGACCGGGGTGAAATCGACCTGCTGCTCGATATCGGCTATTCCGAAGAGCGCGCGGAAAAGATGGATTTTTCATCGGAAGCCATCATCTCGACCTGGGCACAAATCTACACACAGCCCGGTTCCGACATGCGGTTTATACCGGATTTGGAGGGAAAGACCATCGCGGTGATGCGCAACGACGTACACGCGCTACCGTTGCAAAGGTTGCTCGGCGATTTCGGAATTACCGCAAACTACGTTGAATTCGACGACTACAAGGACTCGATGCAGGCCGTCGAACACCGCCGTGTGGATGCGGGACTGTTCAGCCGCATCGCCGGACTGCGATTGGAAAGCACCTACGGTGTGCGGCGCAGCCCCATCGTGCTCGATCCGATCCAGGTGCGAATAGCGTTTCCCAAAGGGAAGAACGCGGAGATCCGAGACGCCATTGACGGCAATCTGCGTAAACAAAAGCGCGACCCGGATTCCGCCTATAATCGCGCCGTAGACCGTTGGCTGGGGCGTGTCATGCCCGAAGAGATGCCGTGGTGGATTCCGTGGGCATTGGGACTCGGCCTTCTGGGCGTCGTCTCCGCAATATCGGCGAGTGCGTTAATGCGCCGGGAGGTCGCGCGCAAGACCGCGGAACTGCGCAGTAAAAATGAAGAACTCGAACAGGAAGTCGGATCGCGCGCGCGCGTGGAAAATATATTGCAAAGCGGCCGGGACCGGATGGCCACGCAAAGCCGGCTCCTGATGACGCTTGCCCGCAGTGACGCCATCGGAAAAGGCGATCTGGAAAATGCGCTACGACAGATTACGTCCGCGGCGGTTCAGACGCTCGAGGTCGAGCGCGCGAGTGTTTGGCTTCTCGAAGAAGGAAATTCGCGGATTCGTTGCATCTGTCTCTATAACGCGGCAACGGGTGACTTCGCCGATGGCGCTTTCCTCACGCGCGCGGATTACCCTTCCTACTTCAAAGCGCTCGCGGAAAACCGGATCATCGCAGCGTCCGACGCCCACAAGGACCCGCGCACCTCCGAATTCTCAGAATCGTATCTCACCGCATTGAATATTAACTCCATGCTGGACGCCCCAATTCGCATGGGACAGCGCCTCGGCGGCATCTTGTGCAATGAGCACGTCGGCCCGGCGCGCGAATGGCATCCCGACGAAGAGTATTTCGCGGCGTCATTGGCGGATTTCGTTGCGCTGGCGCTCGAGGCCCACGAGCGGAACGCGGCAGAAGTGCGCCTTCGTGAGAGTGAAGAACGCAACCGGCTGGTCCTTGAAAAGGCACTTGATGCGGTGATCATCACTGATGAAATGGCGAATGTCATCGGGTGGAACGAAAGCGCGGAGGAAACGTTCGGATATACGCGCGGCGAAGCCATTGGCCAACCGGTGATAAAGTTGATCGTTCCGCGCGCGCTGTACGCCGAAGTCGCGCAGGAATTTTTGGAGTTCCGCCGAACCCAAAGCGGCACAACCCGCAAGGAAGTGCTTGCGAAAAAGAAGAACGGCGACGAATTCTACGCCGAATTCTCTGTGTCTGTCGCCAATCAGGGCAGTCAAAGCATTTTCACCGCATTCGTGCGCGATCTCACGGAGCAAAAACGCGCACACCAAATGAAAGAACGGCTGACCCAGATTCAAACCGAAATGGAACTCGCGCGTTCCATCCAAAGATCGTTTCTTCCACAACACTTCCCGGCGTTTCCCGAACGCTCCGAATTTGAAATCTACGCCGAAATGGTCCCCGCCACCGACGTCGGCGGCGACTTCTTCGACTTCTACCTCTTGGATGACGACCGCCTGGCATTCGCAATCGGCGACGTTTCGGGAAAAGGCGTACCGGGCGCACTGGTGATGGCGATGACGCTGACCATTCTCAAAGCGTCGGCCCGTTCAGCGGCGTCGGTCGCGGACTGCCTCACCCAGTTGAACCGTCAGTTGAGCGAGGAAAATGAAACGGCCTTTTTCGTCACAATGGTCTACGGCGTGTTGCATATCTCGTCCGGAAAAATCGTCTACAGCATCGCGGGGCATCCCCCACCGTTCCTCGTATCCTTGGAAGGCAGCGTCAGGGAAATGGAAGCCTACGGCGGATTAATCCTTGGCATCGACGGGGATGCCGCGTACAAGGAAGGCGAACTCTATCTTACCCACGGCGATTGTTTCGTGATATATACCGACGGCGTAACGGAGGCGATGGACGCCGATCACAACCTCTACGACGAGTCACGTTTGATCAACGTTTTGGGCCGCGTGAACAGCCACAACGCCCAACTCACCACCAAGCTCATTCTCGACGACGTGAATGCTTTTTCGGGCAGGGCGCCTCGGCACGATGACATAACACTGCTTGCGTTGAAATGGAACGCGTAATCGAGCGCCGGACTACTTTCGGCCGCAAACGACGATTGCTGGCGGAACATTCCGCCATACGATGCGGGACATGCTTACGTGGCTGAACCGCGCTTTCAGCTTATTGCGGAACTTTACGCTCGAAGGAAGTGGCAGGCTAGACACATATACATACGTGGCAAATAAACCCCCTGGCCGCAGGGCATGCAATGCCGCATCCAGCAGGTTCTCCTGGAGTGGTTCCGTAAAAAAAGTCCAAGGCAGGCCCGAAACGATTGCGTCGCAATACTCCACGCCGGCCTTCTTCAGATATTTCTGTGTGTTTTCCGCGCTATCGTGGTGAAATGTCGCGGACGGATACTGCTTGCGCAGCAGGTTTACAAAATCCTCGTTGATCTCCATCGCGAAAAAAGTCGCATCGGGTCGAAGCGACGGAATCAGCGCCTGTGTAATTGCACCAGTTCCCGGCCCAAATTCGACCACGACTTTAGCCTGCGGCACGCGGGCCGTCTCCACGACGACCGCCGCGAGTTGTTTGGAACTGGGCGTCACCGACCCCACGTCGCCCGGGTTGGCAATGAACTCTTTCAGAAACTTTAACCCATGCACAGACGCATGTTTCCTTCCTGTGCGGTCTGGAATCATCAGCCCTTCAGGGCACCCCGCATAATGCCCTCGACGAATTGTTTTTGCGCAAAGACGTATAAGATTACCACAGGCACAATACTGAAAACAGCCGCTGCCATGAGCAAATTCCACGGCGCGCTCCCTTCTTCCGCCTGTTTGCGCAAATACGCGAGCCCGAGTGGAAGTGTTCGCATTATGCTCGAATTCGTAATGACAAGCGGCCACAAGTAAGCGTTCCATTGTCCAAGCAAGGCCACCAGCGCCGTAGCAGTGAGCACGGGTTTGCTCATTGGAATGGCAATTTGCCAAAGAATGCGCCCGTGGCCTGCGCCATCGGCTTTGGCCGCTTCAATGAGCGATCCCGGCAACTGGCGAAACTGCTGATGCAACACAAACACCGGAAACGCCTGCGCAATCCCAGGAACAATAAGACCGGCATAGGTGTCAATCCAGCCCAACTTGTTCAAAAGAAGAAAATTGGGCACTAGCTTCATTTCTTCGGGAACGATCATGGTCGAGATTACCGCGACGAGCAATAGGGTTTTTCCTGGAAACCGGATGATCGCGAAGGCGTAGGCCATCAGCAATGCACCGTTGATTTGAAGCGCGGCGCCGGCACATGCAACGACGATACTGTTCCAATAAAAGCGAGCAAACGGCGCGGACGACCACGCCTCGGCGTAGTTCGCCCAGAGAAGGGTTTGTGGCCACCAGCGCGGCGGATACACGGCGACTTCTTGCGCGGACTTCAAAGACGTCAACACCATCCAGAAGAATGGCAAACCCAGCAGCAGCGTGGCGCAGATCAACGCGCAATATACCGGGAATCGTGACGCCCAGAAAATGCGCCCGCGGTTCATTCGCCGTAGTGGACCCGGCGCAACGCGAAACGGAACTGCGCCAGGACCACCCCGATTGTTATCGCGAAAAACACCAGTGCAAATGCGGACGCGTAGCCGGCGCGGTATTCGCGAAACGCGAGCACGTACAAATGGTATACGTACATGCTCGACGCCGGATACACCGGCCCCCCCTCCGTCATGATGGCGACGGTGTCGAATGTTTTCGTTGCCGCAATGACGCCTGTGATTGCAAGAAAGAAAATCGTGGGCCCCATCAAGGGAAGCGTCAGATGCCGCAAACGCGCCAGCAGCCCCGCGCCGTCCAGCGCGGCGGCCTCAAAACTTTCGCGAGGCATTCCCTGAAGACCCGCGAGAAAAAACAGGCTTGCGAACGCGGTCTCTTTCCACACGCCAACCACAATGAGCGCCGCCAAGGCAAGCCCGCTGCTTTCGAGCCAGTTCGGCCCTTGCAAGGCGAGCATCGAATAAACAGACGACAGTGGGCCGTATTGAGGGTGCAACAGCAGGACCCAAACCAGCGCCGCCGCCGCAGTCATGGTTACGTGAGGAAGGAAGGCGACGGTACGAAAAATGCCCTGGCCATAAACGGGTGCATTCAACAAGTGCGCCAGCAAAAACGCGCAAACCTGGGCAAGGACCACCACGGTTCCCGCGTACACCAGCGTGTTGCGCAGCACCCGCCAGAAGGATGGGTCGCTCACGAGTTCACGATAATTGGCAAATCCAACGTACGCATGCGCGGGCCGAAGCAAATCCCAATCGGTCATGCTTAACCAGAAGCTATAACAAATAGGCCAATACGTGAACACCAGAAACAGAATCGCGTTCGGCAAAATGAAAAGCAGAAATGTCATCCACTCCCGGCGCTCTTTGCGCCAACGGCGTGTGAACTGCCCACCGGCATGCGTGGTCATGCCCTGTTCCCGTAAAGTCTTTCGCCCCCGTCATTCATTTTATTCAGGACAACTCCCGCTTAATGGCAGCTTCCGCCTTTGCGTCCGCGGCGTCCAACGCCGTTTGTGGGTCAGCGCCCTCGACCATTATCTTCTGAAACGCCTCGTCGAACGAAGTGCGGACCGCGGGCGACATGTTTACCGAAAAGTCGGCGCGAATAAATGGCAGCGTGGAATGAATCACCGCGTAACGCGGATCGCCCAAGAGATCGCCCGCCGAGGCCTGCGCGGACGCGCTATACGCGGCGTATCCTGTTTGCTTCGCGTAATACCCGATCTGTTCCGGCGCGAGCATGAAACGCATGAAACTCCAGGCGGCCTCGCGCCGGTCTTCGGGACACGTAGACAACATCGCAAGTCCGCCGCCGCCCGGCGCGTAAATCTTCCCCTTGACTCCAGCAGGATAATTCGCGACGCCCGGCATAAAACCATGCGCCAGTTTGAACACCTCGCTGAAAGCGTCCTGCGAGTCGAGGATCATCGCAACGCGCCGGTTCACAAACGCGGCGCGGTGTCCGCCAGACGCCTTGTCAGGCATGATCGCAGACCCTTCCTGGATCAACGATTGCAGTTCCGCGAGCAACTTCACGACAACAGGGTCGTTCAAGGTAATATTCGAATAGTCGCGCGATGTCAGCTCCCCACCTTCCGACCAGACCATTGAAAACATTGGCCACGTGATGCTCCACAGCGCAAGCCCCGCCTGTTGCACGGCGCCGTCTTCGTTTCGCACAGTCAGCGTGCGCGCTAACGAGAAGAATTCGGTCCAGGTTTCAGGAGGCGCCGCCCGCCCCGCGCGAGCGAATGCCTCCGTGTTGTAGTACAAGACGGGCACTGCCACGTTAAACGGCAACCAGTAGACCCCGCCGTCGATCTCGCCCGCGCGCGCCATTGTCGGTGGCCAATCGGATCGGTCGATGCCCCGCGCACCCTCCAAATATGGCCGGAGATCGACCAGTGCCCCGCTCCTTGCGAACTGCCGGATTTCAAAAGTACCCAATTGCGTGACATCCGGCCCCGACCGCGCCGCGGTGGCCGTAACCAGTTTGGTCGCGAGATCGCCATAAGTCCCTTGATATTCCGAGGTAACCTGGGTCGACGGGTTCGCAGTGTTAAACCGCTGCACAAGTTCGTCCTGTGCTTCACCCGACGCCCCGGATAACGTGCGCCAATAGGCAAGTTGTGTCCCGGTAACACCCCTAGGTCGTTTTTCCCCACAAGCGCCGATCATCACGGCGATGCCGAGGCACACTGACCCCGTGAAAACCCGAATGTAATGACTTTTCATGTTCCGGGAGGGTACCAAGCGGGTGTCAACAGGTCAAAAGCGCCGGCCCTTTTTCGCGTCGCTCGTCTTCCAGTATGATAGCCGCCTTATCTACCGCAAACGGCGAGGAACCATGAATTTTATAGCTGATCGTATGAGTCGGATTGATTCCAGCGGCATTCGCAAGATTTTTGCCTTGGCGGCCGACCTGAAGAACCCAATAAATCTCAGTATCGGGCAGCCGGACTACGATGTGGACGATGCTGTAAAAGATGTCGCAATCGCGGAGATTCGGGCGGGGTTTAACAAGTACACGCAAACGGGCGGTATCGACGAACTACGGACTGAAGCGTCGGTTTACTACGAGCGCCGGTTCGGCGTCGGCCTCGAAAATGTCATGGTCACTTCCGGCGTGTCCGGTGGACTTTTCCTTGCTCTCCTCGCCACAGTCAACCCCGGCGATGAGGTCATCTTCGCTGACCCGTATTTCGTCATGTACAAACATCTCGTCAATCTGCTCGGCGGCGTCTGCGCGATGGTAGACACCTATCCGCATTTCAAGCTGACAGCCGAAGGCGTCGAGCGCGTCATTACGCCGCGATCGAAAATACTCATCGTGAACTCCCCTTCCAACCCAACGGGCGTCACACTTTCCGGCATCGAGATGGCCGGCCTCGCGGAACTCGCGAAAAAACATCGGCTCCTCGTCATTTCCGACGACATCTACGATCAGTTCCACTACGACGGGCCGGCAGGGAGCATGGCCGGGCTGTGTGAACACACGGTCGTGCTCAACGGCTTCTCGAAAACAGCGGCAATGACCGGTTGGCGCGTCGGTTTCGCAGCGGGGCCGAAAGACCTGATGGACAAAATGAACACCTTGCAGCAATACACGTTTGTTTGCGCGCCGTCGTTTGCGCAAAAAGCAGCCGTCACGGCGCTCCGGCTGGACACCACCGAAAAACTGAATGCCTACAGGCGCAAGCGAGATTTGGCGTATCACGGGTTATGCGCGCTGGGCTTTGAGGTCCAAAAACCCGGTGGTGCGTTCTATATTTTTCCAAAAGCCCCAAATGGAAATGGGAACGACTTCGTCACAAAAGCAATTGAAAACAATCTGTTGATCATTCCAGGGTCGGTGTTTAGCGAAAAGAACTCCCACTTTCGCATCAGTTTTGCCGCCACAGACGACACAATTCAGCGAGGTCTCGACGTGCTTGGCGCAATTCGTTAATCGGCGAACCCGAAACGAAATACAACGGAGGCTATGTACACCGGATGAGTGACGAGACCACCCACTTCTATGATTATGTGCTCAGCGTGTACATGCAGGGAATGCTCGGCGCGAAGCCCTCTCTGCCGATGTCGCTAGATGGACTCGAAAAGCGCGCCCGGGAAAAACTGGACCCGAAGGCATACTGGTATGTTGCCGGCGGCGCGGGCATGGGCGACACCGTCGAATCCAATCGCGCGGCATTTCAACGCGTACAACTCGTGCCGCGCGTCTGCCGTGACGTAAGCCGGCGAAACTGGCAAACCCGCATTCTGAACACCGTCGCCACTGCTCCCATCATGCTCGCGCCCGTCGGGGTACAGGAAATTGTTCATCCCGATGCCGAACTGGCGGTAGCGCGCGCCGCAAAATCCGTTGGCGTACCCATGATGCTATCGACGCTTTCGTCGTATTCGATGGAGGAAGTCGCCAGTGAGCTTGGCGCGACACCACGATGGTTTCAGTTGTATCCCCCTAGGAACATGGAGTTGGCGCAAAGTCTGATTCAACGCGCGGAAGCCTCGGGATATGAGGCCATCGTCATCACCGTTGACACGCGCCAGATTGGCTGGCGCTGGCATGACCTGAGCGAAGCCTACCTTCCCTTCCTCCTCGGGCAGGGGATCAGGAATTACATCACCGATCCAGTATTTCGTGGCCTCCTCGACGAAACGCCGGAGGAGAATCCTCGCGGCGCGGTGGCAAAGTGGACAGAAATCTACGAAGACTCGAGCCAGTCATGGGACCACTTTGCGCGCATGAAGGAAATGACGCGATTACCGGTGCTCATTAAAGGGATTTTGCATGCAGACGATGCACGGCGCGCCGCCGAGCTCGGATTCGATGGCGTAGTCATTTCCAACCACGGTGGTCGGCAAATAGACGGATGCATCGCACCGCTCGACGCGCTTCCGGCGATTGTGGATGGGGTAGGCGATCAGCTCGCGATACTGCTCGACAGCGGGATCCGTTGCGGCTCGGATATTGTTAAAGCCCTCGCACTGGGCGCGCATTCCGTACTCATTGGCCGTCCGTATGTCTGGGGTCTCGCGGTAGACGGTGAAAATGGTGTGCGCGAAGTCCTGAGCCGCTTGCTTGCGGAATTTGACGTCACCTGCGCACTATGCGGGTTCTCAAAAATTTCGGACATCACCCGCGACGCCATCGCCAGCAGCCGTATCGCCCCGCGCACTGGATAATCGAATGCCATTCACCGGGTGGAAGCTGAAACGGATGCTGTTCAAATCCGGCGCCGCCATGCAACACGCCACCATTGATGGCATCGGCAAACCGATCAGTTGCCTTGTTCAGGGGACCGTTATGGTGCCGGGCGACAACGAACTTCGTGCGCACGCACTGTTGGATGGCGTACTCGTTCAGGGCTGTACTGCCTTTGACACCGCGCACGTCTACTC